>Ga0257110_1000424_pt1 | contig 21025 bp, 28 predicted proteins | sample LP_taG_7_FD_190184 | JGI IMG/M metagenome (GOLD analysis project Ga0257110, IMG submission 190184) | Marine microbial communities from Northeast Subartic Pacific Ocean, Canada - LP_J_2015_P26_10m | ecosystem: Environmental > Aquatic > Marine > Oceanic | place: Canada: Northeast Subartic Pacific...
GCGAACAAGGTCAGACTTGCTGATATCATCCAATTCTTTGACTTTGTTGAGTAGGTCACTCCCGGTGAGCATGGGTTGCGGATGAATCAATATGATCAACATAGCGATTAAATCGCTCCATATGCCATTCTTATTTCGGAAGATTTTGGGATCATCGATTGTTATGGCACGTTTTGTTCTTTGGGGTACATATTGTGCCGACGCACTTGAGAAGCGCACACCATACCGAGAAGAGCATTTATCCCGTTTGAAATCTCTCAAGCAGGAAGGAATCCTGGTCACGTTGGGGCCAACGGAAGGGAGTACCCATGTGTTCGGGATTTTTGAAGCCGAAACACTCAGCGTTGTGCAACAGCTTGTTGCTGCAGATGTGTACTGGAAGGAAGGGATCTGGACGGCTGTGGACGTTTATCCCTGGATCCAGGCCTTTTGAGCTTGCTCCCAAATCCATTCAGCAACAATTTGATCCCCTCCAGGGCCAAGAAGCTCGCCATAGCCGCTCATTTGGCCCACGCCCTCCCTTGCAATTTGAGCGATTGCGTCCACTGATGCAATCCCTTGGCGCTCTAATGCCTTCAGTTTGAGATTTTTTCCACGGCGAATGATGTTGCCACCGTTGATATGGCAAGCAGCACAGTGCTGCTGAAAGAGTTCTGCTCCCGCGCTAGACCCTGCAGTATTTCCGAGCCCTGGCGCCATCAGCAGGATCAATAGCGTGATCAACAGTCCTTGTATCCATCTGTTCATGTCGTTTCACTCCACTGAAAAACAGTTTGCTGTGGTGCTTGGTCTGTTGTCAGGATGAGCACAACAGCCGATGGGTCCACGGATGGCAGAGCATGATCTGATCCGTTTTCTCGACAAGGTTGGGCAGTTACAGGCGCTGGCGCGGAGCCTTGAAAACGATCCCCAGCGTCGAGATCAGTTGGCATCCTGCTCCTCCCACAATCAAGTGGTTGCCTTAGCCCAATCCTGGGGTTTTGACATTGGTCGACGTTGGGGAGAAGCGGCCTCTGGGTCTAACCATGCCGACAACTTATTTCAAACACCTTGCCCTCCCCCAGGGAAAGAATCCTCACGCGAGTTGGCCTCAGGTCGGGGTTGGCAACTCAAATTGATTTGTTCCAACGCCTTTTCTTCACCGGTTGAGTCGTGGATGGATCAGTCAGAAATGGAATGGGTCCTGGTGTTGCGTGGTAGTGCTCAGCTGCGTTTTCAGGGCGCTGAGGCTGTGATCGACCTCAGCCCTGGTGATCATCTGTTGATTCCATCCAATCGTCTCCATCGTGTGGAGCGAAGCGATCCTGATCCTGGGACGCTTTGGCTGGCGTTGTATTGGCACGCTTAACCAGCCAATACGCGGCAGCCAATGCCGCGACAGCGATGCCGAGGCCTACGAGTAGTTGTGGTTTGTTTTCTGCCCCTGAGGGCAACACGATCACTTTTCGCGCGACTGCGGTGAGAGCTGTGACGAGGACGAGCTCAATTTGAACAACGTGACGTCGTAAGTAGCTCGTGATGTTTTGAAGAACTTCCAGGGCGATGAGAACGGTGAGTAAATCACCGAGCACCTTGATCAAGTCGTCACCGAGCCATGTGGCTTCTGAACCCGTGAGCAACTTGGTGCTGAGCGAAAGCACGAGTTTCAGCAGCGCTGAAATGATTACGACACCGGTGATCAGAGCGAGGATCCTCGCCACAAGTCGTTCGCCGGTGTCGACCCAGCTCAAAAAAGATTGTCGTCCGCCGCGAGTGGGCTTTTGTATAGAGCTCAATCGTTGAAGGGGTTGTAGTAGGGACGCGCCTGCGTGTTGCTAGCCGGATTTTTGATCTCGGTGTCACAGCTGATGGAGCCATCGCTGCTCTCCACGCAATTGGTCGGAACGACGGTGCTTTCCTTTCCGGCTTTGACACCGGGGCCTCTCAACCAACCTTCTGTTTGAGCAAGAGACGATGTGGTTCCAGCGAAGAGGGAGACCAGTAGGAGCAAGCTCGCACTTACAACGTTGATCTGATTCATTGCATCAATGTCGAGACTTCCAGTGTGCCCTTGATGGTGGTTACTCGGAACAATCTTGGCGGATTTCCTGCAAAAGCAGATCTAATTGTCCGAAAGGATCTGCCGCACTCTTGGCTGCGTTGGCATCGATCGGACGTTCTTCTCCGTGCCATTCGTTTTCTACTTGGCAAAGCCGAGACGCGAGTCCTTGGAGCCCCTGAGCTTTGTAATCCCGCTCCAGTACTTCCAAAATTGAAGGCAATCGTGTCGAGGCAGCACGCAGACTGCGTCGCAGGTCGGCCTGCGTTCGACCCTGGCTTTTCAACCACTCCTTCAGCAACTGCGTAAGGTCGTTTTCAAAATCGGGAGACCATCCAGGCATCGATTAGCAGGCTGATTAGCGCGAAGGAGGGAACCAGTGATCGAGTCTGCGTTGAGCGCGACTGCGAACCTCTGGGGTTACATGATGCCTCCAAAGGCCAAGCAAGGCCGTAAGAGCTGCCAAATCGTCGCTGAGTCCAGCCACCGGTAGAAAATCTGGAATGAGATCAGCGGGCATGAGGACGTAGGTCAACGCCGCAAGCATTGTGAGCCGCACTTGGGCGGGGGTTTTGTGATCCAACAGAAGTTCAAGGCCTTCAACCGCAGGGATCGCCAGTCGACGACCACCGCGACGCAGAAGCTTTTTGAAGACTCCTTCATCGATCAGTTCACGCTCAAGCACGTCCGCCTCAATCACCTGCTCATCAAAGGGCTCGCTTCTATTCGTGGGGCCAAACGGGACTTGAAACATGAACCTCCACAGCAATTGATCAGAGTGTGGATTCGACCAAGCCGCTCTGAATCCCTGTCTTACGCAGTTTGCGAAGTGCCCTTTGCACGACCTGACGGCAATATTCCCTTGAGCAATTCATGTGGCGTGCGACTTCCGCCAACGTTCGCCATTCGTTGGTGCCGTCGAGTCCGAAACGGAGCGTCACCACTTTGTGCTCTTTCGGCGTGAGGTTGGCTTTGCTGAGCAGGGCCCAAACGGATGCCGAACGCTCAGCGATTTCTGCCCGTTCCATGGGGGGGATCTCGTCGCTGGGCAAGATGTCCACCAGTTCTGAGGGGTCGGACTTTGACTTCACGACCCCTTGAAGACTGACGGTCACACTGCGCAGTTCACAGGCCAAAAGGTCTTCCACTTCAGTTAGGGGAATATTCATGAATTCTGCTAACTGTTCCCCAGTCGCGGTTAGTCCATTGCGTTGCATGACGCGTGCCTTCGCTGCCCTGAGCTTCGTCAATTTTTCGTTCACATTGACGGGGATTCGGATCGTTCGGCTTTGCGTGGATAGGGCGCGATTGAGCCCTTGCCGAATCCACCAATAGGCATAAGTCGAAAAACGATGGCCCCTGGTCGGGTCATACTTTTCGACGGCTCGCGTAAGTCCAATGGTGCCTTCTTGAATGAGATCTAGAAGGTCAAGACCCTTGCCCTGGTAACGCTTCGCTAAATTCACTACCAACCGAAGATTGGCAGTAATCATTTGATTCTTCGCTTTTTCGCCACGACGAATGACAAATCTTTGATTGTCGTTGTATTCACAAGATGGTCCTGACCCACCAGCAATAAGACAGGGCTCTGTTATTGCAACCATCTCTTGCACTTTCCTTCCCAACATCAGTTCCTGTTCAGGAGTTAGCAGCTGATGCCGACCAATCTCACCGAGGAAGGCACTGAGGGAGCTCGACATCATGACTTCATCGCTTTAATGAAGCTAGAAGCAAAGTGTTTTGATTTAAGGGGCGTAATAAAGAGTTCCGAATTAATGTTTTGCGTAATATTCAATGGTTTCTTCCTGTCTATAGAGCCAATCTTTTGATCTCGACGTTTTGCGGGCGGCTAGGGTCGCGCTTCCTTTCGGAGTCGTGTGATGCACCTGGCGGTCGCCCTCACTACTGACGTCGCCAAGAGCGCCGGCGTTGCGTACGTTCACTACCTCAGCTTCATGTTGTGCTTTGCAGCACTGGTGGTGGAGCGTCGCTTGATCAAAGCCAATCCAGATCGTCGAGAAGCCACCGCGATGGTGATTACCGACATTGTTTACGGCATTGCAGCCCTGGCCCTGTTGGTCAGCGGCATTCTCCGGGTCATTCACTTCGGCCAAGGGACAGAGTTTTACACCCAAAACCCTTTGTTCTGGTGGAAGGTTGGCCTGTACCTCTCGGTCGGAGGGTTGTCCCTCTACCCAACGGTCACCTACATCCTCTGGGCGATCCCGTTGAGGAAGGGAGAGCTGCCCAAGGTCAGTGAAGCTTTGGCGACCCGACTCAGTTGGATCATCAATATCGAGTTGGTTGGTTTTGCCAGCATTCCTTTTATGGCAACGTTGATGGCCCGTGGAGTGGGCTTGCCTGCGGCTTGATGTCTCTTGACCCATGCCCGCCCGTTGAGGCGATTCACGTGTTGGAGATGAGTTTGGACCGCTCAGCTGTCAGCACGGCCCCTGGGTATGGCTCTGTCTTGGCCACAACGTCCTCCGGACCACCAGTGCTCCAGCACTGGTGTGTGTGGCTTGAGCCCTCTGATCATCAACCTCCTGATCGATGGGAACGGCGTTGGACCTTGGCCCTTGAAACGGCCCTTTCGGTTTGGCAGGAGGTGTTGCCGATCACTCGGGTGAAGTCCCCAAACCAAGCCCATATCCAGATCTTGCAGCGCCGCCCACCACGCCGGCGTATCGGCTCTCAATGGCGAGCCAGTAATGGTCGGAGTCGTCTTCAGGTCGTAGAGGTTCAGCGTTTGGGCCAGTGGCGACTCGAGCCTCGTGTGGAGGTGTTGGTATCTCCAGAGCTGAGAGCTTCGGTGTTGGAGGCCACAGCTGTTCATGAACTCGGTCATGCCTTTGGCATATGGGGCCATAGCCCACTACCTGATGATGTGATGGCGATTCATCAGAATCAAAATCCTGTGTTGAAGCTCAGTAATCGCGACAGAGTGACGCTGAATTGGTTGTATCAACGGACCACTGATTTCGGTCAATTGATTAAAACGAATCCGAAATAAATAAACTTTAAAAAGACTTCTGCGCTTGTTTTGATCAGAACGCTTTGCTTCTGCAGGATTCTGTTCAAGGCAGCATGCTTTCTGTAGATATTTTTTCGAGTCATGGGTGCTGGTGGTGCTCTCGTCGTCATGGCTTTCGCCTTGGGCTTGTCTGGGTGTGGCCAGTTTCAGGGGCAAGACCCAGAGAACAAGGCGTTGGATCAAACCGATGCAATTCGGATTGTTCTCGATGCCAATCAGCCTGATTTGAGTAAAGGTGTGATCTACGACCCCAAGGCCCCCCTCCATTTCAAAGTTGGCTTTGGTCGCCATGGCATCGCTTGTGCGGGGAGCACATTTCAGGAAGGGATCACGCCATTGGGGACGTTCAAAGTGAATGCAATTCTCAGCACGACCACGTTTGCGATGGATCCATCGCTCATTACAAAATCTGGAAAAAGTGAGGCCGAGTTACGTCAAAACTTGTTCCGAGATATGAATGCCATTGATTTCAAGGGTGATGGTGAAACCGGTGAGTACGGCTTGGGCTACATCAGCCTTGCACCGGTTGAGAACACCGACCAACCGTTTCGTTTCAATACCTACGACGGCAAGTTTCGCTGGTACAGCTTTGCCATCCATGGCACAAACAATGACAGACGTGTCGGAAAGGCAGTGACCGGTGGCTGTATCAATGTGAATCAAGCCACTCTGAAAGTCCTTCTGAGCACGGTGCAGCTGGGCGATGAAGTGGTGATTAGCTCGGATTCTCCTTGCCTGAGTTAATGGCGTCGAGGTGCACCCCGGCGTGCAGTCAGCACCTTCTGTACATCTCTCCAATGCACGCCGTGATGGGCCATGGCGACCTGCAGGTGAAAAATGATGTCAGCGGCTTCGCCAGCAATCTCCACAGCGTTGTCGTCTTTGCAAGCCATCACGAATTCGGCGCTTTCTTCGCCGATTTTTTTGAGAATGCTGTTGTCTCCTCCCTTCAGCAGTTTGTTGGTGTAACTGCCTTCCTCGGGATGGTGTTGGCGATCTTCAATCGTTCTGAACAGTTCAGTGCAGGCATCGGCCGGGGGGGGGAGGGCCTTTTCCCCACCGGTGCTTCGTTCATCCGTTTCCTCATAGAAACAGCTTCGCGAGCCTGTGTGACAGGCAACATCACCGGTTTGGTCAATGCTGAGTAGCAGTACATCGGCATCGCAGTCGTATCGAATCCCTCGCACGGTTTGGGTATGACCGCTCGTTGCACCCTTATGCCAAAGCTCCTGGCGGGATCGGCTCCAATAGTGCACTTCTCCAGTCTTGAGGGTGTATTCGATCGCGTCTTGATTCATCCACGCCATCATCAGTACCGCTCCATCGAGCCAGTCCTGGGCAATCGCTGGGATTAACCCAGCTTCGTTAAAACGGAGTTGGTTGATGAAAGCTGGACTGAGGGGCTGCATCAGATTTCAGAGTTACATGCCAAGTCTTGATCCTCCCGCAGCGTTCATCCCATTGCCTTCTTCATCCGTGTTGTGACCATTCCCCCCACTCCCTTCAGCTGCAGCAAGTTGTTCGAGGGCTATTCCTGTTGCCATCGCCAGTGGTCCCACGAGGGTCATTGCCGTTTTGTGCACGGCTACAGCCGCAGCTTCACCCTTTGGTTTGGTGCCCAAGACCTTGATTCTTGTGGATTTGTTGTGGATTTTTCCAGTCTTCGACCCTTTGAACAACGCTTACGGGAGCAATTTGATCACACGTTTCTCGCTAACGCTGATGATCCGTTGCTCGCTGAATGGCGTCGTTTGGATGAGCTTGGTGCCCTCGATCTGCGGGTGATGGACAACGTTGGGATGGAGGCCACCGCGGCCTTGGTGTGGGCGTGGGCTAACGAACTGCTTCAGCAGAGGGATGGTGGGCGCACGTGTTGCTGGGCCGTGGAAGCGCGTGAAAATCGTCGAAATGCTGCCACTTACACCAGTGTTCCCAACTGGTTTTGAGCCCAGTCCTATGCGCGTTGGCTTTTCAACGAAACGCCAGCGCGTTGGAGTCAACATCCAATGAGATCACATCTCCTTCGCTGTATTGACCCTTCAAGATTGCCTTGGCGATGGGGGTCTCCAGTTCGCGCTGAATCGCTCGCTTCAAAGGACGGGCTCCATAGACGGGGTCGTAACCGGCATTGGCGAGCCAGTCGGAAGCCTCTGGAGTGAGTTGCAGATCCAACTTGCGGGCTTCGAGTCTTTGTTGAAGTCGTGCGACCTGCAGCGTCACGATCTGGCGCAGCTCATCTTTTCGGAGACTGTGGAAGATGATCTGGTCATCGAGTCGATTGAGGAATTCCGGTCGGAAGTGCCCTTTTAAAGCCTCATTCACCCGGGATTCCATGGCTTGGTGTTGATCCGGATCACCCGCGAGTTCAAGGATCGATTGGCTACCGATGTTGCTGGTCAGGATCAGAACGGTGTTGGTGAAATCCACCGTGCGTCCCTGGCCATCGGTGACGCGTCCGTCATCGAGGATTTGCAGCATCACGTTGAACACATCGGGGTGGGCTTTCTCCACCTCGTCGAACAAGATCACGGCGTAGGGCCGTCGACGAACAGCTTCCGTGAGTTGTCCACCGGCCTCATAGCCCACATAGCCAGGGGGGGCTCCGATCAAACGGCTCACCGTGTGCTTCTCCATGTACTCCGACATGTCGATGCGCACCATGGCGTCGTCGCTATCGAATAAACGATTGGCGAGGGCCTTGGAGAGTTCGGTCTTGCCCACGCCCGTGGGGCCAAGAAAGAGAAAACTGGCGATCGGTCTGTTGGGGTCGCTCAGTCCAGCCCTGGAACGCTGAATGGCATCCGCGACAGCTGTAACGGCTTGGTCTTGGCCGATCACCCGTTGGTGCAGATCGGCTTCGAGTTGGAGCAGTTTCTCCATTTCACTTTGAACGAGTCGTGCCACGGGTATGCCGGTCCACTTGGCGATCACCTCCGCGATGTCGTCTTCGGTGACTTCTTCGCGCAGCAAGGTTTTATCCGATCCGTCCTCCGCGGCGAGTTGGACTTCTTTCTCCTGCAACTTCCTCTGCAAAGTGGCCAGCGTGCCGTATTCCAGTTCAGCGGCTTTGTTGAGGTCGTAACTGCGTTTGGCTTGGTCCACCTGGAGCTGGACGCGTTCCATCTCCTCTTTGATTGAAGAGATTTCGTCAATCGCTCCTTTTTCCTGTTGCCACTGAGCATTCAGGTTGCTCTGCTGTTCACTCAGTTCCGACAACTCCCGTTCAATGCGTTGCAGCCGTTCCTGGCTGGCACTATCCGACTCGCGGCCAAGGGAGAGTTTCTCCATCTCGAGCTGCAAAATTTTGCGATCGATTTCATCGATCTGTTCAGGTTTGGAGGTGATTTCCATCTTGAGACGAGCGGCTGATTCGTCCACCAGGTCGATGGCTTTGTCGGGAAGAAAACGATCGGCGATGTAACGGCTGCTCAGTACCGCAGCTGCGACTAAGGCGCTGTCGGCAATGCGCACACCATGGTGCACTTCGTATCGCTCTTTTAACCCTCGCAAAATTGAAATGCTGTCTTCCACCGTCGGCTGATCCACCAGCACCTGCTGAAAGCGTCGTTCGAGAGCAGGATCCTTCTCAATGTGTTGGCGATGTTCATCGAGGGTTGTGGCGCCGATGCAACGCAATTCACCTCGGGCCAGCATTGGCTTGAGCAAATTGCTCGCGTCCATGGCACCACCGGTGGCACCAGCACCGACAACGGTATGGATTTCATCGATAAACAACACGATTTGACCGTCCGACGCCGTCACCTCCTTCAACACAGCTTTCAGGCGCTCTTCGAATTCCCCGCGGTACTTGGCCCCTGCAATCAGGGAGCCCATATCGAGGGCAATCAGCTGTCGATTTTGCAGCGCTTGGGGAACGTCACCGTTAACGATGCGTTGCGCCAACCCTTCAACAATGGCTGTTTTACCGACGCCGGGCTCGCCGATTAAGACGGGGTTGTTCTTCGTGCGCCGGCTGAGAATTTGAATGGTCCGACGAATTTCTTCGTCGCGACCAATGACGGGGTCGAGCTGACCTTCTTTGGCTGCAGCGGTGAGATCACGTCCATATTTTTCCAGTGATTCGTAGGTCCCTTCTGGGTTTTGATCACTCACTGTTTGATTTCCCCGCACCGCTGTGATGGCCTCTCGTAATGGGTTGATACTGATGCCGGCTTGGCTGAGTAGCTGCCGACCACAGCGATCATCGCTAGCCAGGGCCAGTATTAGGTGCTCGACCGAGATATAGCTATCGCCAAAGCTGTTGCGTTCGTCTTCAGCTCGATCCAACGTTGCATTGAATCCCCGTCCAAGAAACACCGATTCAGGCGGTGATCCCATGTTGGGTTGTCGCTTTAGGTGGGCATCTACGGCGGTTTGGAGGGTCGCTGGATCAACGCCAGATTTCTTTAGAACCCTTCCTGCTAAACCATTTTGCTGCAGCAACGCCAGCAAGAGGTGTTCGGTTTCCAGTTGCTGGTGTCGTGATGTCTGTGCGATTTGTTGGGCAGCCACAATCGCCGCCCAGGCCTTTTCGGTGAATTGTTCAGCAGTGGGTTGCATATCAAGGTCTTAAAGCTCGTTCAACCGTATGGGGGGTGCTCAGAACAGGAGGGCGGCTAACCGAAGCGTGCTGTTGGGGGTCTACGACGAAGACCGTGCAACCCGATCTTCTTTTTAGAGTTCACCGAACAAGGGTGCTGTTATGCCAAACCAAGAGCTCGTTGATGCCTTGGTGCGTCAAGGGTTGGCGCTGTCAGTGAGTGCTGGGGGTGAGCTTGAGCGCAGTTGCTGGATGGTGGTGCATGAGCATCACCACGGCGTTCGACCCTCGGAGTACGACATCCGGGAAATTGATGAAGAGCTTTATCTGGCGGTCTTGGAGGCGGCACGACAGCACTAACTAGCTGAAACCCTGGGCTTTGGCCTGGGGCCTTAAATCGCGGAGCTGACCATCGAGGAGTGCCATCCGTTCAGCTTCAGCTCCCACATGCGGAGCAATCGAGACCCCTGAATTATTCATGGCTTCAAACGCTGACTTCTCTTCTTCAGTCCCGGTGGCCGTCTGTAGGTACCGCTCCACTGCAACAGTTGCTGTTTCGTCTGGGGCGAAATAAATGGTTCCCGGACCTCGCCGAATCGTCGTTAGCCCTTGTTTGCGCCTGCGCTGCTGCACTCCTGCCCAGAGCCTTCCCTGGCTTTGGGTCATGTAGTCGTTGAGGTTGCCAAGATCCGTATCCTCTGCCAAAGCCATGCTGGTGCCATCAACAAAATCACTGAGCAGGGTGATAACGGCCATTAAGTCGGTGGAGGTTGAAAGGAGGAGGTGATACGGCTGACTTCAAACCATTGGGTTGTCGCGCTATCACGGCTGTCTTGGTTGAGATCAGCTTGATTCACCAAAAAGCCAAGTTGATTGGCGAGGGCAATGAGTTCATCGTCACTCCGACAGGACGCTGCAGCATCCCTCACCCTCTGGCTGTGCTCGACGGCATGAAGGAAATCAGAAACGGCTTCTCTGCTCATCGAGTTACCACCCCATTTCTGCCTGCTGTTCCACGTAGGTCGCTACAGCAATGATCTCTGACTCGCTCAATTTGCCGGCGTAGGACGGCATGGCATTTTTGCCGGCTTCGATCTGATGCTCAATCGCTTCGAGAGGATCCTGTGGATACTCTTCCAAATGCGCATTGAGATCGCGAATGTTGAGGGTGCGGCTCGCCCGGATCACGTTGCCACCTCCCATGTGGCAAGCCGCGCAATTTTGACTGAAGATTTGCTCCCCTTGGTCAAGGGGACCGTCAAAGGCCAGCACAGATTCCGGTGTGATTGTTGGACCGACGAGGGTCAACAACAACAGGATTAATCCGGCGATGCGAGCCATTGAAACAGCGTTGGTACCCAAGCCTATTCAGCTTCAGGCACAAACGAAAGATCCCCGAATCGTGAATGAAACAAACACGATTCGGGGATTGTTCACTAATGATCTGAACAGGTGAGCGTTAGCTCATTATTCAACGATCACTTTGCCAACCATGCCAGCACCACGGTGGGGCTCGCAGTAGTAGTCGTAGGTCCCTGCTTCGGAGAAGGTTTCCTCCCAGGATTCGCCGGGGTTGAAGGCGAGATCGGAGTGGCTGTACTCATCGTGGCCTTCGAATACGGCGTTGTGAGGAGCCAGTTTGTTGTTCACAAACTTGACGGTGTCGCCCGCACTAATCGTGACGGAGCTGGGTTCGAAAGCAAGCATTCCGGCATCGGTACCGAGCTTCACTTCGACGGTTGCAGCCTGAGCTGAACCGACGTTGAGGCCGATCAACATCAGGAGTGCGCAGCATGCTGCTGCAAAGGAACGAATCACAGACCGCATTGGAATTAAGTCAATCAACCAACTTTACGACTAAATCTGGGTTTCCCGCGATTCGGAAGCCCTGAATCGATAAGAACTGTTTCCAAGTCTGGAGCATGACTTGTTCCACCGAATCGCTCTGGAGTGCTAGCTGGTGAATGAACAAAATGTCGCTGACGAATACTGAAGCGATCCCAATCGTTGATTTCAATCGGAAGGATCCGGATTAGGGCCTGGATGAGCCATGGCCACATCGGAACACCAAGGGTGCGACGCACCCCGCGCCAGCGGCAGAGAGTGGCAACGGTCTGATCCACCGAAATCGCTCGTTGACCCATCACGACGCGCCGCAGGCGCGCTTGACCCGGTTCGTTATTGCGCTCATGGGGACGTGTTGCAAACTGCCCGCAAATCCGAGCGATGTCCTCGGCGTGGATGAAGTGGAAACTTGCATCGGCACGAAGCCATCGAGCCAGCCACAACCATCGACTGGCTTCCGCTAGCCCTTCTGTGAGGTAACTGGTGGGGAACAAACTGGTTCCATCAACCCTGCCGCCGAAGACCAGCGTCGGAAAAACAGCGATGATCCGGTCGGCGAAATGATGCTGCTCAAGCTCTTGTAGACAGCGGGCCTTGGTTTGGATGTATTCGGTGCCGTAGGCCTGGGCTTCTGGGAGGGGATTGAGATCGCGATCGAGAATGCTGGCTGTGGAGAAGTAAATGATTTGCTCCACAACCTCTGGGTTGAGTAAAGCGAGCAGTCGCTTCACGGCAACAACGTTCACTTGTTCGGCTCGCACCGGGTCACCCCAAGCTGTTGCGGTGTGAATCACCCGGCTCACAGTTGCCAACTCGTCCGCGAAGCGATCGGTATCGCGTAGATCCCCGATGAGCAAACGAATGCGGGGATGATCTGCCGAAACAGCTTTGAGTTTCGTTGGATCTCGCAACCAAAGCAGAAGTTCTGAATCGGAATGGTCGAGAAGCCAGCGGGATACGTATTGACCAACGCATCCGCTAGCCCCGGTGATCAGGATCCGGTTCAAGCGAGGGACCCAATCCGGTCCATCACGCTTTTCCCAGAACGGAAGAACGCGGCCCCATTCTCCTCAGGGGTTCCGGGAAGAATGCCGTGCCCGAGATTCAAAATGTGGCGGCGACCGCGGGCTTTACGAACCGTGTCATCGATGCGGGCTTGGATCGCATCCGGTGTTCCGAACAGCAAACCTGGATCCACATTTCCCTGCACACCGATGTGTTCAGGAAGGCGGGCGCAGGCCTCGGCCATATCCACCGTCCAGTCGAGGGAAATAATGTCGACCCCAGTCTTAGCCATGCGTTCAAGCACCCCAGCACTTCCAGAGATGTACAAAACAAATGGGGTATCTGGGTGGGTTTGTTTCACCAAATCGACCACCTTTTTTTGGTACGGAGCAGCAAAGGTGTCGTAATCCGCAGGGCTTAATTGACCCGCCCAGGAATCAAACATCTGAACCACTTGCGCACCCGAATCAATTTGATAACGCAGGTAGTTGGCGATGGACTCTGCGAAATGATTCAGCAGCGTGTGCAGTAATTCCGGTTCTCGGAACGCCATGGCTTTGATGATGGCGTAATTTTTGCTGCTCTTCCCTTCCACCACGTAGGCGGCCAGGGTCCATGGGGCTCCAACGAAGCCCAACACAGCGGCCTGATTTCCAACGGTTTTGCGCAGACGACCCAACACCTCTCCGACAAATGGCATTGATTCGGAGGGGTTCAAAGGTCGCAGGGCTTTCACCTGCTCCATCGACCGAATTGGATCGCCAATTTGCGGTCCTTTGCTCTCAATGATGTCGAAATCGATTCCCATCCCAGGGAGAGGGGTAAGGATGTCGGAAAACAGGATCACTCCGTCGGGTTGAAAAGCCTCGAACGGCTGCATCGAGATCTCGTAAGAGAGGTCGGGGTTCTCTGACCGCTCCCGGAAACTGGGGTATTTATCGCGGAGATCTCGGTAGATCTTCATGTAACGACCCGCTTGTCGCATCATCCACACGGGGGGACGCTCTACCGATTCACCGCGTGCAGCGCGCAGTAGGAGTGGCAGGGTGTCGCTCATCTAGCCGGATCAATTAAGCCGGAAACCTACCTGAAGCAGTGCGATTGCTAGGGGGTTTCTGGCCAACTGTCACCGGCTTCGTCACATGGCTGTTGGGTTTAAGCCCGAGGCCAAGTGATTGTTTACTCGGATGGCGCGGTGGAATCGATCAGAGTTCGCTTTGGATCGTGCTGGAACACCACCAAGCTCAGTGGTGGCAGGCAGAGATCCAGGGAGTGCTCATAGCCGTGAATGCCGCAAGCGTCTGTGGGCTTGCCACCCATGTTTCCGAGGTTGCTGCCGCCGTATTTGGCAGCATCGGTATTGAAGATCTCTTCGTAGAAGCCTTCGATCGGGACGCCAACGCGGTAGTTGGAATGGCTCTGTGGGGTGAAATTGGCCACAACCACAAGCCAAGTTCCACTGGCACTGTCGCGTCGCATGAAGCTGATCACGGAGTGGCGATTGTCGTTGCAATCAATCCACTGGAAACCAAACTGATCAAAATCATCGCGCCACAGGGCTGGTTGGGCCTTGTAGAGCACATTCAAATCATCAACTAAGCGTTGAATTCCCTTATGTGGCTCGTAATTCAGTAGATCCCATTCGAGATCTCCCCAAACATTCCATTCCGACCGTTGGCCGAATTCCATCCCCATGAAGATGGTTTTCTTGCCTGGATGGGTCCACATATAGGCCAACAGAGCCCTTGTATTGGCGTACTTCTGCCAATCATCACCAGGCATCTTGTGAAGAAGATGGCTTTTCCCATGGACAACTTCATCGTGGCTTAGAGCCAACATGAAGTTCTCCGTGTAGGTGTACCAAATGGAAAAGGTGATGTTGTTTTGGTGAAATTGACGGAACCAAGGGTCCAGCTCGAAATAATCGAGCATGTCGTGCATCCAACCCATGTTCCATTTCAGGTTGAACCCGAGCCCACCCATGTCAGTTGGTTGGGTCACCATCGGCCAAGTCGTGGATTCCTCGGCGATCGATAGGGCTCCTGGGTAGTGCTGGAACAGCACATGATTGGCTTGTTGTAGGAAACGAACAGCCTCCGTATTTTCTCGGCCACCATTTTCGTTGGGCAGCCATTCACCATCAGGCCTCAAATAATCCCGGTAAAGCATGGAGGCAACAGCATCCACTCGGATTCCATCGATGTGGAACTGTTCAAACCAAAAAACGAGGTTCGCAACGAGAAAGTTGCGAACTTCATTTCGGCTGTAATTGAAAATCAGCGTTCCCCACTCTTTGTGTTCTCCAATGCGTGAATCACCATGCTCATAAAGATGGGTTCCATCAAAGAGGGCCAAGCCGTGGGCATCTTTGGGGAAGTGTCCAGGAACCCAGTCGATAATCACGCCGAGTCCTTCGGCGTGGCAGCGATCGACGAAGGCACGGAACTCGTCAGGGGTGCCGTATCGGCTAGTGGGTGCGTACCAACCCGTGACTTGGTATCCCCAAGATCCATCAAAGGGATGCTCGGTGATCGGCATCAATTCGATGTGGGTAAAGCCTCGCTCTTTCACATATGGAATCAGGCGATCTGATAACTCGGCGTAGGTCAGGAGTCGAGCGCCGGGCTTCATGTCCGCCGCGGGAACGGGTGCCCGCGGTTGGCCATCCGGTTGGATCCAAGGCTCGTCTGCAGAAGCATGAATCCAGCTTCCTAAGTGCATCTCATAGACAGAGATCGGTTGGTCGAGCGCATCCCGACTGTCTCGATCTTGCATCCAGCCAGCGTCGGACCAGTTGTATCCCTCAAGCCGTGCAACAACGGAGCTCTTGTCGGGCCGAACTTCGTGTTGAAAGCCGTAGGGATCGGCTTTCTGATGGCAGTGCCCCTCTTGGGAGCGAATTTCGTATTTATAAAGGGTGCCCTCATCTAATCCGGGGATGAACAATTCCCAGATACCCCCGAGCCGTTTCTGCATCGGGTGATGGCGCCCATCCCAAGAGTTGAGGTCGCCAAGGATGGAAGCACTCAGGGCGTTGGGAGCCCAAAGACAGAACATCACCCCACTGATGCCATCGATCTGGGTGAGGTGAGCACCCATCCGCTGCCAGATGTGGTGATGATTTCCTTCAGCAAAGAGATGGCGATCCATCTCCCCCATCCACTCGTGGCGGAAGGCCCACGGGTCATGTTGTTCGTGGGTGATGCCTCCCCTCTCAACCCTCACTTTGTAGTTGGCACCAGGGTCTGAGGGTGTCGACGCCTCAAAAATCCATGGATGGTTGGGCGTGGATGTGACGATCTCTTTGCTGCCAAGCAAGAGGGTCACCTTTTGAGCTTCGGGCATCCAAACCCGAACAGTCCATCCCTGGTCTCCGGGCTGAGGACCCAGCACTGAAAGGGGGTGGTCGTGACGGCAATTCTCTAGCCGTTCGCCGTCCTGAACCATCCAGTCGAGGACCGCAGCGCCACCCATGTGTGAGATATGAAGTGGCGTGATGTTAAGCCGCTTTTCGTGATCGGTTCGTTGTAACTCAGACGAAATCTCTTGAGATGTCGACGTTGATGATTCGACCCTGATTGTCGAAGATCACAAAAAGGTTGGACGTCGCTTTCCCAAATGCCACAGCCACCAGAACCAACTGCTGGTCTCCCCCCTGGCTAGCGATCACGGCATCCTTCACTTTGCGGAAGCCGCCGGAGACGCGATTGAGTTTGGACCATTTGCGTTCCAGATCTGCTGGAGAAAGCTCTTCTTGCAATTGAAGGGAGAGTTTGGTCCTGGCCAAGACCCAGCGTTCGTCGGCGAGGTATCGAACGAATTCAAGAGCCGTGGCTTCGATGGGCTGAACCTGTTGGCTCCATTTCCAAGCCAGCAACTTTCCGTCTTCATCCAGAACCATCAACAGTGGTTGATCCCCATCTGCGGTAACGACAACGGCGTCAACCGTTGTGGTGTTGTACCCGGGAGCAACCCCCACCACGCGGGTGCGGCGAATGCTGGTGAGCTCGTTGAGACGCTTTTGAACCTTGGCTTTGCTCACACTGGCGCGAACCGCATCGGCTAGGGCCCCATGCAGCTCGCCCCCATCCCGATCCTTTAAGGCCTCCAACGCCAGCTCGGCGGCTGCGGTGGCCTGGGCTGTTGATAGTTCAGTTTTTGTGAGCTGCTCTCCATCCAGTGGAGCGGCCATACCCATTGGGGCTGAAAGAACGAGAGCCAGCAGGGCGGCGGACAGCTTCACGGCAGGACGGATCACTCACTCGCCAGTTTGCCGGAGTTCATCGGGATGAGCTGCAGCTTGGAGTCAGTGAGATGCAATGTCAGTGTCACCACACGGTGTTGAGGGGAGGGTGCACCCGATGGTGTGGTGTCGTCACCGGGATTGACACCTACTGCAGGCCAGGCCGCTGCGGCGATGGAGAGGCGCAGTTGATCGCCGACTTCCAAGGTGGCTAACAGGGGTTGGAGTTGCACCACATGCTTCAAGGCCATTTGTGCTTTATTCCCTAGAACCCTCAGCACGCCGGTGCTGAGTTGCTCAGCTCTATCTCCTCCTTCAATACAGCGAGAGAGACTGACGCAGAGGTCAAATCCGGGATGGTCGGCTTGAGCCATGACGCTTAGTTGAGGGCGGCCGAAGAGTTGGAGCTCTGTTGTTAAAGGCGAGGTATTGAACGTTGCTACGTCGGTGCGGCGGTCCAGCGTGGCCCGGTCTGCAGGGCCAGCACTCGGACTGAGATGCCCTCCGATCGCAGGCATGGGGCGCCAAGGATCGTGCACGATCCACTCCATGCCCATCCCAAAACCATCTAACTGGAGAACACCGTGAGTCGGATCGGTGCAGGCGAGCCCGGAACTCTGCAGTGACCAAGTGCTGGCAGGAGGCGTGCAGGCCTCCTGCCAGCAAGATTGTGTGATGTTCCAAAATTGCGCCCGCTTGGCAGAGGGCGAGTTGTCGATCCCCTTCAGGTGTTGGCTGAAGAAGTGCAGGAGTTGGGTTTGAACATCTGGCCACCATTCCAAGTGTGTTGCTGGACCCACCATGAGTTTTGGAGATCCGCCAGCAGCTTTGCTTTGTTGCCAGAGATCCAGGAGGCCCAAAAGATGGGGATCCCACCATCCACCGAGCAACAACATGGGTTGCTTCAACCAGCTGGTCTGGACGGGATGGATCGGCCATTGGTCACGATCCCTGGGGTCGCGCTGGAGCCATGTCCATGCCATGCCCTTGGGATCATGCTCTTTCAGCAGGGCGGGGCCGTCTCTGAGATAAGTCCCGTTTTCAAGGCTTCGTCGAATCTTGATCCAAGCTTCACCGTCGCCGCGGCGTTTGGCTTGAAGGGCGGCCAGTTGTAACCCCCAGCCCAGACCGAGATGCCACCAATGGGCACCTCCTTCACAGCTCCAGTTGTCGCGTTCATCGAGTCCTGCCATCGCTGGTGCGAAGCAATCCGGTGGCTGGGTATTGGCTGGAGCGAGAAGTTGTGTGAGGCCTTGATAGGAGAAGCCGTAGCAACCCAGCTTTCCGTTGCATTCGGGTAAAGCCCTCACCCATGCATGGGTTGCTGCCGTGTCGTGCGCTTCTTGAGAAAAGCCCGAAAAGACTCCAGTGGAATCGCCTTGGCCGCGCACGTCCTGGACGACGACAAGAAATCCATGCTGGGCCCACCAGGATGGATGGGCATACGTCACGGTTGAAGCGATATGCCTCCCATACGGCTGACGCATCAACAAAGCCGGCCAAGGACCTCCAGCCTCCGGAAACCAAAGCTTGGAAATCAGCCGTATGCCATCGGAAAGGAGCAGCTCATCATCCCGAGACTGAATGGCTGGGGAATCAGCGAACATTCGGACAATGCATGCCCACGACGTAAGTCACCAAAACTTCAGCATCTTCGTTGCTCAATTTGCGACTTTTAGCAATCGTTCGGATGGACTTTTTTGAATGAGCCGATTTCCCATTTGCATTTAATTCTTTGAAATCTCTGCACATGCCCTTGGCTTGCTGGGGATTTCTCTTCACTTCATTCAGCAAATCTGAGCCGGCGGAAACCGTTGTTGTATGCAGCCCCACTAGGGCCAATCCGATCAAAATATTGCGCATCAGAGTCCTAAACGCACCTCTTTAATAAACAATTCTTCCCATCGCAGGGGATGGTCTGGGGTCAGTTCCTGAGTTGTTTTGCTCTGTTAATCCAGTCTCGAGCGACGCTCAGATCAACAACAGCCTGGCGACGGGTTCCAAGACTTCGTTCAAGTCGTCCTGTTTGTCGCACCAAACGTTCCGGAGTGCAGCTGGCCAAGGCAGGAATCGAAGCGATCCCGGCGTGCATCAACAGGGCTGCATCTTGGGGGGGAAGGTCGAGAGCACAAACCAACGTTGCGATGCCCCGCAATCGCTTGAGGTTGCGCGCCGATGCCAGGCCGCTACTGGCAAGACGACTGAGTTGCAGCTCATCAATGGCTTGAACCGCAGGCCATGTGGTGATGCCTGCCCGCAGGAGTTCCTGATGTTCCCTTCGAAACGACTGGGGTAAATCGTTGAAGGGCTGTGATGAGGGCGTTGTCATTCCGCTGAAGCGGATTGGAAATCACGCACTGTTTCACCAAGAACGACCGGTCGGCCCAAACCAACTCCCACAGACTCAATACCCCGCAAGCGCACAACAACGGTGCGGCTTCCTCGTCCAGAACCACGCAAATTGCCTGCGATCTGTTCAAGGGTTGGGGCGATCACCGAAGGATCGATGTCGATGGGGAGTTGTGCAACAACAAGGTCGCTGCCGTTGTCAAAAACAATGGGAGCCCGAACAGCACCCTCAATTACGACCGGCGGTGTGTAGCTGATTCCGAAGGCCCAACTGCTGATGGCCAACAAAAATGTAAAGCTGCTGACCCCCACGAGTCGAAAACGAATGCCCCAACGAGCGATAAATCCCACAACCGTGAGACCAGCGAGCCCGAGGCCCGTCCAGCCCAACCATGGCGCTGCGGTGAGGAGCAGCTGATCAAGGGCCATCAAGTCTGGTGTCTTTTCGACAGTCTCCTTATATTGCGCCTGCTTTGGTGAACCTCGTCGCGCTTGATGCGGATAACGCGGCGAAACGTCCTACCAATCACTGGTGGGTTTCTCCTGATTGGTTCAGGGGTCTTAGCGCTGCATGCCTTAGATGGATGGGCCGCCGCTGAAGTTGAGAGATGGCGACCAGCCCTGGAGCGGTCCTTAGCTCTGCCCGTCGGTCATCCGATCCGCATTGGGGAGTATCAAGGTCTTCGTCCATGGGGACTCGCTTTCGGGCCAAGTCGGATCTCTCCCTCCAAGCTCGATCCGTCCCAGGTCAGCTTGGCTGGGTTCACGGTGACATTGGATCCGCTGTCCAGCTTGCGGCGTTGGAAACCGGTGGTGGCCTTGCGATTTCGAGGATTAAAGGCACAACTTCAACGCAATGAAGATGGCCGCTATTGGACCTTTGGTGGCTCAGAAAGCAAAGATCCACCCCCCAATCTTGAACTTCGTTACTCCTTTGATGAACCAGCACGCATCACCTTCAAGCCTGGTGGTGAGCAGTTAGCGATTCAAAGTCGTGGAGCGATTCAGTTTGATAATTCCCGGTTTCAAACGTCGTCCAGCTTGAGTTGGCTGGACCAAGCGGGGACATTGCGTTTGGACGGTGGCGGTCGGTGGGATCGGCCCCAGTTCGACGTTCGCAGTCGTGCCAAGTCAATCCAAGTGGAAAGGCTTGCCGGCTTTCTTCCGTTGGAAACCAATGCATCTGTTGCGGGGCAGCTGGATGGAGATCTGCGGGTGCGTTGGTCTGGGACAAAGTTGGGATGCCAAGGGGATCTGCATCTCAAGGGTCTCCGGGTGCAGACGACGGCCTTTCCAAATGAGCTTCGCTCGGGTCGGATTCGAATGGAGTGTCGACAGGATCGAGTTCACTTCGCACCTGTGCAGATGCGAAGTGGTGACTTATCAGCCACTGCCTCAGGTGCTGTGGAATTTGAAAAGCGGCTCGATTTCAAACTTGATGTGCGTCGCCGAACCAATAACGATGCGCTGAATGTTCAGGTTGCGGGGCCATGGGCTTCACCGACCTGGCGTTTGGCAGGGCGATTCGTTCCCCAGCCCACATCAATGTTGCAGGGTCCATTTTCGCTTCAGGGTGAGGGCTCGGTAGGTGTTGACGCATCCGATCAGCGTCACTTGGTGATTCGAAACCTGGGCTTGCAGGCTCCCGGGTTGCGTCTAGCTGTATCCGGCGAATTGGGACAACGCACGCAGCTTCGAAGTACTGAGTTTTTGATGCTCCCCGAGTTGTGGACACAGGTGCCGTCCCTCCAGACAACGTTGGGTTCGGCGTCCCCCGTTCAAGGAGAGTTTGCGATGCAAGGGGCGATCAGTTCCCCCGCGGTGCAACTCAACCTCACTCAGGCCAAGAATCCGTTGCTGGATCATTGGTCTTTGAACGCTCAGTGGTCTAAGGCGCGTTCAGTGCTGGAACTTGATCAGTTCAGCAGTCCGTTGATGCGCGCCTCAGCGGCCTTACCTCTTGCCTGGTCT
>Ga0257110_1000426_pt1 | contig 21001 bp, 11 predicted proteins | sample LP_taG_7_FD_190184 | JGI IMG/M metagenome (GOLD analysis project Ga0257110, IMG submission 190184) | Marine microbial communities from Northeast Subartic Pacific Ocean, Canada - LP_J_2015_P26_10m | ecosystem: Environmental > Aquatic > Marine > Oceanic | place: Canada: Northeast Subartic Pacific...
GGAAATTTTATCCCGGACACACCGAATACCTGGTCGAGAAAACCTCTTCACCTGGCCACGCTATGATGCTCACATCAGAAGAAATCACCTGCTCTCTTGTCACGACCCATGTCTCTCTTGCCAGCGTCCCTGAACTTCTTGAAGAAAAGCGAATGCTTGAAGTCATAACTCTCACCCACAAGGCAATAAGCACGATTAAAGGACAGCCTGCGCGCCTCGCCATGCCAGGACTTAACCCCCACGCCGGCGAGGGAGGACTTTTTGGCAGCGAGGAAATTGAACTCATCATTCCCGTTCTTGAGAAAGCCCGCTCAATGGGCATTAATATCATCGGTCCAATCCCGCCGGACACCGCCTTTCTTCCTGCCATCAGGCAAGACATTGACGCCTATATTTGCCTCTACCACGACCAAGGCCTCATCCCACTCAAGACCCTTTCTTTTGACCTTGGCGTCAACGTCACCCTGGGCCTCCCAATCGTCCGCACCTCTGTGGATCACGGCACCGCCTTTGATATTGCAGGGAAAGGAATCGCCTCTGTTAGCTCACTTATCGAAGCTACAAAGCTGGCCCTCAAACTTACTGCGACATAACGTCGTGACAATTTGACCCCGACTGCGTCATTTTGTGATAATGAGTTGTTTTGAGAACGATTAATGGGAAATCTTTTCCCCTTAGTTAAAGGGATGGGTCTGATTTTAAGCGACTTGGTCTAGGTTCTGCCAAAGAGAGGAGATGTAAGCAAAACAATAGAACCCAAATCAATGAATCTGATCCATTACAATCCAAATCGCCTCCTCGGAAATCTAGATGAATTCGTCAATCAAGCTCTCCGCACCTTTAGTCCATCAGCCATCAACCCCGCCTCTGGAACTTACCGCTACGAGGAAAAGAATTCCTTTCGGCTTAGACTAGATCTCCCTGGCTTTACTCGTGAAGAAATCGCCATATGTCTTGAAAATCGGATACTGACGATTATCGCGGAAAGTGAACGTGAAGATGCTTTTCTCCCCGATCTCGAGCGCACCTACAAACTGCCAAAAAACATCAACCCTGACGACATTAACGCTAAACTTGAAAACGGCGTTCTCGACCTCAATCTAAAAAAACTCACTGATCAGGAACCAAGCGTTCGTAAAATCAACATTCGCTAATCCAAAAAATTAAAAGAATAAGATTATGAAAAATAAAATCTCTATCGAGCGACCACGTTTTAAAACTCGAGCCCACGAAGACGGATTCGACCTCGCCATCGCGCTCCCCGGCGTCAATAAAAAGGATCTCGAAGTGAACCTTGCTAAGCGCCTCCTTACAATCAACGGAAATCGCAGGGAGCTTGAAGGTAACTTTGAAAGACGTGAGCAGGAATCTCTCCGCTTCGAGTTCAAAGTCGAAATTCATGAAAACGTCGATGACAAAAAGATCCAAGTCACTCATCGCGATGGCATTCTCACCCTTTCATTCCAAAGGCGAGAAGAGCTTGCTCCACGAAAAATCGACATCTTAGCCAACTAAATTTCTCAAGATTACATTAAAGGTGGTGGAGCCCCCGAAAGGAGGCTCCATCTTTCGTCTAGCAGCAAGAAATTCCTGCTGTTCCCATATCTGCAAGCCAATTTTTGATTCTGCATTTGTCCATTCGCCCATTCCCAGCCACTTTCTCCGCATGAAACTCACCTCTTGGAACGTTAACGGCATACGTGCCATTCTTAAAAAAAACTTTACCGACTTCGTCCTTGAGCACGCCCCAGACATCCTTTGCCTTCAGGAGACCAAGGCACGTCCCGAACAGGTCGAACTCCCGCTGGATCTAGCTGGCTACAAAACCTACTGGAACTCCGCTGAAAAACCCGGCTACTCTGGCACCGCTATCTTTACCAAAACCGAGCCACTCTCAGTCCGCCTCGGCATCGGCTCGGAAAAAAGCGCCGAGGGTGACAAGGAAGGTCGCGTCATCACCCTAGAATATCCCAACTTTTTCCTCGTCACCGTTTACACTCCCAACGCAAAGAACGAACTAGCTCGCCTCCCTTACCGGATGGAGTGGGATATCGCCTTCCGCGAATACCTTCAGGCTCTCGAAGCCGAAGGGAAACCCGTCGTGGCTTGCGGAGATCTAAACGTTGCGCACCAAGAAATCGATCTTGCCCGCCCCAAAACCAATCATAAAAGCGCTGGATTTTCCGATGAAGAACGAGCCGGTTTTACCGAACTGGTCAATGTTGGATTCATCGATACCTTCCGCTACTTCCACCCCGATCAAACCGACACCTACTCTTGGTGGAGCTACCGCGGGGGGGCGCGTGCCAACAACGTGGGATGGCGTATCGACTACTGGATCACATCCCAATCCCTCGCTCCCAAACTTAAGTCCGCCTCAATCAACGACGACGTTCTCGGCTCAGACCACTGCCCCGTCACCCTCAGTGTAGAGATCTAATTTGTTCGCTATTACCACGACGCTAAATCAGAGATCAATCTTACCAGAGACTCCATGTGAGCTGATAAAATAGCCCAGCTCCGTCTTCGTAAGGGATATAGCCTCAGCAAAAGCGGAGCTTTTGACTACTTAATCTGAGCTAAAAACTCAACATTACCATCCGTCCCAGTGATCGGCGAAGTAATGACCCCGCACCATTCTCGATCTAGCTCCTCGATAACGAAGGTTCGAATCTTATCAACGGATTTTTGATGGAGCGCCGGTTCCCTTACGATCCCACCTTTCCCCACTTCTTCTCGTGAAAGCTCAAACTGAGGTTTGATAAGAGGTATGATAAAACCACCTTCCTCAAGAATGGAAAAGGCAGCGGGCAACACTTTTGTGAGGGAAATGAACGATAAATCCATCACGACTAACTTCACCTTCTCCCCAATATCTTCGACTGTGAGGTTGCGAGCGTTGAAGCGCTCCTTAGAAAAAACACGTTCGTCACTTCTTAACTTCCATACCAATTGATTGGTCCCCACATCAATGGCGTGAACACGCGCTGCACCTTTTTGGAGTAGGCAATCGGTAAACCCTCCCGTAGAAGCCCCCAGATCAGCACAAACCCAACCTGCCGGATCGATCCCAAATTCGCGTAGGGCCCCTTCGATTTTAAAGCCTCCACGACCAACATATTTCGGCTTTTCCTTAACCGACAAGTCGGCATCATCTGCGAGCTTCGTACTTGGCTTAGCGACACGCTCCGTTCCAGTCATAACTTCGCCGGCCATTATTAATCGTTTCGCCTGTTCGCGAGAATCACACAGTCCCCGCAAAACCAAAAGCGCATCCACCCGTTGTTTAGACATCAATTTTCTACTTCGGCCTCATTGAGAGCATTGATAAATTCCCTTAGAAGCCCAAAATCACGACGTCGGTGCCGCAGCATAATTCTTGGTAAGTCCGATAACTCAGGCTCGTTCTGTTCCTCCTTTAAAGCAGATCCCTGCTTGATCTGGCCTGACTTGACCATCACCGAAAAACGTTGATTTAGATCTTTCAAGGCGGCCTCCGATAGCGCGGTTTGCAAACGCACCACCAGACGGTCACCAACATATCTGTAAGAATGAAAATTAGCATAAAACCCGGTGATTTCGCCAATTGCCTCCTCAACATCGTCCGTGACTTTAAAAAGTGAGAAATCTGATTCTGAAATCAGCCCCAATCTCAAAAGGTGCTCTTCCACAAACTGCTTCCAAGTCTTCCAGTAGGTCCCACCCGGAGCATCGAGACAAACAATGGGGTAGATCTTTGCCTTACCGGTTTGAATCAAGGTCAGGGCTTCGTAGATCTCATCCTGCGTCCCCAGTCCACCCGGCATCCCAACTCCGGCATCCGCCTCCTTCACGAAGGCCAACTTTCGGGTAAAAAAATAATTATAATCGATGAGCTTGGGATCACCGTAAATGAACTCGTTCGCGGAAGCTTCAAAAGGAAGCGTGATATTCAGTCCAAAGCTATGCTCGGCAGTTGCCCCTTCATTACCAGCCGCCATGATTCCCGGCCCCGCACCAGTGATCGTCATGAAACCCTCCTCTACCATCCGACGAGAAAACTCAACCGCGGTTTGATATTCCCTCTCCTCCGGCTTGGTCCGGGCCGATCCAAAGAGTGCTACTTTACGATTTCCTCGGAAAGGGCCAAAGATCTCACTCGATTTCTTCATTTCCTTAAGCGCGCGGTTCGCCAGTTTAAAGTCAGCGTGATTAGACGTGCCCCGGGCCATTCCCACCGCCGTGGAAATCATCTCGGCCAGCAAGCAAAAGTCATCTACTCCCTCCACCGATTTCGCAAGATCTAGAATTCGTGTGTCTAGCTCTTTACTCCCAGTAGAATCAATAAAATTACACGCCTGGTCTGGAACCATCCCGGCGGTGAGGTCGCGATACAACGGCGGCTGCCAGCTACGCTTTTTGGACATAATATTTAGTCTGGACCGAATCCCTCAATCTGACAAACCTCCACTCTTGAATTTTTCAAAAAACCTTAAACACTTCGCCCGTGGCCACCACTAACACAGACGACCTCCGTATTGACCGTATCGACCCGCTTATCTCGCCGGCTGTTCTTTCCTACCAACTTCCACTCAGCGAATCAGCAGCCCAGCTTGTTTCTTCCGCCCGTCAGGGAGCTGAGGAAATCCTGAAAGGTCAGGATGACCGACTGCTTGTCGTAGTGGGCCCCTGTTCGATTCACGATCCTTCGGCGGCCATTGAATACGCAATGCGTCTCAAAGAAGCTGCCGAGCTCTATCAGAAAGACCTACATATTATCATGCGTGTCTATTTCGAGAAACCTCGAACTACTGTGGGCTGGAAAGGACTCATCAATGATCCTAACTTAAACGATTCATTCGACATCAACCAGGGGTTGCGTACGGCCCGTGAACTACTTCTTCAACTCGCCGAAATGGGTATTCCAGCCGGCACCGAGTTTCTTGATGCCATCTCACCGCAGTATGTCGCTGACCTTATTGCGTGGGGAGCTATCGGAGCCCGCACAACCGAATCTCAGGTCCACCGTGAACTTGCCTCCGGACTTTCAATGCCAGTTGGTTTCAAAAATGGCACCGGCGGCTCTATCCAAATAGCCCTCGACGCGATCGGAGCCTCCTCGAAGCCTCATCACTTCCTCTCGGTCACCAAGCAAGGCGTTTCGGCTATTGTCACTACAACCGGGAACGACGCTTGCCATCTCATCCTCCGCGGAGGCAAGAGCGGTCAAAATTACACCCGTAATGAAATCGATCCAGTTAGCTCCAAACTCCGCGAAATCAATCTACCCGAGCAACTCATGGTCGATTGTTCCCATGGCAACTCGAACAAGGACTACCGCAACCAACCTAGAGTGGCCGCAGATCTCTGTGAGCAAATGGCAAACGGTGCCAAAGACATCGCTGCCGTGATGATCGAATCCAACATCGTCGAAGGAAATCAGAAAATCTCTGACGATATGGTTTATGGACAATCGGTCACCGATGCCTGTATCAACTGGCAAACCACCGAGGAAGTTCTCGAAGCTTTCGCTAAAGCGGTACAAGCTCGTCGCTCGAAGAATGACTAAGGACACTATTATCTCCAACCTGCTCCGGCAGATGGAGAAAAAGATCGCAATCACGAAATCGGCTCTCACTGAAACCAGCGAAAATGCCAGCGGAGACGAGACGAAATCCGAGGGGAAATACGACACGCGCGCCATCGAGGCTGCATACCTCGCCGAAGCCCAGGCTGCACAATTAGTAATCGCCGAGGAATCTCTTGCAAGCTTCAAGAGATTTGAACCCCGGCACTATGAAATGACCGAGGTGATCGGAGCCGGGGCTCTAGCGGAGGTTGATCAGGAAGGCGAAATCTGTTTCTATCTTCTCGCGCCAGCTGGAGGCGGGCTCATGACGGAATATCTCGGCTGCGATGTCACCGTAGTCACTCCAGATTCCCGGCTTTATCAGGAACTTGTCGGGAAAAAGATGGGAGACAAACTAGAAAAACCCGCACTCATCATCACGGGTGTCGAGTAATACCCCAGATCACTTGTGTTCCTTGATGTTTTTCAACTTGGCAAGATAAGGCTGAGTTCCTATCAGCAGTGACCCTACACCGATCAGATCTTCGATCTCATGAGAATCTCTAACTTCCAATACAGAATCTTCCTGATTCTCTTTTTAGTAATCCTTCCTGCATCAGCTGCGAAGGTCAGCTGGGAAGTTAAAGAGTATCGTAGTCACAAGTATGTTCCCCTTTCACAGGTTAAGGATTTTTACAGCCTTACCAGCATGACCAAATCGGGAAGCTACATTATCCTGAAAAACTCTGACGTAGAGTTGAAGTTCCGAGCCGGTGGGCAGGAAGTCCTGATGAATAACGTGAAATTCATTTTCAGCCATGCTGTGGTCTCACTTGGTTCTTACCATATTTCAATCATGGACCTGAAGAAGGTGATTGATCCGGTCCTCCGGCCTTTCAAAATTAAGGCAGCGAAAGGTTTTGATACGGTAATCATCGACGCTGGACACGGTGGAAAAGATCCTGGAGCGGTTAACTCCTTAGGGACCGAGGCCAAATACAATTTGAAAATTGCTAAACTTTTACGGGACAACCTTAGGAAACGGGGCTTCAAAGTTGTTATGACTCGTAGCACCGACGTGTTCCTAACCCTTCAGGAACGGGTTAAGCATGCCAATCTCTACAGGGACGCAATTTTTATAAGCATTCACTTTAACTCCGTAGGCTCACGTGCTCGCTCACAGGCACGCGGAATTGAAACCTTCACTCTTTCTCCAGTCGGTGTGGCCCACTACGGGCGAGGAGCGCAAGCTTCAGATAACATTGAACGAATGGGGAATGCCCAAGACTCGGCAAATATCGCTCTCGCGACCGCCGTCCACTGGAGCAGCATACAGCTCCTAGCCCGAGCTAAATTAGAAGTGCCCGACCGCGGGATTCGACGGGCCCGTTACAGTGTTCTAACCGGCGTCAAACACCCTGCAATCCTCTTCGAAGGGGGCTTCATGAGCCACCCTAAGGAAAAATATCTAATAAACAACCCAACCTACCAACGCACTCTCGCTAAGTCGATGTGCGAAGCCATCGTCTTCTACCGGAAGGCCACGATGCAGAAGATTGGGACCCCAAAGCGCTAATCGGCTTCGCGCACAAGATTGAAAAAGAAAGGGGCCAATCAACCCCTTTTTTTATTTATCTGATTCCGTCGGGGACTAAGATTCTGTCGATATCCCATTTTATGAATGCTACCCGCACTTTTATTTTAATCATCGTTGCCACCGCCGGCTCGCTCGTCAGCGAAGGATCAATCATCATCAACGAATTCATGGCAGGAAACGAAGCTACAGTTGCTCCCAATTCTGTCCCAGGACGTTTCGATGACTGGATTGAGCTTCATAATACAGGTGTCATCGCACAAGACATGGGAGGATGGCGTTTGACCAACAACCCGAATGGTTCCAATCCATGGATTTTCCCAGCCGGAATAATTGTCCCAGCGAACGGCTACCTGATTATCTTTGCATCCGGTGACGATACCCCCGACACGAAACGCAATCTTCATACCAATTTCAAACTAGCAAAGAGCGGAGAATACCTTGCCCTGATGGCGCCCGATGAGTCCACAAGCTCAGAATTTGGACCAGCGGGCAGTTCGTATCCTAATCAATCGGATGATATTTCGTATGGAGTTCATCCAGTCACTGATCAAATTGTCTTCTTCGAAAACCCAACTCCGGGCGCGAAAAATGATGCCGACGGAATTGCACGTGTTGCTCCAATTATAATTTCTCCAACTCGCGGTCTTTATCAAAGCGCCCAGCAAATCGTCCTCTCAACTACGACTCCTGGCGCCACTATTTACTATACCACCGATGGATCATCTCCGCTGACGAATACCGGCAATCCCAGTGCTAACGCAACCGCTTACACCAGCCCTATTCGCATAAGCAAAACCACGGTCATCCGTTCAGCTGCGACCGCAAATAAATTTGCGACCAGCCCTTGGGAAGCCCATACCTATCTGCTTCTTGATATCGATAATGCCAAGGCAAATGGAACTGATTCCAATGGCCTCAACAATCCGATTCTCCAGCAAACTCGTCCCGCCGGCTATGGCACGTTCCCATCGGGAGATTACAATATGGATACGCGAATCACTCGCTCAACCGCACAGTCGCCTGGCCACAACGGGCTCACAATCGCGCAAGCAATGCTGCAAGGCTTCAAGGAGACACCTTCAATCTCTATCTCAATGCCCGCTGCGGACTTCGTAAACCTCTACGCCAATTCCACATCACAAGGACTGGAGCGGGCCTGTTCCGCTGAATTCCTCCCAGCTGAAAACGATTCACGACCTGCCTTCCAAGAACACTGCGGGCTTAAGGTTCAAGGCGGAGCCAGCCGTACTTCCAGCAAATCCCCTAAGCACTCACTTTCCTTCCGCTTTCGCACGGAATATGGCGCCGGTCGCCTTGGACAAGTTCTTTTCCCCGAAGTAGATATTGAAAACTTCAATTCTATCGCTCTACGCGCAGGCTATAACAATTCTTGGATTCATGGAAATTCTGGACAACGGAGTCGAGGCTCTATGATTCGGGATCAATGGATGCGCGAAAGCCTACGCGATATGGGCAACCAAGATGCCGGCGCCGGATTCCTTGCTCACTTATTCGTTAACGGACTTTACTGGGGACTTCACAATGTTGCCGAACGACAGGATAACACACATTACGCCAACTACGATGGCGGCGATAGTGATCTCATTGACGCACGGAACGGAGGAACCTTCGTCGAAGGAAACTCCACGGCTTGGAATGCCATGCGCTCGGTCGTTAACACTCGAAACTGGAAAAATATTCAACAAGTTCTCGACGTCGATAACTATATCGACTTTCAGATCATCCAGATTTTCGGAGGTAATCAGGATCTGAAATTTGACGGAAACTGGCGTGCGGCCGGAGGCGGCCCATATTCTACTCCAACTGAAATGCGACCATGGAAGCTTTACTCTTGGGACGGTGAACGAGTTCTCGAGAACCCGTCTACTAACTCAAATCCGCGCGATATTGTTGGTATTCAATCAAGCCTTCGAACAATCCCTGAATATCGCCAACGCTTTGCTGACCGAGCTCATATGCACCTTACCGGAAACGGAGCTCTTACTCCTGCAAAAACAAGGGCTCGTTGGGAAAAATATGCGACAACCATCGACAAAGCTGTCATTGCCGAAGCAGCCCGCTGGGGCGACCACCGCCGCTCAGCGGCATACGATCGTGACGAATGGTTGACGGAACAAAATCGGCTCTACAATTCCTATTTCCCGGTCCGAACCAACAACGTCATCAGCCAACTCAAAAACTCTAATTTATACCCTGCGCTAGAGTCTCCTAGTTTTGCCATTAACGGACAAATATCCAGGGGTGGATTCGCGGGAGCAAATAATCAGCTAACACTCAACGGAGAGACCGGAACCATCTACTACACCCTTAATGGAACAGACCCCCTCCTCTCAGACGGAACAATTTCTCCGAAAGCTATTCCAATCTTCTCCGGCGTGGCGATAGAATCAGTCTTTCCATTTGAATCAGACCAATGGCGCTACCAATCCTCCTCGGTTGCGCTTTCCACAAGCAATATTGTAAGAACAAATCTCGCTTCGGGATACAACTCAAACGATTGGAAACACCCTCAATTTGACGATACCTCGTGGGCCGAAGGGCAGGGCTTGATCGGAGGGCGCACCGCCACTTCAATCAATGCTGCTCGCGCTAACACAATTCTAGATATTGGGTCATTTGGGAACGGCTACCCCGCCGTCTACTTCCGCAAAAGTTTTGAAGTGATTGATGCTGATGATGTCACTTCACTCACTTTCTCAACAATCATGGACGATGGACTGATTGTTTATCTTAATGGAAAGGAAATGTTCCGGGAAAACATGAAAGATGGGACTGTAACCTATAACGACTTTGCACTCCGTAGTTCCAACGAAACCGAGAGTTTTGAAACCGAAGTCCCACTTGCTCCGGGTGATCTTCTCGAGGGAACAAATACGCTCTCGATTGAACTTCATAATTCTAGCGGTAATAGTAGCGACCTTGGAATTGATGTCGCCCTTTCTCTTTCGCGCCCAGCCGGGGAGCCCATCATCAATCTTCCAGAATCAGCGCTTATCACAGCACGTTTAAAACTTGAAGATGAGTGGTCTGCCACCGTTTCTGGAACCTTTCTCTTAGAACACCCAGCAGACGCTTCAAACCTCGTGATTAGCGAGATCAACTACAACCCGCGGGAAGCTACTCTCCTTGAAAAACTTAACGCTGCGCCCCTCGATCTAGAAAACAAAGATCTTTTTGAATTTATAGAACTTACCAACACTGGGGCGACCTCAATCAATCTTGCCGATCTCTCCTTCACAGAAGGAATCTCACTTTCGCTCTCCCCTTACCCGGTTGCTCCAGGCGAACGGGCACTCATCGTGCGGGATCGGGACGCTTTTCTCGAACGATATGGTCAGGGACTTGCCAGCCTGATCGCGGGAACTTTTGTTGGAGGTCTAGATAACGATGGTGAGAACCTCACCCTCCTCGATAGCGCTGGAAGCTTGATCAGCTCTTTCAGTTTCAATGATTCAGGCTCTTGGCCGGCCCGCCCCGACGGTGATGGCTCATCATTAGAACTTCGTGACCTTACCAGCGACCTTTTTAATCCAGATAATTGGGTTCCCAGCGTTGCCTTCCATGGGTCCCCGGGGACTAGTGGCCCTATTACCGATCGACGGGTAGTCATCAACGAAGTCAGATCAGCTGATACCGGCTTGGACTTCATCGAACTTCACAACACCACCGCCTCCCCCCTCGAAATCGGAGGCTGGCTTCTTACTGACTCGAAGAGTGTTTACCGTTCATACGAACTTCCTCAGACAAGATTTGAAGGACTCGGTTACCTTGTCATCGGTGAAAGCCAATTTCATAGCCCTCCAGTCAATCCTGTTGCCAACTATGCAGGAATCGCGGGAGCAAGTCCAACCACGGTAAAGAGCACTGCTCACGGATTATCTACGGGAGATCTTATCACAATTGATGGTTACAATGGCTTTTCTAAATTTAATGATAGCTTCGAGATTATTGTAATCGATCAAAACAGCTTCACCATCGACGCCACCTTCCTCGACAATACCGCCATCAAAGGAAATTGGCAAACCGGCCGCCCCTTCGGGCTCAATAGCGGAGGAAATGGCGACAACCTCTGGCTCGTTGAGACCGACAGCTCAGGTCACCCAATCAGCTTTGTCGACCAAGTTGAATTCGCAGCAGCAGCTCCTGGAACCACTCTCGGACGTTGGCCGGATGGCATGGGGACAAACACGCTCTTTACGATGACGGCGCGCACACCAGAGGCTCCAAATAGTGGGCCGGCCCTCGGACCAGTCTTTATCTCCGAAATTCACTACGCTCCAATAAGTTCCGACTCACACGAGTTTGTTGAACTCACTAATCTCGGCGATACCACTATCTCACTCGAATTTTGGAAACTCCGGGGAGGACTCGATTTTAACTTCAATTCTTCTCACCGCATCGCCGCAGGCGCGTCAATCGTCATTGTTACTTTTGATCCTCAAGTCAATATCGCCCAAACTATTAATTTCCGAGATACCTTTGAGATTACGCCCTCAGTGACTCTGATCGGACCTGTAACCGACGGACCACTCAACAATTCAAACGGGACAGTGCGACTTCAAAAAGGTCTCGACGAAGATGGTTCTGATCAGGTTACAATCGATGCCGTTCGCTATCAATCGGCTCTTCCTTGGCCTGTTACTACTGGAGGCTCCTCGCTGACGCGCAATGGAGCCCTTGATTTTGGAAATTTCTCGAGCTCTTGGAATGCGGCAAATCCTACACCTGGACGAATTCTTGAAACCGAAAGCTACCAAAACTGGGCCTCAAACAATCGTGTTGGTATCGAAGATCTGGATCCAGACGGCGATTCGCTTTCCAACCTTCTCGAATTTGCGCTTGGAACTGATCCAAATTCTCCCGATGAGTTCGCTTCTCTCGTCCGGATCGGCCCTGACGGAACAGTCAGCTTCACCAGACATATCGATCACAGTGGAGTAACTCTTGATTTCCAGACGTCTACCGACCTCAAGACGTGGTCAACGAGAGAAACTGTTGTTAGCGAATTATCAGGATCGATCCAAACAAGGCAATTCACCCTAAACCTATCGGACACTATCAAGACGTTTTGGCGTCTTCGGGCTCTTTCATTCTAGTCCGGTTTAAGCCGGGCCACTAAAATAGCTTCCATGTAACTTCCCGGATTTTTTATCGTTCGGATGCGCTCATTCCTTAATTCAAATGATAACGGATTAGAGGATGCCTGAGTCGTCGGTATCTCTTCAGGGATGAGTTTAGGTAAAGCCACTCTTGCCAGATAGGCCTCCATGGTTTCAACTTTTCGGCATCATACTATGAAATTTGGAATCATTGGAGCTGGAATGATCGGACATTTCCATGCCAAAGCAATTACCGCCATGACCGGTGGCACTCTCCACTCGGTTTTTGATCTTCGCCAGGAGGCGGCAGATAAACTCGCTTGCGAATATGGAGCTAAGGCCTTTTCCAACATCGCGGAATTCTTAGCCGAACCTGAGCTGGAAATCGTGACCGTCGGCACCCCCAGCGGCGCTCATCTCGATCCGACCTTAGCAGCACTCAAGGCGGGGAAACACGCCATCGTCGAAAAACCCCTTGAGATTACCATTGCCCGGATTGACGAGTTGATGTCGGCCGCTGAAGAAAATGGTAAAACTCTTGCCGCAGTTCTAAATCGACGATTCCACCCCGGAATGGACGCCTTCAAAAAAGCAACCGACGAAGGTCGCTTCGGGACCCTCGCCTCAGCTTCAGCTTATATTAAGTGGTACCGTGACCAAGACTACTATGATTCCGCTGGATGGCGCGGAACCTGGGCCCTCGATGGAGGTGGAGCCCTCATGAACCAATCCATTCACACCGTCGACGCTCTCATCTACCTCGCAGGACCCATTAAAAGCGTTCAAGCCACAACAGTTTGTCTTGCTCATGAGCGGATCGAAGTCGAGGACCAGTGCGTCGCCATTATTGAATTTGAGAATGGGGCATGCGGAGTCATCGAAGCCTCAACCTGCTCTTGGTCAAAAGACGGGCACCCTGCCCGAGTCCAACTCGCTGGAACCGACGGATCAGCCTTCCTCGCCGACGAAGCCTTTGAAATTTGGGACTTCCGCAAGGAGGAGCCCGAGGATACCGAAGTTAAAAGCACCCTCATGAAGGGACAGGAAGCTGGTCTTGGCGCAAATGATCCCACAGCCATCAACTTCTACCAGCATCAACGAAACTTCGAAGAGGTAGTCGCGGCCATCAATGAAGGACGGCAGCCATCAACTTCAGCAACCGAAGCCCGAAAATCAGTTGAAGTAATTACCGCCATTTATGAGAGCGCTCAAAATGATGGGAAAAAAATCTTCCTTTAAATGGTCGCTCATAGCTGGTCCTAAAACTTAATACTAACGCTTCAACATCAAGCGGAGCTCAGAAAAGAGATCCTTCAAAAAGAAAAATCTTTCCCCTAAAGATTCATTAGGGTCTTAGCTCAAGATCGTTATTTTTAAATCACCATGAGATTGCTCATTTTAATTGTTTGTTCTTTAAGTATTTTACAAGCGGAGACTCATCCCTCTCCCTCTGATCCTCAGGCGACTGAAGAAGTTAAAAATTTACTGAAGCGCCTACACGAACAGGCAGAAAAGGGAATCATGATCGGACACCAAGATGCCACGGCTTATGGGGTGGGCTGGAAATCCGAAACAGGCAGAAGCGATATTAAAGAAGTTTGTGGAGATTATCCGGTAGTTTATGGCTGGGACCTCGGGGATATTCATCTAAATCACAATCTTGATGGCGTTTCCTTTTCTGAAATGAAACGTCTGATTCGCGAGGCTGATGCCCGTGGCGGCATCAATACAATTTCAATGCATCTCGATCACCCGGTAAGCGGGCGCAATGCTTGGGATAACACAAAGGTGGTAGGCCAACTTCTTCCAGGAGGAACCGCCTCTAAGAAATTTCTAGCAACCTTAGATTTGATCGCTGCTTTTTTAGGCGATTTAAAGCGTAAAGATGGCAGCTGCATTCCTGTGATCCTGCGACCCTTTCATGAACACAGTGAACAATGGCCTTGGTGGGGCCGGAGCCACTGTGAGGATGGCGAATTTATAGCTCTATGGCGTATGACTGTGAATCACTTACGACTCACAAAGAAACTCCATCATATTCTTTATGCCATCTCTCCACAGGATGTGGTCGATGAAAAAGACTACATGGAAGGCTATCCCGGTGACGATTATGTCGATATCTTTGGACTCGATTATTATAAGATCTGGAAGCGTCGCGATGTTCAGAAAATGGGTGAGGTTCTTTCGATGGTAGCAAAACTAGCCGACTCCCATGGTAAAATTTCAGCTTTGACCGAGACTGGAATTGACAAAGTCCCTATTGCGAATTGGTGGACTGAGCGCCTCCTACCAGCGCTCAGCCACGACGAATGGTCCCGCAAAACCGCCTGGGTATTGTTGTGGCGCAACAAATCCCGTGGCCATCATTTTGGCCCGTATCGTGGACATCCAAGCACTTCTGATTTTACGAAGTTCTATGATAGTGAACTTACAATCTTTGAAGGGCAGACTGAAATGCAGGAAGTCAGGACGGCCCAAGAAAACCTGATCAGAGATCAACACTGCCTGTCGAACGTTGCCAAAGTCGTGCAACAAGGAAAGGTCCTTTACCATGGGGCCGTGAATTCCACCTTACCCGGAGATCGCCCCATCACCGATGATACTTTATTTCCTATTTGGTCGATGACAAAACCGATCACCAGCGTGGCCGCGATGATTTTGCATGAGCGCGGTTCTTTTCGACTAGATGATCCGGTTTCTAAGGTGATTCCACAACTTTCTAAGCTGAAAGTTCGCAATCAGAAAGGTGTCATTGAACCAATCAAGAGAGAGATCACCTTCCGAGATCTTTTGCGACACACTTCAGGCATTTATGGTTACGACGGATCCTTTCATGAGGAGGGAACATGGAAAGAGATCATAGAATTAAAAGACCTGACTGAGATGATCGATCTTCTGGTCAAACAACCACTTAAGCATCATCCTGGAGAGCGTTATACCTACGGCATGAGCACCGCTATCCTTGGGAGAGCAATCGAAATAATATCCGGGCAGGACTTCGCATCTTTCCTAGAGAAGGAAATCTTTCAGCCTTTAGGCATGGAAGACACCAGCTTTCATCTTAATGATAAAGACCGCAAACAGCGATTCCAACCATTATTCATCAAAGAAAATGAGAGCTTCCGTCAAGGAACCAAAGCGGAGGACGAATTATATTATCAACCTGGGGGTGCTCTAGCGTTAGGTGGTGAAGGTTTGATTTCCAATCTCCGTGATTATGGTCGATTTTGCCAAATGTTGGTTGATCGAGGACAGACCCGTAGCGGTAAAAAAATCCTCTCTGAAGAAACGCTATCACTTATGCTAAGTGACCAGTTGGGGGAAATTCCCGGGTATGGGGGTAAGGGTTCCGCCAATCATTTGGGTTTGGGATTTTATGTTTTAAAAGATCCTGGATTGGGTGGCGACGGAGCACCTAAGGGTATTTATGGTTGGGGTGGATATCACACAACCCACTTTTGGATTGACCCAGTCAATGAACTCTACGCCATTTTTTTGACCCGTTTGTATCCTACTCCGGCTGAAAGTTTACAGGTTTTCAGGAAGGCTGTCTATCGAAGCCTCGACCAGTAGCTCTTGATTCTGATAAGGACACTTTAAGTAGAAAGTCGCCGATTAGCCGTGAGCTGGAAAAACATTTTGTAGCACTAGCAACTCAACAACAGCCATGGAATTAATAAAAAAATTAGGTCTCTTCAAAAACTTAGGCTCAACTCTTATTTCGTGATGCCCTCCAGAAAATTATAGCCAATCGTCCGGGGGCCTCATCATAGAGATGACTTAGTAAAAGGAATCAAAACCTCTCAGTTTCAGGAAAACCATAAGGTCTGTTCGTGACTCCACACTGTTGTCCGTGTTGATGTGAGCTCAGTATCAACTCCATAAAAAACGTGCCAAGGTAAACCTCGACACGTTTGAAAGAATTAGAAGCCTCGAAGCAGACGAGGTTAGGTATTAATTGTGTGAGTGATCTTTACAGCACTCGCCACCTTCACCACAGCAAGATGCAGTTTGAGTAGAGCTGCAGCTAGAGAAGAGGGCTAGTCCAGCACACGCGACAATAATAGTTAATATTTTCATACTTCAAAAAGATAGCGATACAAAGGCCATTCTGACAAGTGATTTTTTCCACAACTCCGCCTCTGGACTCAAAGAAAATCTAATACTATCCAGGCTAAATTCCTTCTCCCACGTTGCACATTCTCACCGTTGCCACTAAATACCGAAGCCGTTATAGAAAGGTGCCTTCGTTAGCTGATTAACCCATGATTCTTGTCATTCTTGGCCATTTACTTGAATTCGGTAAAAATTTTCACCTAGGACAGCGTTCACTGGACCGGTGGATCTGAATTTCATGGTGGCGGTGCCATCGCCATTGTGCTCGGTAGCAACATGACTCATTTCTTGTTCGTTCGTCCAACTCACCAAGTCACTACTTCCTTGCAGTGAATACTGGAGCCCAACAGCAGCAAGGTTGATCCGAAATGACACAATGAAATAGTCATCCACCCCGTTACTAGCGTCTGTATCTAGACTTAGAGAAGGCTGCGAGCTGCTCGATCCATCGTCAGAGCCGAGAGCGTATTCAAGAAATGCATTAAACCCATCGCCATCTGCATCTGCAGAGGCAACTCCAATGAACGGAACTGAATCATCTCCGCCTGGAGTGCCATTAAGATCCACACTAGCTCGCCAGCTGGCAGGCTCACTGTGATCTGGATTCGAGAAGGCGTCGTTTAGCACGAGTGAAAAGCCTGAACCGTCAGCGGCTGACTCGGGCCAAGGGAATTCAACACCAAAAGAAAAATCGCGGATCGGGAACCCAGCTGCATCCAATATCACAATTTGTTCTCCTTCATTTTTTAGAGACCCGTCATATTCACCTGCGATGTTTGCTGACCCATATCGAAGCTCAAATCCAGCCTGGTTATTCACAAGAATAACGCGCTCTCCAGGAGCAAGAATCCGGACCCTCAATGGAAGAGTATTATCAAATCCGGTAAAGCCAATACCATCAGTGAAAGAGATGCCCTCAAGATTAATGGCCTGATCAGGATCAATATTTAGAAGTTCGATAAATTCAAAATTCCCTCGACTGTCAAATCCAGCACTAGTTTCAGCAGGAGTGGGTGAAGCTGGACGATAATGTATTTCCGAGATCACTAGATTCTCAACCGATGCAGGGACTGCACTGACCACAAACCCGGCTTGGCTGAGGGGGCTCCACTTAAACCCATCAAAGGTTCTGGCACGAACATCAACAGACTTATCCAGTTCAAGTTTTGACGAATAGACGAGTGCATTTGCACTAACCGCATCCCCTCCTCCTCGGCTTGCAGATAACAGGCATGACCAAAGAGCGTCGTTACTACCCCGTCCTCTGTTAAGACCTTGGATTGCGAGAATATTTTCACCTACCTTTAGCAGGTTTTTCCCTCTCGGTATAGAGAAGGGGCTATATTCGATAGCGTCGTCGTCATCGTGAGAACCATCAGCAATCGAATCCCAAGCAAGATTAGCAGGCGCATTAGAATCCTTGGCAACTTCAGTGCCATTGAGGAATGCAACAAAGCTGTCGTCGTAACGCATTTTTAAAGTAAGGCTCTCCAACGAATCAAGTTCAGCTTGTGACGAAATCGTGAAGGGGATTCGAATGTAACAACTTCCATTTTTTGAAGCCATCTGACTTTCGATATCTAAATTAAAATAGTCATCATAAAGATTGCTTGAACTTTTCTCGTAGCCGACACCTTGATTCCCAGAAGTCCAGCTCGCAAGATTAGGAGGGGGAGTAACGTTGGTCCACTCACCAATCATCAATTTACTACCTCCATTAGTGCTAGAAGGCACAAGAACATCACACGGAGCATTCTCTTCAATGAGTGCGATTGATGGACTTTTACCGAGACGGGGATCAGAACCGTCTAGAGTGTAGTAAATCTTTGCACCTGCCCAGTTGTTTGGTTCACCCATTGCAAGATCGAATCCAGTTTGGACCTCTCCTCCATAGCTATTGAAGACAGGCGGCTTTGCGTTTCCATTTGAACCACGGGACTGAGTTTCCATCCAAGCAAGCCTCGTCGTAAGCCAGTTTTTCATCCAATCAACCTCAGCTTGATGCGACCGTCGGGAAGCGAAACCATCAGCGTTCGGCCAGAGATATCTTCCGAGCGTATTCCATTCCTGAAAATTTCTAGTCACAGCATTCGGAGTTCCCCTACTGCCATCAAGTTCGGCATCGTGACGATCAATCATACCCATCATGTTAGAAGTTGAGAGTAAGCTCCGGCGTAAGAACCAAAACCGATCCCAGTAGGCGAGGGTAAACTCCTTGTCCGTAAAGAGAGTGTCATACCAGTAGTAATCGCTCCCCCCCACTTGTGGGTAATACCATCCACGGGGGTTCTGCCCATTCAGATAGTTAGCATTTCCAAGTCCTAAGTTGAAATCCCAGACAGGAAGGGCTCGAATCTTTCCGTTCCGCGATTTTGAAAAATAGGTGCTGATCCGGTAGCCGTCGATGTCCTTGAACGCTTCGGTATAAAGATGCGAATCAATAAAACTTAAACGGTCGATGTAAGCTTGATACCCCTCGTCAGGATCATCGAACGAATCGCCATGAAGAGCAGTCTCCATTTGGTTTACATAGTTGCGAATATAGGAGAACTGAGCGCTGTTTGGGCGCTCGGGCTCATGCATATCAAGTGGAACTCTCTCGATTGAAGTATTCCACGCCCTGCTGTATGGCCCTTTATCTTTCTTGAAGATATATCCGCCGGTGATCAGCTTTGGATCTTCGGTTAGACTGCCTAGCCGTTCGATATCAACCCTTTCTTTACCCCGTTTAATTTTCTCCATTAAAACGTAGACCCCACGATAATCATTGAGGGTCACTGTTCCCTGATTCCGGTTCATGAACACCTCAACATACTGAGTTCTAACCCCACCGAAACTACCACCGGTCGTCCGGGCGGTCTCATAAACAATCGCATTTCGCATGAGAGTTTTGTCAGAATAAGGAGCGTAAAGAATCCAATCAGAATCGGCTGGCATTCCTAAAACCGAGACTTTCTTGTCCTCGTTCTCATTATTCCATGTCTCCCAAGCATATTGTTTTTTTGGGAACCCTGCGGAAGATTGCCCACGTATGTGCATCCCGCCCCGTCCCGTGAAATTTGGCTCGGGATCATTGATCCGAGCGATTCCAGTTAGCTCATCACGGTCGATGACAACTGTATAAACAGGTCGAAAAGTGCGGCCGGAGCTATCGATATTCACCCCATTTGTATCGACCACTACGATAGGAAGATTGGAAGTAAAATTTCTGACATTTGAAGCTAACTCAAGAAAAGTGCGGCTTTTGACATCGCCGGGCAGTCGCCCCTTTTCATAAACTCTCGCACGGATCGTCGTAGTGTCTGTGATGTTAAAACGAGACGAGTAAACGCGCGATGTTGTGTTCGGGATTGAGCCATTGGTGGTGTATCTTACCACAGCGGTTGGAGAAGCTGGGGGTAGAATCGCCAAGGTAGCAGAGCCTGAGAACGCTCCACCGGCACGGTCAAATTTGACACTCTCGGCAGGTGGTCCATCAGCTTGTAATCCAAAATTGATCGCCCCTGGGGATGGGTTTTCCAAATAACCAACAGAACGATTAACACCAAGTGCTCCGTAGGAAATATCCTGAGCTTGTTCTAAGTAGTCAAACTCGGAGACAACCGTAGTGCCGTCAGGTGCAATGAGCGCTAGGTATCCCCCCTCTTTAGAAAGATTAAAATTAGTGTGAAGCGAGGAGTCAGCAGAACTCCGATCTTTCCCCGACGCAAAGATGACAAGATGATCAAAGGGTGACATGATCATTCTTGGGATTCGCCAAAGAGTCTTTTGAGTGGGGTCATTCGTGAGATAGTATCCGCTGAGATCCTGATTTTGATCCTGTCCATTATAGAGCTCGATCCAGTCCGGACTATCGAGATCTTCATCTTCAAGACTATCCCCGTTGTTAGCCGAAAATTCATTGATGACTATGCCGATCGGAGCTGGAGGTTCGGCGATTTCGACATTCAAAGAAACATTATCGATATCAAGATCCATCGACGCGCCCCCAGTTCGCCCAGCGATTTGCACCCGAAATTCTTCAAGCGAAACATTCTGCAAAGCATACTGGTTGTAGACAACCTGACGATTTCCTTGTAATCCTCGCTCTGGAAAAATTGAGACATCAACGAATACGCCTCCATTACCATTTCGGTTCATCTTAATCTCCAAAGACCCCCACTGAGATGGCTGGAGAAAATAGCTAGTATCACCGCTTTCCACCCCATCGTAGTTGATGGTGGCATTAGTTCCGTTAAACGTCCGGAATCCTACTCCAATTGAGTTTGTGTATTGCCCTCTTTCTTCCACATCTCTAAGCCCCTCATCGGAGCCTACTTTGACTGCCCCTGACTCGCCATGAATGGAAGTATCTAAAAATGCCACACTCCAACCATCAGCGTCGATATCAGATGCCCTGAAATCCATCGAAAATTCAGCATCAGACCACCATCTCGTATTTTCCGCAACGGGAAATGAAACATAGTTCCCCTGACTTCCACTGCCTGCATTCAGCAGATGGTAATATCCATTTCTTACAGATCCTTCATCACCATCCCGGAATGAGGCGGAATCATAACCCCCTTCCCCGCTGAAGTCTGTCAAAATGGCAGCTTGTGAAAAAAGACTTAATGAAAGCCA
>Ga0257110_1000427_pt1 | contig 20992 bp, 7 predicted proteins | sample LP_taG_7_FD_190184 | JGI IMG/M metagenome (GOLD analysis project Ga0257110, IMG submission 190184) | Marine microbial communities from Northeast Subartic Pacific Ocean, Canada - LP_J_2015_P26_10m | ecosystem: Environmental > Aquatic > Marine > Oceanic | place: Canada: Northeast Subartic Pacific...
ATAAAGCGGTTAAAGTGGGTTCAACTCCCACAACCTGCATTTGGGAGTATGGTGGAATCGGTAGACACACCAGACTTAAAATCTGTTGAGCATTACGCTCGTGGGAGTTCAAGTCTCCCTACTCCTATTATTAACAATAAACTATGTCACAATATGATTTTGGTGGACTTGAGAGGCATCCTGCTAACATCCTAAGATTGATTAGTGAGTTAGAAGGATCATACCAACTTTGTAAGTATATGGGTTTTGAAGAGGATATGAAAATCCTTGACAAAATGAAAAAACCATATTATAAACTCTACTTTAAAACGAAGAAGGAGTACAACGCAAAATGAAAATGAGTTGATATCACCATAAATACGACAAGCAGAAGCAATACGATGTCGTTTCACCCATACAATTTAACATCAAAATATGTCTTTTGCACATTTCCGGTAAATTATACAGTTATTGTGAAAATGTATTTCATTGAGGGAATGCCTTTTACATATGATAAAGTAGAAAGGGAAGAACTGGAAGATGTTTGGATACGAGCAGAGGCAGCATTAAATCCTGAGTTTACAATGGAGCAGGTAGATCAATACTCTGACTATCTTATTGCTGAAGAATTACACCCATGTTTATATCCAGTTGAAATGACTAATCCCGAGTTAATGCCAGATGACACGTTTTCATGATTATATTGAAGGTACTTTTGATAACAAAGAACAGGCATTAAAATATCCTACTAGGTATGCTAGAATTATTATCAAGCATAAATGGATTGGTGGTGATTGGTTTGAGGGCACCCAATCTTTTCATAAAAGAGAACCATACAGGAAATTTCTAATTCGTATTTTCCCAGAAGGGGAAAAAATTCGCGTCAAAAATTATGATCTAAAAGGTGTATACAAAGAAGGATGTGATACATTATTTCAATTGGTAGGAACCAAATATCATGGTAGTAACACTGAGTGTACTTGCTGGGTGTTTTGGAAAGGAATTAAAACTTACTTGACAAATAGCATAATTATAGGTTATAATGACTACAAGGTCATGGATTCAGGAATTAATCCTGAGACTGGAAAAAAACTCTGGGGATCTCAATGGGGACATTTAGAGTTTAAACGCCAAACTAGCTCAGCTGGTAGAGCAGGTCTTTTGTAAAGATCAGGTCGCAGGTTCAAGTCCTGTGTTTGGCTTTCCACTTTTGTGGAATAGGTGACACCACCGGTATTTCGGACAGGGGTTCAATTCCCCTCACCTCCATTGGGTAGATGTCCGAGTGGTTAAAGGAGGAAGACTGTAAATCTTCTGGCTCTGCCTACGTTGGTTCAAATCCAACTCTGCCCACTCCTGGGGGTGCCATGGTTTAGACGGGGTATAAGGAGTGTTACTGAAACCTGCTTGGATAAGCAAACCATAGATGCAAAAACATCTGACACCGCAGCGAATAATATCGTTGCATTCTCCCGCACTCGCGAACTCGCGACTGCCTGAATGGGAGATCGGGGTTAAACTAGCCTTGTTAACCAAGTAGTTCTAGGGGGTGAAATGCCCCTTTCTTATGTCTTTGTATTATGTCTTTTCAATATTCAAAATTCATATACTGTGTAGATGATGCTCTAAGTGAGCATTTTTGTAGAACATGTATTGAAAAATTTGAAGCAGACGAGCGTAAATTTGAAGGTCATATTGGTCATGGTTATATTAACAAAGAAGTTAAAGATTCCACTGATTTGCAAATTTCTTCTTTTTCTGATTGGAAATATGAAGATGATGTATTTTGTAAAACTCTTACTGAACATCTAAAAAACTATGTAAATAGTGATATCATCAAAGAACGCACTGATAAAGATACTATTGAAATTTTGCAAAATGAAATGCAAGATTCTGGGTATCAAATACAAAGAACTAATCCAAATTCTGGATATAGTTGGCACAGTGACTTTAATACAATTAAGTCTGAAATTGAAAATAATGGTGTTCGTATGTTGACGTTTATATGGTATCTTAATGATATTGTAGAAGATGGTTATACAGAATTTATTGATGGTACAAAAATTCAACCCAAGACTGGAAGAATGGTTATTTTTCCGGCATGTTGGACTTTTTTTCATCGTGGATACCCACCTAAAAGTGAAATTAAATACATTGCTACGGGGTGGTTGCATTCTATAGTTGAAGACTAAATCCTTGAGGTGAGATACCTCTTTAATCCCGAGTAGCTCAGTGGCAGAGCTGGTGACTGTTAATCACTCGGTCGCAGGTTCAAATCCTGCCTCGGGAGTTGTATAAATAATCTGAGATCAGATCTTAGTATCCGCAGCGGTTGAGTAATATGGCTTTGACTAGACTTGACAATCTTATTAGTAGTAAAACTGGTAAGTATTTGTATGTCTCTCCCGATGATTTTAATGCTTCGGATGAGTTGAACAATAGGGGAAATTCCCCAATTAGACCATTTAAGTCTATTCAGAGAGCATTTCTAGAAATTGCGAGGTATTCATACCTCCCTGGTCCTGACAATGATCGTTTTGACCAGTTCACGATCATGTTGATGCCTGGTAATCATTATATTGATAACCGTCCTGGCATTGTTGGAACTACAGGTATTGATGCATTTGCATTCAATCAAGCATTAAATGAGTGGGAAGATAATTCCAATCTTGATATTGCTGATCCAAATAATATCCTTTATAGATTTAATAACACTGAAGGTGGTGCAATTCTGCCTAGAGGTTCATCTCTCGTAGGTTATGACCTTCGTAGAACTGTTGTACGTCCTTTATATGTTCCAGATCCTGCAGATAGGTTAGAGAAGCGTTCTGCCATCTTTAATGTAACTGGTGCATGTTATTTCTGGCAGTTCACCATCAAGGATGGTGATCTAGAACCATCTTCCCCACTTTATAATAAAAATGAAGGTGTAGGTAAGGTATATTATCAGAATGGATATTGGGATCAGTTGGCAATTCCTAACTATTCTCACCACAAACTAACTGTATTTGAATATGCAGACAAAGAAGAACTAGGTCTATACTATCAGAAGATTGCTAAGGCATTCTCGCAGTATCAACCAACAATTAACGATCCTGGTGAATTTACTGAAAGAATTCAAGAAACTAGAATTGTTGGTCCTCTATCAGATATTCGCTCTATTGAGAGCATTGAGTGTGTGGATTCCTCTCCTGCAGGAACAATTAGTGTTAATATTACCACTAAAGTAAATCATGGTTATTTCAAGAACCAGTTTGTTTCTATTGAAAACAATGGGTTAGACGATCAATTAAACGGCACTTTCCCTGTAGAAAATATTGATCTAGTAGATGGCAGAAAGTTTACTTATAAAATTCCTGGGACTGTTGCAGCTCTTGGAACCAGTGTAAGTTTAGTTAGCGGAACAGTATATACAGCTCAAAGTGGATTGAGTGCAAATGCGGTAGTCAAGGCGGAAGTTGATTCCGTTGAATCCGCGTCTCCGTATGTCTTTAACTGCTCTATTCGCTCTACCTGGGGTATTTGCGGAATCTGGGCAAATGGACTGAAAGCAACTGGATTTAAATCCATGGTTATCGCTCAGTATACGGGCGTTTCGTTGCAGAAAGATGACAGAGCATTCATTCGTTATGATGAGTATTCTAACACGTTTAATCAGGCATCATTAACTGATGCATTTGCTACTGTTCCATATCATACAAAAGGTGACGCATATTGGAAGGATGACTGGAGAAACTTCCACGTTCGTGCATCAGATGACGCATTCATTCAGAACGTTTCTATCTTTGCTGTTGGTTTTGCTGATCACTTCCTAATGGAAAGTGGTGGTGATATGTCTATCACCAACTCTAACTCTAACTTCGGTAACACATCACTTCATGCGATTGGTTTTAAAGGATTTGCCTTTAACCAAGATAAGGGTGGTTACATCACGGATATTGTTCCTCCAAAAACTATCCCTGAAACACAAGGAAATACCAAGAAGAATGCTTACTACACTATTGATGTAAAAGCATCTAATGATCCTAATAATCACAGTAGAATTTTCTTTGGTGATGATGAAGCATATGATCCTGCCAAGAGACCTGCAGCATCAATTGATGGATTCCGAATTGGTGCAAGAAGTGATGAAAAACTATATGTAAAACTAACCCCAAGAAGTGCTGGTTCTAGTAACATCTTTGATGCTACTCTATCACCAAATGGATTCAAGAAATTTACTGCAACTGCATCTATTCTCAATCCTAGTAGTCTTGTACTTAATAATAAAGATCTTGATGCAGCAGATAGGATTGAAGAAAATAAGAACTTCATTGCTGCTGAAGCTTATGGATATATCACCGGAAAGTATCCAAATCTTGTAGTTAAATCTGGTATTACTATTGAAAAGTGCCGTCGTGATATTGGATATCTGATTGATGCTACAGTACAAGATCTTCGTCTTGGTGGCAATATTAATACCATTCAGGCAGCAGAATCTTATTATGTTGGAAATAATCTTTCTTATATCACTGGAGAACTATCAGAAACTTTAGAGGGATATAATTACGCGAGAGATTTAGCAATTGCAGCAATGCGTAATTTTGCATATCTGCGTCAAGGTGCCTCTACTACAGCAGCATCTTCTATTGTAACCATTGGTGATACTTCTGGTATTTCTCAGGGTATGATCGTTACAGATTACGATCCTTCTGAGTTTACTGATGGTAAGTTGAATGCCGGAGCTTCACGTCCTAATGCTCCTGCCATCCCAGATAACACCTATGTTAAGCGTGTTATTGATGCAACTACAATTGAGTTGGGTCAAAAAGCAGTATACAGTGAGAAGAAACTGGTATCTGATCGTTATGGAGATGCGAAAGATTTAATCCTTCTCAATAAAGCATTCATTGCTGCTGAAGCATATGATCGTATGGTCCTTGACTTCCCTGGATTTGTTACTCCTACGGGTGATCCACAAGATTGTAAGGATGATATTGTTGATGTAATTGAAGCAGTTGCAGAAAATACTGCTTTTGGTGGTAATGCTGTTACCTATGATGCAGCATACTTATATGAAACCGGCGCTCATGTTGCTGGCGAAGAAGATGAGACTATCAAAGCATTCACATATGCTAGAGATATGTGCATCCAGGTCATGCGTAATGAAGATGTGTTCATCTTTGGAGCTCATGGTTTAGCACAACAAAAAGACACTACTATCACTTATGCTGCTCCTGAACTAGTAAAAGATCGTTATGGCGATGCTCGTAATCTAATTCTTGCTAACAAAGAACTTATTGCTGAAGAAGCAGTAGCAAGAATGATGAATGTATATCCTGCCCATACATATGGTTCTGGTTATACTTCTGCCGATTGTGTTGATGATGTTAGAGATCTGCTAGAAGCAGTTGCTGATAACTTAGCATATGGTGGTAATGATAAAACTTGGGATGCTGCTTATTCATATGTTAAAGGTGCTCATGTAGTAGGTGAAGAAGCAGAGACAAATTATGCATTTGAGCAAGCAAAAGAGATGGCTGCTCAAGCAATGAGAAACCAAAAAGTTCTCTCTATTGGATCGCATGGTTTAACTCAAACCTATGATACATCAATTACATATAATACACCAGATCCAGTAATTGATCGTAATGGTGATGCTCGCAATCTAATCATTTCTAATAAGGCATTGATTGCTGCTGAAGCATATGAAAGAATGATGGCGGAAAATCCTGGATATGTTCATCCAACTGGATACGGTCCACAGGATTGTATTGATGATATTCTAGATTTTGTCAATGAAGTTTCCTATAACTTAGCATTTGGTGGAAATGATAGAGTCTGGGACATGGCAAACCTATACGTTGTAGGGCAGCATGTTGCAGGTGAAGAACTACAAACCACTCAAGCGTTTGAGTATGCTAGAGACCTAATGGTCCAAGCAATGAGAAATGAAACCATGCTCCTTGTCGGTGGACATGGTTTAACTCAGACAAAAGACACAACTATTACAGTTGATGCTCCTACACCTGTAGATAATAAGTCTGCAGATGCAAGAAACTTAATCCTAGCAAACAAAGACTTTATTTCTGAGATTGCTTTGGGTAGAATGTTGGCAAACTTCCCAACATATACATCTCCTACTGGATATACAACTGATGATTGTCTTGATGACATTAAGGACGTTGTAGATGTTGTTTCCCATAACTTAGCATATGGTGGTAATGACAGAGTATGGGATGCTGCTAACTTCTATGCTACTGGGGGACATGCTTCAGGATCTGTAAACGAAACAATCTTCGCGTTTACTGAAGCACGTGCTCTTATGATTGAGGTCATGAGAAACGAAAATGTAACCATTGGTGGTCATACAACATTAACTCAATCTAAAGACTTGACGATTACTGCTGATGGAACACCTCTTTGTGCTTCGCAAGCAGCTACGATCACCACGTTGATTCAAGTTCTTACTAATACCATTACCTCTGGTAATTTACTATATGGCATTACACGTACTTTATCTAATGCCTCATGTAATGATGTTAAATCAGCTCTGACAACGTTCACTGATCTAGTTACTGTTGCTATCAACACACCATCTTCTCTTGCTAATGTTGCAAGAACTCTGTCCGTTGGATCATGTGAGGATGCTAGAACGACTATTACTACACTCTTTACTATTGTTCAGAATGCAGTATTAACGCCAACATCACTTTCATCTATTCTTAGAACTGTATCTAACGGATCTTGTCAGAATGTAGCATCTGCTGTTACTACTCTGTTCCAGATTGTTAATAATACAATTGCAAATCCTGGATACTTACAGTCAGTTGATAGAGTTGAGTCTCCACTCGGACTTGCATTTGGTCCATCGGTAAATGCAAACGCAACCACCACAAACTCTTACCTATACTTCACTTTAACTTCAGGTGTATATACATCTGAGTTCTCCCCAACTGTTGACGATACTATTACTCAACATACTTCTTATCCAGAGTGTGCTGATCAAGCTTCTACTATTCGTCAGTTCTTTACTAATATCTCAACAATTATTCAGACTGGTCTGAATACTGTTCCTAGAACAGAACCTTCACAACTTACCACACAACTTGCTTCTAGAGCAACAACTTGGACTCTTAGAACAGGTTCTGGTGCTAACCCACATAATCTAGAAACTGGTACACCAATCAGATTGGTTCCACGTCCTCGTTATGATAGCGTAACCAACTCTTATGTTGATGTTGATAAGAGAAAGATTAGACTTCCAAATGGTTTTGAAACCAACGAAGAGTATTATGTAATTGCTCCTGCAAGAAAGACAAAACCTGAACCTTATGAAGGAACTTCAGTCTTTAACGGAACAGATCAAACAAAAATTATGCTTGCAAACAGCAAAGAAAATGCTGCAGCAGGTATCTATATTCACTCTGCTGAAGTAGAGTCTATTGATCCTGATATTGAAATTGATGTGTATCAATTTGTATTAGATGATAATTATGATTTGCATCAATACTCTTGTATCCTAGAGGCAAATACTAACTCTAGTATTCGTACTGATGTACCACACATCTTTGATGTTCCTTTTGCAGATATTTCTGGTCATCAGGTATTCTTCAGAGCAAATGAGGGTGGAAGTGTTCCTCTTGTAGGTTCAAATTATGCAGGAGATCCTTCTATTGCTAATAATGGTAGAATACGTGGAGACAAATTCTTCTGGGCAAGATATCAAACTGAAAAATCTTTCACTATTCACGCAACAAAGGCGGATGCAATTGCTGATATTAATGCAATCACATTCCAGACAGGTTCTTACGACTTCTCAACGTTTGCGAATAAGCGTGAATCACCTGTAAAATATGATCCTTCATATTTAAATCCAAATACTACACCAGCAATTTATGGTAAGTGGTATATGCAGGTTGAGGATCATTCTTCTAATGTTAATGATCCTAGGTATAATGAAAGCATCTTAACTAGATTGCATGAGAATACTTATAGTGATATCTCTGGTCAAGATAAGACTAACGATGCTTGGTTTGAAAGAATCAAGGATGAAAGAGATAAAGATGATCGTATCTATCGTCTTCGTTATGTTATTCCTGAGTACTTACAAGCGGTTCGTGATCCTATTAATGGATTCACCATTAAAGTTCGTAAGGATGAAACTAGAAAACTTCTGCCACAAAAACTTGTACTTAAACCAGTATCTGGTTCTGTAACAAAAGCAAGGTTCTTCAACCCAGTACAAGCAAATGAAGTTATTGGATTCACTAAAGCAGATTTCCTTAGTAATAATCTAAATGAAGAGGCTGCATATGATCCATTTAAGAGAGACGTTGTAGGCACAACTCAGTACGCTAAGACTATTGAGACTTCTAACTATGTCTCCATGACTATTCAGTCTGGTAGATACTTTAATGATGTACAAAGTGGTGACGAACTATTAGAAGTAACGGTATTTGACCTAGGTATTACAAACGTTGGATTGTTGAATGAAACGTTTACCACAGTTAAGGTTACTGCACCTCAGGGGGGTTCTTTTGTTGCCAACAAAACTCAATCAAATTCTACAAACAGAGTTGATTGGTATGGTAATTCTTCAGGTTATGCATTTATACATGCAGCACTCAATGTTCCAAATACAAGTGACTGGTATTTGATCTTTAAAGGTATTTCTGGTAAGATTGACTACTCAGTCTTTGAAAATATCCGATTTGCTCAAGGTGCAGTATTTGCTGACCTACTGACTGATGAAGACTTCGGTAAGTCACTATACATTAAGGATCTTATTCGTAAGAACTATCCAGAATATTACTACAGACAACTTGGATCCAAAGTTTATACTATCACTCCTGGTGATATCATTACTGACGATGCAAACGTTCAGTTCTACGTAGAGTCTGTAACTGATACTGGGGAACTTGATGATACTTTCTACATCTTTGATGTTGAAGAGGTTCAACGCCGTATTTACGGTCAGCAAGATGGTATTTACTATCTAACTGCTGTTCGTGGTAATATCTCCCCATTCCCAACTGGTGCTGGTAACCAAGGTAACTTCCGTAACTTTAAGTTCTCTCAACCAATCAGCAAACTGTATCCACTGAACTATAAGAATGATCCTCTTTGGTTTAAACAGTTAGATAACACCCAAATTGATGTTCCTGCAACATACTCTGCTGCAGACAACTATACTCACGGTCTTGTTAGAGTTAATGACTTCAAGGGTTCAATGACTCGTGAAGCAATGCTTGACTTTACGACTCAGCAAGCACTGTTGCAGAATACTTATACTCAAGTTAATTCTAATATTGACAATAGATTGAGAGCGCAGAAGGGTAATGCTGCATCTGGATCTGAAGATCGTCGCATTCCTATTGCTGGTGACAGCACTGTAATGTCTGATCAGAGACTATATGTTGAACTTAGAAGACCCTCTATTGCTCGTGCAGGTAACCATACCTTTGAGTACCTTGGATTCGGTCCTGGTAACTATTCAACAGGTCTTCCTGCCCGTCAGGAGATCGTCCTAACACCAACCCAAGACTTCTATGCACAGTCTAAGAAGCAAAATGGTGGTTTAGTATTCTACACTGGTCTAAACTCTAACGGTGACCTATACATTGGTAACCGTAAGATTGATGCTATTACTGGTGAAGAAGTATTCTTAGAATCTGCTGCATTAGTTGATTCTGAAGATGACACTGAAGATATCGGTAGTCTTGTTACTACTTTTGATACTCCTGTAACATTCAATGAGTACATCACTGTTAATGGTGGTGATGCTCAAGATCGTATGAGTACATTTAACTCTCCTGTTACTATTAATGTTCTGGGTAGAGTTAGAGATTATGCATTTACTGTAGTTTCTAATGTATCACCTAGTGATGGCGATGACGCAACACTTGATAAGACTAATCAGTTCCTTAATCAAGATACAAATGGTGACATTGTAATTGCAAGAAACCGAGTTGCTGCTTCTGTATTCCAGTTTAATCCACGTGGTTCAAATGGTGCCGCACAAGGTTATAAAATTCAAAATCATGTAGTTGGAAGCATTGGGTCAAATATTACACCTAATCAAAGTCCTGTGTATAGCACAGGTCTTGGAACTGCAATTAATACTACCCAAAATGTATTGTATGGGTCTGAAGTTCCATTATCTGGAGATATTCTTCTCAAAGGATCTGAAGTTGGTGGTACTGGGTCTCTTGGATGGATTTACGCAAACTTCTTTGAAACAGTTACTACTGCAAATATCCTTAACTTCCAGATGAATGGAAGCACTGTTATTACCATTACTTGGGGTAACAACTTATCTAATGATCAAGTTGGTGTTACTAGCGGATCCCAGATTAGAATTTCTAACTATAGTGACCCTGGATTTAATGGTCTTTGGCAAATTATTGGTAATGGATTTACTGCCAGTGCTAATACTTGTCAAATTGCTATTATTGAAAATAGGGCTAACGTTGCAAATGACAATCCAAGACTTTGGTCTACTGAGGTAGCACTTGGAAATGGTGTAAGATTAGAGTTCTCTAATTCTTCTTGGAAAGAATTTGGAGTTATTGGTTCTGAAACAATTAGAACTGATACCAATGACATTGGTCAATACAAACTTGGTATTAACACAGTCGCAAGATCTGCACATGATGCATATATGACTGCATTTGTTGATGTTGATACTGCTCCTCGTGCAAACCTTGATGTTGTTGGTAATGCATTCATCAGTGGTAAGATAATTTCTGATTATCTAAGTCATCCTGCATTTGCTAATAGAACTGAAACAACTTCTGATTATGCACTTCTAGTTGGTGGCGACAGTGCAACACCAGCAAATGAAGCAACACTTAGAGTTGCAACTACAAATAATGGTCGTGTTGGTATTAATGTAACTAATGCTGAACTAGACAGAGCACTGGTTGTTGATGGTACATCTAGATTTACTGATGATGCTCGTTTTGAGCATGACATTGAAGTCAATGGCAACGACGGTACAACTGCTGAGATTAGAACTTCCCAGACATCGGGAACTTTTAATCTTGTAACTGATGTTAATTTTACTGGCACACTTAACGTTGGTAATTTTGCAGAAACTTTAAATTTACTCAACACCACAACACAAGATCAATTTGTTTATGTTGGTAATAAATCTCTGCATAGCAACATTTGGATTGGTAATACACCAGATCTTAATAGCAATATTTCTAAGATTACTATCGGTGGTGCTTATAACAACAACGAATCTTTATCGTTTACTCAAATTGACACAAAGGCTCTTAAAGTTTCTGGTGATATTCAACTAGGTACAAGAAGAGGTCTTAATGATACGGTTAAACTTTCTTCTACTGCAGGCACTGTAGAATTTTTCGCTGGTAATTCTAGCACGTCAAAACTTGATTTTGCAACTAATGCTTCTGATATTACAGTCGGTGGTCAGGGTGGAAGTACTAAAATTAGAAACAATTTAATTGTTGATTCTACTGCTAGATTTAATTCTGATATGACACTGTGTGGTGGATTTGCATCTTACTCTTTCACAGCAGATAGAGGACAAATTGGTTCTAGTAAGATTACTCATACCAGCGGTATTCTCGGAAATAATCTATTCAAGTCTAATGTTGATCTTATTACAGTCGCTAGAGTTGCTGTATCCGATGCGAGATACAATGCTGTAGATACTTCTGGTAGTGGTGATTGGGGTGGTACAGTATTCCAGAATGAAATTACTACAATTGGTGGTACTCCAAGTGTTGAACCTCAAGTTCTTTCTGCATTGAGTGGTAATCAGTATTACTTACCAATTAAGAATAAACCAGTTGATGCTGCAGGTGCTCAGTATTTTACCGAGAATGATATTCTTCTAGTTGATACTGCTATTACAGGTAATAAACATCCCGAATTTGTTAAAATCGTTTCTTTACCAAGAATCAACGTTGCTCCATATTATCTTATAGTTGAGAGACTTCCATTTGGAACATTTACTGAAATTAGATCTGATCATAACGATACTGCTGCAATCTACAAATGTACTGTTCAGTTTGAATCTACTTGGATTACCACCAATCTTGACAACTCTGGAACTGAAGAAAATATTTACCTAGCACAATTTGGTGGAGACATCAGTATTGGAGACTATGTTATTATTTCTCGCGATGATGGCACTCCTTCTGGTGATGGTGTTGATGATACAGGTGAAATATTTAAAGTTAAGACCTTACTTGATCAAGTTGCCAAATCATTTAGAGTTAAGAATGGATGCGATACTTCTTCAGAATCAACAGTATTTGAAATTAATTCTGTAACTGGTGATGTATTCATTGATTCTAATGAAACCACTATTAACGGAACTCTTAGTTTAAATGGAGTTTGTGGAGATAGTACTGGAGCATATCCAAGTCCGGATCCTTCTTTAGATAATCATCTTACTATCAGCAATACTTCTGGTCCTGTATGGGATGTCAACATGTGTAATGGTGACATGACTGTTGGAAGTGTAAGAGGAACTACATTTGGCGTCGGTCAATATTGGGGATCAACTGGTATTGCACATACCAAAACTTCGGTAGTACATTCATACAGATTTAGAAAAGAAACTCTTAATGCACAAGATGGTCCAATTTCAACTGTTTCAGTTGGATTTACTACAGATGATTGGAATATTCCTATTGATGATTTAATTGGATTCTCTAAAGGTGATTTGGTCCTCATTTATAGTGGATCAACACAAGGTGAAATAATTTTAGTCACGGATGATCCATATATTAGTGGAACACAAGCATATCTACCAACTATCTACAATGCAGAATATCCTGCATCAACTTATCCAATCGGAGGTAGAGGTGCTGAAGGATCTGGTAAACAGAACTGGACTGCTGGTGCTGTTGTCGTAAAACTTGCTAAGTACACATTTACAACAACACTTGATGAAGATATTGCTGTTGCTGCAAGTAGAACAGCAGTTGAATCTCCTAATCTTAATGCAGATAAAATTAGAGTTAAGTTAGTTGATTCTAGATTAATTGCTAATAAATTGGATACAGATCATTTCTTTAGAATTGTATCTGGTAATACTCTAGATACCAATCGTAAAAATACAGATCAAGAATGGTTCTGGGCAGATAGTATTGATAGTCAACCTTCTTCTTATGGAGTTCGTCTTGCCAAGTCAACTCAGACTACTGCACAAGCAACAACAGGAGACTTTACTGCATACTTTGGTGGAGGAACTACAACTATTAATGATGCTGTAGAAATTTACAGTGGTGAATTCAGAATGTATGGTTCTGATAAAGAAACTCTCGTCATGTCCATTGCTAATGATGATGATCACCCTAATGATGGTTCAGTTCTTGATCCTAAAACTGGATTTGGTGGTCTATATCTAGATGGTCAAGCAACATTTGATGGCATTTTACAACTTCGTGCTAAAGATTGTGAATCCACTGGTATTTGTACTACTGAAGTTACTTTCCGAGCAAGTCATCTCACTGGTAATCTTGAGATGGGTGAACAACTTTACATTAAAGGTAAAGTAGTTCCAACTGATGCTGGAGATTCTGGAACTGCAATTTTACATATTGATAACCTCGGTGGTGCCGGAGTAAATGGAACTGAAGGTCCAAGAGACTTTAAGATCTATCAAGATTGTTCAATTGATGCTTTTGGAATTAGTCGTTACTTCACCAGAAATGGTGGTCGTAGATATACTTATGTTGAGCAATCCTTAACTGGGGTTGGTCAAACTCAGGCAGCACCATTACAACCTAATAATAATTACCTCTTAAATAATCCTGCAGGAACCAATATGGTTCTTTACTTACCAGATTATGCTGAAACTGGCGACATGATTAGATTCGTTGAAGTTAGTGGAAACCTTACATATAATACAAACCTTGTATTGAGAGCACTTAAAGTTAATAACCAAGCGGTTGCATTACAGGGAGATATAACTGGAAGTAAGATTGAGGCAGGTAGTGGTACTCTAGCATCAGCGTGGGATAGCGGCGAATTGATTGTACAAACGAGAAATGCATCGTTTGGTCTTGTATATGTCGGTGTTTCAGATGCAGCTGGAGATCCTAACGCATCATCAATTCCTGCTAACCTACGTGGTTGGTGGTTAACAGAACTCTGATAAGACATGGCACAATACTACAATTCAATTAAGACAATGAAAACCGCTCGTATTGGCACTATTTTGCCATGGAGCGGAAATGGATTTGAAGGATTTTCTGTTGATAACATCCCTAGAGGATGGATAATTAGTAATGGGAGAGAAGTTTCTGCTAATGATTATCCATTATTGGCATCTCATTTGGGTACAACTTATGGAGGTAATTTTATAGGTGAATTTCCTAATTATGAACTTAGTGATACATTCACTCTTCCAAATATAACAAATAGATGTATGATGGATTTGGAACCAGAATACTTAAATGATGAAAAATATCAAGCAGGAGGAGGTGATATATTAAATATTCAATATAATAGTGTTGGTGATAAAATTTCTAATCTAATCGTTGGATTTGGTACAACGGCAGTTATTCCAACAGGATATTCTGCTGCTGCTGATATTGATTTTGTACTTGAACCTGGGGTTTCATTGACGGGTAAGTATACTGAAATGCAGATAACTGACCCAACATTCCAAACATCTATTACTACTTTGAATAGAAAACTGGGTATTAATCATACTCCTTCCCATAATCACCCAGGAAGTGTTGAATCTGCTCAATCTAGTTTTTTCGGACCTCAAGTATTTACATCGTCTCAAGTAGAAGTTAGTGGAAATAACCAGCATCAAGCATGTAGTATAATTTCGTCTAAAAACAACCAGTGTGATATTTTACCTAATATACAATCGGCACCTGACTGGCAATTTGGTAAAACCTTAATGGCATATTATGGTAGTGAATCATATGAACAAACTCTTCCAACCATGGATAGATTTCATAATTTTGTGAGTGATGCTGGAAAAGATTATTGGTCTGAAGTTCCTGCTCCTGATTGGCATGATGGTACTGCTACAAGAAATAGTCCTCAAGCAATTAGTCAGGATGTTAATTTTGCTGGATCACTATATACAGATCAATTTCCATATGAACCACTAAAAACTCATTCTAATATGGCATGGACTGGATTGTTTCCAAAACCAACAGTCTTTGGAAATAGAAGAAATTTTTATGGACATGGCAGTGGTATCTATGAAGAGATTGTAGATAACCCAGAAAACCCTGCAGTTGTTTTTACCGTAGATCCAGTAACTGTTGCTCCATCAGTTACTGAATTTGAGTTACCTGCAGGAACTGATATTAAAACAACACATACATCTGGAACAGCACCAAATGTAAAGGTCTGGTATCAGTATGATAAGATTCACCCATGGCAAATGCTTGATGGTCCTGCATTTGCAAAAGGAACATATGTTACTTCTATTGAAAGAACCGCAGGAACAACAGACGCTGATTATGTATATACTGTCACTATATCTCTGCCTGCAATAGGAGCAGCCTCTAGTCCTATATTCTTTAGGGAAGGAACATGGCCAACTTCTATGAGTAATTTTGGAAATAATGATCCTAATCAGGCAGCATTTCTTTCGCATAATCATGGTACATTTGATATTCAAATGTCAAGGGGATCATTAAATGCTCCATTTACATATAATGTAGATGAAATAAGTATTGGATCTGTTGCACCAGATAATCTTGATGACGCTCTAAATATAGTAGTTGATACAGATCAACCGTCAATTAATATAATTTTTCTTATTAAAGCATTCTAATGACAGTAGCTTACTCAAAAGAAAGATCTAAATATGGAAATTTAACAGGTCAAATAATTATTTGGCCTGTTGAGATAAGTCCGGATATTAATAGTTCTTCAAACAAGAGAGATTTACCCTCTGGTTATTTAAGATGTGATGGAACTGCATATAATGTTGCAGATTATCCTCAATTAGCCGCTATATGTGGATCTGGATCAACAGGTAAATTTATTAGAAGAGATTTAAATGGTGATAATCTCCAAGTAATAGCTGATGAACAATTTGTTGTTCCCGATTTAGGATCTAAATATCCCAAACCAACTAGTGGAGCAGATACTGGTTCATATAGATCAGTTCGTGTAGTAACACAAGCTGGTAACGAAACTAATCGCTCTGGTATAGGAATTGAAGCAACATCAACTCTTGGATTATCAATCAATTTAACATATTCTGGAACTTTTGTTGTTTCATCTCAAACAATTGAAATGAGAGGTAGACCATCGTGGACTATTGGAACTCAATTTGGAAGAAGAACGGATCCTGAAACTGTTAGTGAAGTTGCTATGCATGGACATATGCACTTTTTTAATGGTGTTAGAACTAGAATTAAATCCACAAATGAAGTTGATTCATCTGCACCAACAACGGCATTACCTGCTAAAGCCATTGGGCAAGTATCATTCTTTAATGCAACTACCATACCAATTGATGATTGGTTAGATGCTACGATGGCGGATGGAGCATCTAATTTTCCAGGTAATAATCAACCACCATGCAGAGCAATGGCATCTAATGCATATGCTCGTGGATATGAATTTTACTTTGGTTCCTTTGATGGTGTTGCGCTTGGAGGAATTTTTGGAGATCCTACAGCATATAGTAATGGTTGCTTTAACTCCGGAGCCATACTAGAAGATCAATGGAGATATATCTGTCTTTTGACTGATAAATGGAATAATTATCCAATTAGTAGTAATAATTATCAATTAAATAATTTAGAACCATATAGTGATTCGGGTTCAATTATTTTAGGAGTTTGTGTTCAAGATGATATGAATAATAAAATAACTACTGCTCAAGATGTTAATGCAACATATACAACTGGAACTGCTCCAAAAGACTGGAGAGATATCTCTTTAGTTGATGCAGTTCCTCTAAATACAAATACTCAAGGCGCATCAGCGCAGCAGAACTTTGTTTACGCTTCTTTGTTTAATAGTTTTTCCGAATCTCAGGAATTAAATCAACAGAATGGTGATCCCACAGAACACTTTCATAAGTTAAATATTGACAAAGGTGATCATAATTTTGCATTAGTTACTGATCCGTTAGAATTATCTCCTGATGCACTAGTTACAACATTAAACTTGTCGGTAGATAACTCTGCGTCTGTAGATAGTGTTGCAACTCCATTTATCGTATTAGAATATCTGATAAAAATTTAAAATGACATCTTCAGCTCCTAATTACAGAAATACCAGGCAACTTTATTACTCCGATAAAGCGAGTGATTCTACGGAAATTGGAACAATTATCAATTCTTTTAAAACAATTGATAATGTCTATGATAATGAGTATATTCCAAATATCGTTAATACATCATATACAGTACAATCTGGAGATGCGAAAACTGAAGAGAATCCAGAATATCAATATCCTGGATACTTATATTGTGATGGATCTGAATATAATATTTCAGACTTCCCTCTTTTATATGGTATTATCGGAAATGAATATGGTGGAGAGTCTAGACCCGGAATTAAAGTAAAAAATAGAGGTTCTGGATATCCAACAGATCAATCTATGACTATAGAGTTTGATGCTCCACCAGGATATAATGCAAGTAACCCAGGCAATTTAGAAAAAATAGAAGCAACGATTGTTGTAGCAACTAATGGTAAAGTATTTACAGTAACTGCTACTAAATTAGGTTTTGGTTATGATGCTGCAAATCCACCATCATTTACTTTACAAAATTCTGGTAGTGGATCTGGATTAAATTTAACGTATAACTTTAATAGTAATGGACAAATTACTGCTATTAGTACAGTAAATATTCTCAGTTATTATGGTGAATCTGATTTAGGAACATTTAAAGTTCCTGATTTAAAAGCACGAAAAGTTGTTGGATATGGTAATGTATATGGACCAGGATCACCAACTATTGGGTTAATTACTCTTGGTGCTGGAGCAAAGTTTACTGGTGGAAGTTGGGTATTTACTAAAGATTCTCAGCAAGGATATTTTTCATTGGGAACTATTACTACTGTTGGATACGATAACGTAACTGATACTGTTTCTACTAGAGTTGTTGGAACACAAACCGTTGATGTTACAATGACTAAGAAAAGACTTCAGGGTGTACCACAACACACTCATTACATTTACCATACAGAAGCTGCTCAGGATATCGCAGCACTTCCTGGATTTTCTGGCGACAGATATCTTGCTGCATATGATAATACAAATAAAGGTCTACAGCAATTTTTTCCTGTTGGCGGCATACCTTTTGAGCACTCACATGCGTTATTAAAAAGTCCACTCACATCCAATACTGTTGCTACATATGATATCTTTGATTATGCTGCAGGTGCTGAAGGAACTGGATCTACAAAATGGGGATATGAAAATAATGAATATTATATGGCGTCAGGTGATGAAGGAGCAGGAACTTATGAATTATTAACTTATATTCCTTCAACAGTATTTAAAACATTATCATCTGTTTCTGTTATTGGAGGAAGAACTGTATTTACTGGTGGAGTTCCTATTGTAGAATATACCTCTGTAAATAGTTATACTGGTAATACACAGACTTTAACTATCCCTACAACTTGGGAAACTATGTTAATCATTGCTGCAGGTGGTGGCGGTGGTGGGTCAGATGGATCTGCAGCTGGGGGAGATGGCGGAGATACCACAGTCCAAATTGATGATGGTTCTGCATTAAAAGTCGTAGCAGGCGGAGGTAAGGGTGCTTCTGGTACAACTGGTGGAAATGGTGGAACTAATGTAATTTCAGGAACTGTAGGTCCATCGCTATCTACTCTACAAAATAAAAGTACTGCTGGTACATCTGGCAATAGTGGACCATTTCCAGCATTTACTTATCCTAATAATCCTAATCAATTTGGTAAAGGTGGTATTAGCACGGGTGCAGCAGCAGCAAATTATGGTACGGATGGTATTCACAAATATGTAAGTCAATCTGGACCTAGTGGTGATAGTGGAAATAAATCTGGTAGTGGCAGTATTAGTCTTACTGGTGCTAATTTTACAAAAATTGAGTTCTATATTGCAGGTGGCCGTGGAGGTCATAAAGCAAATCCTGGTGGTAATGGCGCACCTGGAAAAATAGGTGGAAGTGGTGGTCCTGGTTCGGTACTTCATATTGCTGTAGCAAATCCCACTGGAGGATTTTCAGGAACTTATGAAACTGGGTCTAATGGTTTAAATAGTCAAAGTGGTGGCAGTGGTGCTTCCGGATCTAGTGGAGGAACTGGCGGTAACAGAAACGGAAATGGGCAAAATGGCGCAGGTGGTGGCGGTGGATCATTAATTAAATCTTCCGGATCTATAATAGCTGGCGCTGGTGGCGGTGGCGGCGGTGGAGGATATGATGGAACTCAGAATGTACAAGGATACCCAGGTTCAGGTAACAATACCCCTGGATGGAACAGTGATAGTCCATTAGCAACTACCTCTAATCTATTTGCTGGCGGTGGTGCTAATGGTAAGAATGCAGCATGTAATGGTGGTGGAGGCGGCGGCGGCGGTGGCGGTATCGCTACTTCTTCATACACTGCTAACGGTGGCGGTAAAGGTGGTGGAGGTGGTGGTGCTGCTTCCCACGGTGGTGGTAAAGGTGGTGGTCGTGGTATGACTTCCTATAAAACCAACATATTCCAATTAGTTAGTCAAAGTTCATCTAATACTCAAAGTGGTTATGTAAGATGGGTATATGAATCTGATAATAGTTATTGGACTGACGGCGGCGGCGGCGGTGGATCAGGTGGATATCTTTATAGTTTAATTGATAAGAGTCAATTAGGAGAAGCTGGTAATGCAACTATTACTGTTGGTGGTGCTGGTAGTAGACCAAGTGGTGTAAGTGGTCCTGGTGCAGGATTTGCAGCAGTTAATTTTGGTGTTGTTGTTGGATATGAGGGTGGAAGTAGTGATGTTGTTGCCGGTGAATTAATTATTGATGCTGATCCAAAATCACAAATTTATACATCTGGTTCTGGGGTAGGAAATGCCGGAGGATTTAAACTACCAACAACACAAGTCCCCGAAGTAGAAATTCTTGGTGGTGGCGGTGGAACTGGTGCTACTGCAACAGTTAGTCTTTCTGGTGGTGCTGTTGCTGATATTACTTTAGGTTCTGCTGGAGCTAACTATACTGCAGTTCCTGAAGTTCGTATCAAACATGGTGCAGGAACAAAAGCATATGCAACAGCAACTGTAGATCAAAATGCAAAAACTGTTACTGGAGTTGACTTGGCAGCATCTGTAGTCCCTGCTGCATATACACATTATGTTAAACTTAGTGGTACTGCTAATCAAAGATATATCACACTTAAAGAGCACGATTGCACAAATGTCCGTAGGTTTACAATCAAAGTTGCTCGTGGTAATGGATCAAATGGTGGTGAAAATCCGGAACATGGTGGAGATGAATTAAAATTATATTTTAATAAAGATCTTTCTGATAATTATAATGGTGCTACTAATTTCTTAGGCGTTATTGTTCCTATTCCAACTGCAAATGAAATTGCTACTGGTTATGATGGATCTAGTGGAGACACTAAATGGTATTGGTATTCTATAGAATTACCTGAAGCAGCACAATCTGAAAATGTGAGGTTTAAAATTGTGCAGGATAGAAATCCTGGTTCATCTGCTAATGATAATTCTGGTGATACAGATCACTATGGTATTTGTGATTTCATCTATGAATATAATGAAATAACTGAACTTGTATTTGTACCTGCAGACGGTGCTATTCCAAAATCTGCAGATAAATTATCATATACAGTTGAAGGTAGAGAGAGCAGCATTTACACAACAGGTGCAACAGGACTTGATGCTAAATTTACATTAAATTCTAAGAATCCAATTTTACCAACAGCAGTGATTGATCCTGATTATCCTAAACCTGTGCTTGAACCGTATCATCTTTGCAAGTATCTAATCAAAGCATTCTAAATACACCTGGGAACCTATATTAAAGATATGTCTATTTCTAGTAATTCATCAGTT
>Ga0257110_1000428_pt1 | contig 20984 bp, 20 predicted proteins | sample LP_taG_7_FD_190184 | JGI IMG/M metagenome (GOLD analysis project Ga0257110, IMG submission 190184) | Marine microbial communities from Northeast Subartic Pacific Ocean, Canada - LP_J_2015_P26_10m | ecosystem: Environmental > Aquatic > Marine > Oceanic | place: Canada: Northeast Subartic Pacific...
AAGAAAAAAAAAAAAAAAATCGGGAAAAAAAGCGGGGAAAAAAGTGGGAAAAAAAGTGGGAAAAAAGGTGGGAAAAAAAGCAGGAAAAAAAGCAGGAAAAAAAGTAGGAAAAAAAGCAGAACAAAAAATTAATATATAATTATATATATAATTATATATATAATTATATATGGAATTTATAAAAAAGACGGTAACAATCATTGCATGTTTAATCATACATGCGGTTGCTATTAGTGTTACTGGAATAACACTGTTCTTTAGCAATGACCCAATTGTATTAACATTTATGGTTTTCTTAGTTTTTCTAGTATTTATTCAAACCTTATTGTTTGGATGCATCATTAATAAACTAGAACAAAATGCTACTATGGAGCCGTTAATTGATATAGCAAGATACTTATTTAAAATAAAATCATCTAAAAAACATTTATTGGATGATATACCAATTATTTTTGTTGGATTAACACTTACTGCTTTAGCGGCAAAGCTAGTTATTATTCTTATTCTTGGTTCAACGGAAGAAAATATTAAGTTATTTGAAAGAGCAACCCGTTCTTTTCTGTTTTTTCAATTTGGAGAGTCATTAATTCTTTTTAAAAACCTGCTTTACCGCATAATAGGATAATACTGCGGGAAATGTCTCATAAAACACGGAAAGATTTTCATAATTCGCATTATATTTTCTTGTATTAAAAAGGTAATCCAGTATTTCCGGACTAAAATTAACAAATTCGTCTTCGTGATGAACCTCGTGATATCGTGTATGTGCTATGCTGTAATAAAAGATGTGAACACCTATGTATAAAAATGCGCCATACAATATCATCTTTAAATTCAAAAACTTATATCCTGAAACCTCCTGAAATACGTATAATACAAAAAACCCGATAAAGTTATTTAATCCCTCGCTGGTAAGGTCAAGCCAACGCGGAAGGTGGGTTTCCGTATGATGAATACTTATATGCGTATTTATGATATTCAATGGATATTTTTGGGATACATAATGAGCCGATACATGACCAATATAACTCCAGAAAAATACAAATAATGCTTGTAGAACAGCACTTTTATATCCATCCTCTTTATATACTAGTTTTACTGCAAAAAACGTATACACACACGTTATTATTAATAATGTTATTATTCTCTGATTTAATGCATCCATATGTATATATTAAATCAGGATATTATTTTTTATCAATTAATGTTTCTTTCGCTATATTTTTAATTACTTTTTTCTTTGAGCTCTCGCTGTCTAAATCATTGCTCATGATGGTTCTTACTAAATTCAAATAAGCATTTTTTCCTGCTTCTGTTTTCTCCCAGTCCGGATTCTCACTTATCCAAGTATCCATTGCTACTCGTTGCTTATGCAATATATCTGTTATACTATTTTTAACAGTTGTGTTTTCATCTTCTTTCTCCCAAGAGTCGTTGTCTTTCACATAAAGAACATCTCGTTTTGCATCTATACAATGAATCGGTCGCTCGCAAATTTGCAATTGATTTAAACGGTTCACCATTACCGAAGAAATACCTTCGATCAACCCATTCTCATTTGTATAATTTAAATCCTCAACTTGTATCTGGAGAGATTTCATGAAATCACTCATATTTATCGCATTCTTGCATTCCTCATTTAAAAAGATATTTATGTTGAAATTATTTGTTGTAGATATATTGGGAGTAAATGTGTTAATTAATTTATTCTGGGTATCCATTTTTTCTAACAGGGTTTCCTGGGTTTTATTATTTTTTTTGGTTTCTTCTAATACAGCCATACTTCCTTCTACTACAGTTTTAAAATTATCTTTGAGTTTTTTATGCTCTTCTAATACAGCATTATTTCCATCTACTACAGTTTTAAAATTATCTTTGAGTTTTTTGTTTTCTTCGGATACCATTTTAAATTTATCTTCTATGATTTTTATTTTTTTTACTAAAGAATCTATTTTTTTATGTTTGTTATGTTTTTTTCCACAACCTTGTTTGTGATACCACAAGCTGTTTCTTGCTTTGTAATTTTTTCCACATGTCTCACAAATGTGATATTCGGATTTGGTATTTTTCTTTTCTAAATTTTGTTCTAAAAGTCGCAGCCGTTCATGTTTACGTGTCAATAAATGTTTATTAAAATCCCTCTCTCGCATGGTTGTATAGTCACAAGCCTTACATTCATAGATTTGTCCCTTTTTCTGCGACATTTGTTCTATACTATATATATTAGAACAAAAAGTCGCAAGTATTTTTCATATATTATATAAAAAAAAATATGCTCACAAATTTTTTCATGGATTTTTCATTTTCAAACCATTATCGTCACAAGTCATTTTTTTCATTTTTTTTTCATAAAAGTTTTTCCCAGATCTCATAATTTCCCATAAAAATTTGTCCATTTTCGGATTTCTGAAAAAAGTTTTGAAAAAAAGTTTTTTTTTTTGTTTATTTAAGTTAAAAATTAATATATATTATTTCTGGTTTAAAGCGGCGAAACCAGGATTCAAATACTTTTGCTGGTGAAAGATGTGCCGCAACCGCATTTGGCGTCTGCCATTGGATTTTCAAAATGAAATCCCTCCCCCATTACGGTTTTTTTCCAGTCTATGTTTGTGTCGAGTAAATGTAAAATACTTTCATTGGAAACAACCAGATCATATGAATCGCGTTTTATGATTTCGTCTTTTTTATCTGGGATATCGTTGCTTGGCTCAAAATGATAATTAAATCCATTACAGCCCCCTCCCTTTACATAAAAATACACATATTTGGATTGATTTTCGATTGCTAATTTGCTTATACGAGTGCACGCCATTTTTGTCAATGTCACTATATTTTTCATATGATGTAATATATGAAAAAAATTTATTTTAATATGGTTATTTTAATATAATTCCTTTATTAGAGTTTAAACTCTTAATTTGGGATTGATACATAAACTACGTGATGGAAAAATCTCTCCAGACATGCATATATCGTCATTTGTCACTCTCGCGCAAGACCTAATGCCTTGTTGTTCACCTACAAGACAGAACCCCTTTTTAGATGCGGGATTGTTTTGAATATTGCTTGTGTCAACATCGGAAATCGGGGATTCGTATTTTTCTTTATCATCTTTTTTGTTTATTCTATTTTTTAATTTATTATAATCCGTTGCATTTTGCAAGGTGTTGACAGCTCCAATTGTACCTTCTTTTGCAAACCCAATGGTTTTATTTGCAGTATCCGAAACTACATCTATTGCCGCAGATGATCCTTTAGCTATATTGTTTGTCGTTATTTTTGTTCCCTCCGCTAAAGTATAACCAAAAAATCCAAAGATATTTTGTATAATAGGACGGAGAGAATCGGCAAACATTTCTGTATATAATCCTAAGTATAACAATACATTTATTCCTAAAATAGCTAAAACAATGATACCAACAACATACATCATTATATTATTACTGCTTGAATTTCCTTGGCTGGTATTAATAATATGAATTGTTTTTATTGGGATTCCATCTGGCTTAGAAATTGTGTTTGGTGACATAGAAGGACTTTTTGTATTTATAAATGATTTAATTTTAGAATTCATATATAAATAATACATATATTATTTCATTTTTTATTCATTATACTATTTAGTTTGTCTAATTTTTCAATGGTTTTATCAAGATTAGAACGAGTTTCTATGTTATTAAATAAATAATCGGTTTTTGGTGCAACTTCGTTTTTTTTAATGGTTTTGTATATTACATTTATTTTTGATTTTATATTTTCGATTATGGCGGAATCCTTAACTATATTTAATGTTAAATCACTGGTTTCCGTAACAAGTTCTACTGCAAAATATAATAAATAACGTCTTCGTTTTTTCATTGAAAAATTATATTTAATCATAAATAATTCTAAAAGATTATTAAGTATTTTTGTAATTATTTCTGTCTTTGAACATAAAAAGATGGTTTCCCAAACAATCCAAATAATGTCTTTTTTAAATTTATCAGGTACATTTGCAAACTCTCTATAATCACACTTCAATACTTCCTTCTTTTTACGACAGATATTATCAAATTCAATAAGCCATTCAATCCAGTAATAACACGACAATGTATTTTTTGTTTTAAAATGATAGGCTAATTCATTTAAAGGAATAAATAATTCTTTTGGATCACCCTGTTTATAAATATCCTCCACAAATAAAATATTCGGTGCTTTAATTTTAGAAGATATAGAAATCATATCAAATTCTTCTTTTTTGATTTTAATATTTTCAAAACTTGGTTTTTTGTTTGACATGCATAAAATACATATTATTTCACAAAACAGTATTCGTATTTTATGATTGTTTCTCATTTGTAATTCATTATCCGAATATCCATTATGTAATATATCTTTAAAATTAGAGAATCTCATATTTAAATAAATAGGTAATTTAGGATTACCAAGGTGTATATGTTTGCTAGAAATAAAAAGAATATTTTCCCATAATTCTAAATAATGTCCGGCACAAATAAATTCTGCAGACCAATAGCACGCCTCTTCTATTTTGGAATTATTTATGGATTCTATTAATTGTTTTTTAACTTCTGATTTTTTATAAGATGAAAAAGATATACCATTAAATTCTTTGGATTTCCTAATATCATTTATTTCATCTTCATTCATTATACTTATAATTAATACAAAAAAAATAACATTAATACATATAAAGAATAATGTTGGATATATTTAAACAAGATTTATTTAAAAAAATGGAAAAGAATAAATGGCTTGTTATACTATTTGTTTTATTGATGCTTTTTCTTCTATTTAAATGCAGTAATGTAAATTTAAATTTACGTGAAGGAATGGAAAACAAAGAAGGATTTGTATATAAAAATAAAGATATTTATGATGAGTTTTATAGTAATATTTACGACTCTCTATTAGACGATAAAATGAAAGTATATCAAGAAATAGGTATTCTAAAAGAACTTACAAAGTTGGATGCAGGTAAAAATCAATATTTGCTTGATGTCGGATGTGGAACAGGGCATCTTGTTGGTATGCTAAAAGAAGAAGGTGTATCTTCTTTTGGTGTAGATAATTCAATGGATATGGTGAAAAAGGCTTCAAAAAATTACCCGGATGAAGACTTTAAACATGGTAATGTATTAGACCCATTTATGTTTCCTAAACAAAAATTTACACATATAAGCGCCTTTTATTTTACCATTTATTATTTCAAAAATAAAAAACAGTTTTTTGATAATTGTTATTCATGGTTAAAACCAAATGGTTATTTAGTCATACATTTGGTAGATAAACATAATTTTGATCCTATCTTAAATTCTGGCGATCCGTTAACCCTTGTAAATCCACAGGATTTTTCTGATAAAAGAATTACAAGTTCTGTAGTTGTTTTTGAAGGATTTGAATATCGTTCTAATTTTGAACTACCAAGCAAAAATACCGCCTATTTTAATGAAAAATTTAAATTTAATAATGGAGATGTAAGAGTAAACCAACACCATCTGCACATGGATGACCAAAATAAAATTATTAAAATGGCAACCGAATCCGGGTTTGTTCCATATAAATATGTCGATTTAAGTGAAATTAATTATAATGGACAGTACATTTATATCTTTAAAAAGAATACGCAATAATTTAATATTATTTTTAAGTACTATTACTATGTATTACCTCATACTAATAATACCTATTTGTATACTACTACTTATCGTTATATATTTTATATGGTTTAAATTACGACATCCTTTTTGGGCAAAACAACCCGTATTTCATTATCACGATATATATCATCATTTGTTCCCAAATAGAATCATAGAACCCGCATTACCTATTAAAAATAAGTATTTTAATTATAAAAACATCGTGGTTAAAAAGACAAATGAACTATCTCAAGATGAAAAAATAAATATAATAAAACTCATACAAAGCAATTATTATAAAGAAAACAAATACTATTATAGACCCCTAAATCGTAATGTATTTCCATATTTTTTAAATCATACAGAACCCTGCTATATAAGTTTGTATTATATAAATAAAGAATTAGCTGGAGTACTAACCAGTAGACCGGTATATATTCAATTTAAACATATATCACTCACCGCTTATTATGCAGATTTTTTGTGCATTCATAAAAAACATAGGAAAAAATATATCGCTGCTTATTTAATACAAACGCATCAATATCATCAATCCTATGATAATCTAAATATTAACGTGTCTTTGTTCAAAAAAGAAAGATACGCTAATTATTTTATTTCTCTTGTATACTATAACACGTATTTTTTTAATATTACCTTGTGGGATACTATTCCTCTACATAATAGTGTTAAAATACGTAAGATAAGTGATGAAAATATACATACCATAATAGATTTCATGCAAAAAACGAAAAAAAGATATAAATGTTTTATCTCGATTAGTATGGGTAATCTTTTGGAATTAATCAAAACGAGGAATATAATTGTATACGGAACCTTTATTGGAAGTGTTTGTCATTCTTGTTACTTTTTTAGAGATATAACCACTTATTATAATAAAAAACCCGCAATAGAATTGTTTACTTCTATAAAAGCATGCAGTGATGAATTGTTTATTCATGCATTTAGTAATGTAATGTTTTGCATGAAACAAAACTATGATTTTATATTACTTGAAAATGTTTCAGATACTTCATATCTTTTGAATAATATTCTACTTAAACATAAATATATCTTTAAAGAAAAGACCTTCTTTCAACTCTACAATTATGCACAAAATACCATTCTCCCTGAAGAATTTGCTTATATTCTATAATTCCTAAACTATCGCACGTATTTACCTATTTTTGTAAAAGAATCCAACACATAAATGACAAATACACCCAAGAATCCATAGAGAATCACTTCCTCAGATACACTTTTTATTTTTTCATCGTGTTGTTCTTCCAGTAAATGTATCATATAAGTTAGTTTTTCGTTCAACTCATCCCTTGAAAATTGCATTGGTTCTATAGATGACATATATTGATTTGTTGGGTGGGAATATGTATCATAGGAATTTTCGTGTCTCGTTGGCAACCCTGTGTCATTTTCATCCACATTTAACATATCTGTAGTATACTCTTTTACAGATGGCATTTCCATATCTTTTCCCGTCATTCTTGCAGGTATAGGATGGTCTGGTATTTCGTCATTGTCAGATTTAAACATACTTTGATCCACATTGTCTTCCTCATTATCATCAAATGCTGTTATTTTAGTTGCAGGGGGTGATTCTTTACTATTTAAATAATCACTTGTAATTTTGGTTTTGTTTGTAATCGGCTCGCGATTTTTTTTTGTTTTACTATAATTTTGATTCTTTGGTTTATTTAATTCGGAAAGTTCAGAATATCCTAAAGTAGAAGCCATAATACTTATAAAAATAATAGATAAAAATAATTATGAATTACTGAATTTTTATTCAAAACATAAATATATATAATATGAAAAATGGCATGAATATTGAAATCTTACTTTGTTTATTTATAGGATACTTTTTATTAGGAGATCCTTTATCTTTAGGACATTTATTTAAAAGCGAATTAGGGAAAGGCGCTCTATTCTTAATAGTAATGTTTTTTAGTTCATATAATATTATATACGGATTGGTATCATTAATGGTAGTAATAGTTTTACAAGACAATAATACATTTGCATTAGATGAATTATTTAATGACGATAAATACAAATCCAGTATGTCCGCTATTACAGAAACCCTAAGTCAATATAAAAATTGCAATAATGGAGTATGTTTAGAACCCTTTCGGGAATACATGTGCAATAAAAAAGGAGGAGCGTGCAAATCATCGTGCACAACATGTGATATGGATTTTTCATATTTAGACAAAAGTGATCCCTTTCATATGGAAGAAAGATTAATCAAACCCGTAAAATCAGAACCATTTGTTAATACTAGTTCTTGTGAAGATGCTACAGGATATAATATTTAAATATAGTATATGGTTTCTAAAAATATTGCATTATGCTTTCTTCTTCTTCTTGGAATTTTATATATATTATTTGAAAACTGTAAAATAAAAGAACCATTTATTGGTGAAATTATGGATGATATTGAATCCACGATTAATAGAAATAAAAATAAAACAATGCGTTCAGTTAGACAAAATGTAGAAAAATTTAGCAATAAATTAACGGAAGGATATCGTCGCATTAAAAAAGCAAGAAGAAGTTTATCATAATTTTAAACACTTATGTATTGTGTTTAAAATTATTAAAATTTCACTGTCGTCCGCGCACAGGAGACGCGAGAAGCAAGTACCGTTAGGAGGCAGGCTGCGCTCCTCCTCCTGTGCAAAAACTGGGCTGACATTATGATAACGCACGCGTTCAGAATTCCTGTTTGTTTCTCTTACTACGCAGGCCAGCAGCAGCTCATTTGGCGCTCGTCAAGCTTCACTTCATCGACGCACTCGCCCGTCCAAGTCTCCCCGTCGAGGGTAGGCACCCCCACATGAGGTGTTGCTTTTCTTTAAGTCTTTACGGGTTCTCCAACCATCCTCTGGTTCCGGAACAATACCATCCAAAACAGCAATGAATTCAGGAAAGTATCTTAAACTTGATTCTTTAAGAATGTGACATGACTTCATTTTAGTAAACATTGTATCATAAATGGATGTTATTGAATCCTCTCCTTCCGCTACGTATATATCAGCACTATATACCATTGGCATAAATTGACACCCTAGATTCATAGCCTTTGGATAACATACCGTAGACGTATCTTCACTACATTCTACTCCATCTCTTACTGGAAATGAAGCGTTTTCTATCATTGTAATAGGTTTAATTGGCGGATCCGGATACACAAGTGTAAATCCTGTTTGATTAAATTTGATAATTTCATTATCCCTTGATGTATTATTTATTTCTTCAGCACTATATTTTTGAAATCTTGCCTCTTTATAATTATAACAACCCCAGTTGGTTTTAAGATCCGAACCTTCATACAGTGAATCATCTATGTCAAGTATAATATATCCTATAAACAATCCAAAACTACCCCATGTATTATATGTTTTAAGCGTAATATCACCAAAAGTTTCATATCCATTTCTGCGTTTAATTTTATATTTCTTACACACATCTGTATCTTTCGGTAAATCCTTTTCCGTAACTGGTGTCATTCCACGATACCATTTTTGCTTGGTCGTGTACACATCCTTCTGTGGAGGATGTCCTTGTGGCAAAGCATTGTAGAAATTTGCACGAATCACCTCTCCCATAGTATCATACCATTGCTTTATTAGTTCACTTATTTGGTTCAATGTTTCTGTTATGGTTGTATATATTCTTAAATGTAAATAATAAGGTGTTTTGTAACCAGGACTATCCGAAGATTGATTACTCATTGTTCTTGATAACACATTTAAAACCTCTGAAAGTGGCACATAATTAGTTGATGTCATAGTAATTTCACCATTGTCATGAATATTAACACCCACCACAGGAATTGGTCCTTCCGTTGTAGTGACACTAAATATTTGAAAATCAAAAAACCTTACTCCCCTATTTAATAAAAATGGAAGCGTTTCCACACTCACGAATTTAGACGATGGATCAATCACACACGAGTTGAAAGAACTCTTAACATAAAAATCTCTTAGATAAAGGTCATTCGTTTCTATATCTTCAGTATCTATACTATAATAGATATTTGATGAAATTTGTGTATCCCCTGATTCATATTTATTTGCATATTGTTCTAAAAGTTCATTAAAACCCTTTGTACCCTCAAACATATTTTGATTATTTTCAATTGTTAATCTTCTATAATAATATTTTGATACTACGATTAATGATAAAAGAAAAAATAGTATCAGTATTGTTAATGGATTTTTGATATCAAAAATTTCATTTTTAAATAATTGATTTAGCATATGTATTATATATATAAAAAGAATATTTATAATTTAAAATAATAAATCTTATAAATATATTAATATGCCAGGAGGACTACTAAATTTAATTTCAACAGGAAGCCAAAATATAATATTAAATGGTAATCCCAAAAAAAGTTTTTTTAAATCTACCTATTCTAAATATACCAACTTTGGACTTCAAAAATTTAGAATTGACTTTACGGGTTTAAGAAATATAAAAGTTAAAGAAGATTCACATTTTAGTTTTAAAATTCCAAGATATGGAGATTTATTATTAGATACCTTTTTAGTTGTAACATTGCCTCATATTTGGAGTCCCGTTTTTAGAAATACAAATACAGAACACTCCAATACCGATACCGGAAGATGGGTTCCCTATGAATTTAAGTGGATTGAAGATGTTGGCACGCAAATGATTAAAGAGGTAACCATCACTACTGGTGGTTCAATCCTTCAAAAATACAGTGGTGATGCCTTAACCACACTGTTTAAAAGGGACCTTAATGAAAGCCAACGCATAAAACACGATATTATGATTGGTAATGTTCCTGAATTAAATGACCCTGCCAATTATGGAAATAGAATAAATCAATATCCTAATGCGGTTTATGATGCAAGCTATGCTGACACATCCCCAGAACCCTCCATACGTTCGAAAAATATATATATTCCCTTAAAATCCTGGTTCTCGCAAACCAGTAAACAGGGATTTCCTTTGGTAGCCATGCAATATAACGAAGTTTATATTAATATTACATTACGACCCATAGGTGAATTATTTGTTATTAAAGATGTTGATAATATTGATAATTATACGAATTACGTAAAACCAAACCCTAATAATTCCAATCATGATTTTTATCGTTTCTTGTCGCCGCCTCCAGAACACGAAACAGTAACTGGTAGTTATCGTTTGACATATATCGATAAAAGAACAGACTGGAACTCCGACATTCATATTATGTCAACCTATGCCTTCTTATCCGATCAAGAAAGCGCGCATTTTGCTAAAAATACACATGAATATTTAATAAAAGAAATTCATGAATATAATTTTAAAGATTTACATGGAAGTTCAAAACTTAAAGTAGATACGACTGGATTAATAAGTTCGTGGACTTTCTTTCTAAGAAGAAGCGATGTGAAAGAAAGAAATCAATGGTCCAATCTTACAAATTGGCCATACCACTATTTACCTCATGATGTTATTGCTCTTACTGATAAATCACATACAAGTGGTGGAAATCCTCTAGATTTCTCTAGCGCAAATATATATGAATCTGGGCAGTTTTCTTATGAAAACGAAAAGAAGATTCTTGTTTCTTTAGGAATACTCTGCGATGGCAAATACAAAGAAAACATACTTGAAGAAGGTGTTTTCAATTACATTGAAAACTATCAAAAGTCAAATGGTAAATGTAGTGAAGACGTATATACCTACAATTTTTGTTTTGATAATAATCCCGAAACACTTCAACCTTCCGGTGCAATGAATTTAAGTAAATTTAAAAATATTGAATTCGAGCTTGTTACCATTGAACCGCCCTCGAATCCCGATTTTAAATTTAATATTAATTGTGAAGATGGAGAGATTATATCTGTTAGTAAAACTACTAAAGATATGTTTTTATATACTTATGAATTACATGTAATTGAAGAAAGATTTAATATGGTTACCTTTATGTCCGGTAATTGTGGACTACAATTCGCAAGATAATCAATTGTAGTGCTTTTGAATCTCTCCAAACACATACGTTGGTATTTTATGATTTCCTTTTTGAATCATATAATATGGATAGTTCTCTATAAAAAAATTATTTGCATTTCCGCAACCAAGCCACCGATTTTTGTTTTTTTTACATTCTTTTACAAAAAAATCTATCAATCGTAGCGAAACCAAATTGCTTGTATTTGTATTTGGTATATGCCTTAAAAATTTAGGTTTTTCTGGATGAAATAATGTGGAATAAAAAGGATAATTACGATGTTCCATAGATGTTATATAGTGTTTTCCATTTTTTATTGCTGATGATGATATTAATTGTTTTTTTTCTATTTTTTGAGTGTATTTCTTAGAAAGATTAAACGATAGTTTATGTGAATAATAAACACTTGGTTTCTTACTTATTTGATCACGTTCCGCAGAAGTAAATAATGCTTTTAATCTTGAGTCTTCGTCGTTAAAATGAAGTGGATAAAGTCCTTTATTCTGTATTTTATCTATGCTTGATTTACTAAATTCTTTTTCACTTCCTATTTTTTTTTGAGCTAATATTCCCATGATTTCAAATCCTAAACAAATTGAAAATAGTGGAAAGTATCTTTTTTTATTGTTTTCATTTTTAGCATGATTTATAATATATTTACAAGTTCCTAAATATTGCTTATATGTCTTCATTTTATGGGTATTTAAATTATTTACAGCACCCCCTACCATAATAATTCCATTTATTTGGTTGAGTAATAATAAAAGAATATGTTTAGGTAAATTGTATTGCAACGGAACTATTTTAACGTTTTTCAAATTAACCCAATCAACATATGATTTATATAAATATGATTTAGCATTTAATTCATCGTTTTTATCCGGAATTGGAGCCGTTAAAATTCCTATAACAAGTTTGTTCTTTTTTAATTTTTTTGTTTTATTTTTTTTGAATGATTTAGTTCTTTTTGTATTCATTTTATTAATATAATAAATATATATATTATTATGGCATATAGAAGTAACCCCAAAGATTGGATAGCATATTATAATTTTTATATATCAATTGCATTACTTTCGCTGTGGGAAGCTATGACTGCTCAATCATTGAGTAAGATGGCTAACACAAAAGATAATTTTTTATGGAACATTGAAAAAAAAAAAGAAAAAGGGGATGGGGACTGGGAGTCTATTGAAACCCTTTTTACAACAATCTTCAAGGCTACGGACGATTCTGTGGTTGAAGATAATAAGGTTACAAGACCTCTGCTAGAATCTTTAGATAAATTAATAGGTCACTATGAACCTATAAATAATTTAACAAAAACAGTTAATTCTACAGATATAACAGATTTACTTGGTGATATACAAAATATAGAAACAAATGTTACCTTATTAGGAATTACTATAAAAAATAGAGCTGATGATAAAAAGAAAAAAGAAGAAATGGATAAATTTTTGAATGGGAAGGAGCTGATTAATGAAAACATTTATCTTTCGCTTGACCAGGTCTGGATATTTATGCTTGCAACGGGGAAAGCATTCTTTTCATCAATTTTGAGTCAAGGGGAAGCGGGAGGTCAAGATAATATTTCTCCCTATTTACAGAAACTTATTGATATGGCGAATCAAATTGATGATTATAACAACATTAAAGAAAGTAAAAAATCCATTCAAAATAGTAGTAAATTTACTGGAAAATCTATGGCAGGTTTCTCATTACAGTTTGGATGGATAATGTTTTTTGTTATAATTATTGTTAGTCAGTTTACAGAAAAAGGAAAAACATCATATATTGAGGTAGTTGTATTTTTTATTATATGTGGTGGATGGCTTTTTCAGTACACGGTATTAAACCCTGCATTAAAACAAGTAACTTCTCTTGAACTAATTGATTTTCCCAAAATACTTACCTTTTTAATGTTTTGTATAATTAATTCTGTTATTGCCGCAGTCTTAGTGGAGCTGATCAGAAACGATGATGATAAAACTACGGATGGGGTATATGTTTTAACCGATAAAGGAAAAAACTGGCGTTATGGAAAGACGTGGGAAATTATAGTCTCAAGTATTGGTTCTCTTGCACTTGGCGTTCTATTGTTTCGAGCCTTGCCCTCATTCTTTACATTAACAAAAGATCCAGATGCAGAATCAAAACAAAAACAATCTAATTCATAAAATAAAATAAAAATATTATGTAATATTAATATGGATATCTTAAAGAAAATTTCAAATAATAGTATTATAAAAAACTTAAATAGTAGTATAAAAAACTTAAATAAAAGTAAAATATTCGCAGGGCTTGTATTGTTATCTTTAAATTTATTTTCAAAATTTATAACAGTTAAATTAAGCGATAATCAAGAAGAATTCATAAGAAATTCGTTTGGTAGACAAATACTAATATTTTCAATCGCATGGCTTGGGACAAGAGATGTAATAACCGCGTTGGGATTAACGGGGGTTTTTGTTATTTTAGCAGATAATTTTTTCAATGAAAACAGTGATCTTTATATAATTCCCAATTCTTTAAATCGTATAAAAAAGGAAATAGATGTTAATAATGATGGAACTATTAGCGATAAAGAAATAGAAACCGCAATAAACGTATTAAATAAAGCAAAAAAACAACAATCGAAATTTATGAATAATAAATAACTGATATATAAGTATTAAATAAGAAAGAAGTATTATATTATAATATAAATAAATTATAATATAAATCTATGGCCAACATCATAAAAATTGGATATTATTATACACCAGTAGAATTTCCAAATATATCATTATTTGGAAGAAATGAATATATAGGAGAGGTTTCTTATGATGTCAAACAAAGTTTTCCGGATATAAATAAAGATGTTAGACAACTTGCGGAAGCTAAAATATTAATTTCTGATAGCATACCATTAAGACGCGAAGACTTTCCTAAAAATAGAGATGATTTTTTGGTATCTCTTGTGAATTTTGATGAGTTTTCAAAAATATTATTTAACAAACAAAAGAAAATTAAAAAAATAGATCCTAATTATGATAAACAATTAGAGAGACACATTAAGAACAATAGGATTATTAAATCAAATTTAATAATGTATATTAAAGAAATATTTAAACCATTAACTGAATTAGAAATCAATACCAATCAAAATGTAAAAAATAATCAAATATACACTATTGTAAATGACTGGAATTTTTTGTTTAAACCTTATGACTCTTCTTCTGGTTTCAATTATTTGGAATCTATTATGTATGACTATAATTTAAATAAATCTTTAATAAAAGGTGAACAAAAGAGAAAAAAAATAAGAGATGTTGTTTCATATGTTACAAAAAGAAAAGAACATGCATTTTTAAGTTATTATGTTGAATACATAGAAAAAAATGCAAATAATATGGCATTTTATATTGACGAACAAAACAAGTTTACATCAAAAACAAAATCAGAAGAAAAAAAGAAAAAAAAAGGTGAGGCGGACGACGACGATGATGACGATGACGAAGAAGGAAACGGAGGAGATCTGAATAATTATAATATGCAGCTGAAAAGAATTATATCCTATCTTCGTAAAAAACAAGGTATGACATTTCCTGATGTTAATCCTAATGAAGACGCATATACAATTAAAAAAGTATTAAAAATGTATGAGTTTGCAATTCATGAAAAAAATAAAACTATAAGTACAATTCATGAAAAAAATAAAACTATAAGTACAATTGATGAAAAAAATAAAACTATAAGTACAATTGATGAAAAAAATAAAACTATAAGTAGAATTGATGATTTAAACCAACAGATTAAAGATCATAAGGGCAAATTTGACGACATGTCAAAATTATTTTCAAAATTTATTTTTGAAATAGAACCTGTAATACAAGATTACAGAAGGACAAAAAGCACAAGGGGAGCTGTTTATTCTGGGGATCAAATCACTAATCGTGATAGGACAGTCCGTAGACTAATGAAGATTTTAATAGAAGAGTGGTATACATATTATGACAATTATAAGGATAGAATGGAGAGGTATGAAACAGATTTAAAAAAATATAACGAATCAAACGGTAGTGGAAATTTAAAACCAGAAAAGCCTGAAAATAAAGTTTATGATTCGAAGAACTATATAGACGAATATAATAAATTTAAAGAAAGATTGACTAGACTGATCGAACCGTTGATGCATTGGATGAGTACAACAGAATACGAAGATTTTAAACAGACTTATGAATTAGATAAAAACACGGGTGATAATAAACGGTCCGTTTATTCTATTAATATTTATAAAAATCCAAACCTGTTAAGAGAAAAATTTAAAAAACTAAATCCCTTAAAAGGAGATGAGAATTTTTTCAGTAAACTTAAAGAACCAAAAAAAAAGACTATACAACAATGGGTGCCCGGTTTTGAAGGAGATTACAAGGACCAGTATAAGTATATGGATGAAAAAAATATTACACAGAATTTATTTAGAACAATTAAAAATATATACAATAGAAACTATATTTTAAAAAATGAAAATAAGGTGTTATTCGATAAGATTTTGGTCACCGAAAAATTCAGCGAGGAAACGGAAATGAAAACAAAATATAAACAGATTAATGATGATACAACGAGAATTTTTCAATATATTGATAAACTTTTACTAGAATTAGAAAAGGAGGGAATTCTTAAATATCATGGAACAATTTATATGGACTATAACAATGAACCGATTGTATATGAGAAAAAAAATGGAAATAAATACGAAGTTATAAAATATGGAGATTTGTGGGATTTACTTAAAATAGAAAAAAAACAATCTTCTGCAGATGAACGTAAACGACGTGATATGATGTATAGAAATCATACTGGTATTTTAGATGATAGAGCGAGACGAAGCTATTATTCTTCGGATATAGCAGATAATTTGGAAACCTATCAGGTTACACTAGAAAAGGCGTTTGCATTAAAATTAGATTATCGTGACACTAAAGAGATTGAAATTGCCTATCAGAATAATAAATGTCAGGTTCAACAAGTAAGTGATATAGAAAATTCATTAAAAAATGTAAAAACGGCTTGGTTTAACAGAAAACAAAAATTAAGTGATTTAATAAAAAGCGGTTCATTTGGATTCTTATTAGGATATAATGCACCTACGGATACTAAGAGAAGACATGGTACAAAGAAAAATATAAAAATAGAGGTTGAAACTAGAAAACGTTATATGAATAGGAAGACAAAGAAAACTAATATTGAAGTTAAAACAAATCACCCAACCGAAATAAAATCGAGGCCGAGGAGGGGGGCGGAATGGCTGTTGAATACGATGAGAAACTCGAGGGGCGGTGCGATGAGAAAAAATGAATTTAAAAGAACGCGACGTAGGCTGAAATGCAAGGGCGGTGGAGGTGGCGAATTCGCGGCAGGGACATATGTCTAATAAAATAAAATAAAGTATTAAAATAAATATTTATGGTAATACTTTAAATGGAGGAACCCTTAATCCCGTCTTCTAAAACGGGTTTATATGAAGGGTTTGTGAAATTTAAATTGCTAACAAATGGTGTCATTTTATTCACGGTTTCATGTTCCAATGATTCATCACTTTCACGAACAAGTTGATTCATTTCTTGCATTTGGGATTTTTTTTCTTGCTCGGTAACTACAGGCTTGGATTCATGTACAACCGGAGAAGATGATTTTTGCAACATAAGAAAAGCAACGTAGATTCCCAAAACTCCTAAAATAGGATTATAATAAAGAAGCAAAACAATGGAAATCAAAACAATAACTAATTGACCGAATAAGTTATTTAAATATGGTTTTAAGAAATAAGGCACAGGTGTGTCAAATAAAACATATAATAATAGGACAACCATTAAAACAAGTTGATTTTGGTTTTGTTTTTTAAGTAAATCTTGGAAATTCATCATTTTATATATGATAAACATATTTTTTTTAATCAATATAAGAAATAATATAAAAGTGTGATAACATACTAAAGTAGCCTTATGTCGTCAAATGTTAAAACCTATTTAGGTAAGCGAGGATATTGTATATTTAAAGAAAAAATAAGTGTGGAGGAACAAAAGTCCATTCGTGAAGAACTAATGGTATCTCCGTATATTCCTAAATCACCAATTGTTCCTGAAAAATTTGCCGTTTACCGCGAATCTTCAAAAAAATTATATGTTCCGCGATTTTATGGCGAATCTCTCTACGGGGTCCCAGATGAAGAACGTTTGCAAGAACCGGAATCTATCCATTTACCATTTACTGGAGAGATGCGAGCGTATCAAAATAACATTATTTCGACTTTTCATAAAAATCTAAATAAAGGAGGTGGACTATTAGAAATTCCATGCGGTAGGGGTAAAACGGTTATGGCATTAAAAATTATATCGGATTTGAAATTGAAAACATTGGTGGTTGTTCACAAGGGTTTTTTGTTAAATCAATGGGTGGAGAGAATTGAGCAGTTTTTACCGGGAGCACGTATTGGAAAAATACAAGGACCAGTTGTAGATATAGAAAATAAGGATATTGTGATTGGGATGCTTCAATCATTGTCTATGAAAGATTATGATGAGGATTTGTTTTCCAGTTTTGGCTTAACTATTGTAGATGAGTGTCATCATATAGGTGCAGAGGTTTTTGTGCGGTCGCTTTTTAAAATAGTAACCAAGTATGTGTTGGGACTTTCTGCAACGATGAACAGAAAAGATGGATTAACAAGGGTTTTCAAAATGTTTCTTGGAGAGGTTTTGTATAAAGAAAAAAGGGATGGAACTGATCGTGTTTTAGTGAAAGCCATAACCTTTAAATCGAATGACGAAGAGTTCAATGAAATAAAATATGATTATCGGGGCAATCCCCAATATAGCACTATGATATCTAAATTATGCAGTTTTAATCCACGCACAGAATTTATTCTAAAGGTGGTGAAAGATATTTATGAAGAAAACACAGCCCAACAAATCATGATTTTAGCGCACAACAAATCATTGCTAAAATACTTGCACGATGCGATTGATCATCGTAAGTTTGCTAGTGTTGGATATTACATTGGTGGCATGAAAGAAGAAAAATTAAAAGAAAGTGAAAAAAAGAAGATTATTATTGCTACATATGCTATGGCTTCGGAGGCTTTGGATGTTAAGACGTTGACAACTCTTGTCATGGCTACACCTAAAACAGATATTACGCAGTCTATAGGGCGAATTTTGCGGACAAAAGACCATGAACCTTTAGTCATTGACATTATAGACCAACATGAATTATTTACGAATCAATGGAATAAGAGGAAATCATATTATAAAAAAGAAAAATATAAAATAATTTCATGCGATAGTGATGATTATAATAATAAAGAGTATAAAACCCTATTTGACCCGGAAGAACCAGTAGTTAGAAAAAAGAAAGAACGAGTATGTCTACTTTGAACGTTTCCTAGTTCTACGCCCACCTTTCTTGTTTTTCCTTCTTCTTTTTACTGCTTTAATTCCGCTACTACTATTGGGACCGGGTTTTACCAAGATCTTCTTTGTCCCGGGTGTGACTATCTCTGGTTTACTTTTTTGTTTTTCTATGGGTGTTATTGTTTTATTTTTTTTGGGTTTGATATGAATTATTCTCGTACGTTGGACCCTTGTGGATGGTAATTTCTTGCGAGTAACTCTAATACTACTAGTGTGTTGGCTACTATTGTCGTCTGAGTCGTCATTATCTTCAACATCAGCGAAATCACCGTCGTCTGGTGGCGGTGGTGGGGCGACTTTGTGATGCCGCGGCGACTTTGGTGGCTTAGTCTGTTTAGTTCTAAAAATGTTTGCAGATGGCAACGGACCTTCAAATGGAACCTTGGGTAAATTTGGTCCTGGAAGACGTACACGTCGTCGTGGTTTAGTTCTTTTTTTTAATGTCTTATCAAGTTTATTATTAATTTTCAGATATTGATTGCTATCTTTGATCTGCTGTCTCTTATATGCTTGGGGAGGGGCTTCGTTTGGCTGTTTTCTCTTCGTTCCTTCGTTCCTTCGTGGCGATGGTTCTCGTGGCGACCTTCTCGTTGTCGCTGTCGCCTTTCTCGGCGACCTTCTCGTTGTCGCTGGCTTTCTCGGTGACGATAGTGATTCGTCTCCACTACTAAAACCATCATCACTTGTAGCTGAAGTAGCTGAAGTAGTAACTAAAAAATCTTCTCTGGGACTTACGCTATATTCTGTTACCATCTTATTAAGATTTTTTTGTAGTTCAATAATATTGCCAGCTTGTTCTTGTTCTAAAGATTTAAATTTCATAATATATGTTTCAATCTCTTTTTTTTTTTTGAGAAGATCTATTTTACGGTCTTGTCCAGATGGAGGAAGGTTGCTTAGTTTTCTCTTAATTTCTTTATATTTATTCATATTTTTTTCTATCATTTTTTTGTATCTTCTTAGTGTTCTATTTTCTCTTCTTAGTGATCGCCACTGTAAAACCGTGTACACACCATCGTCAAAAATCTTTTGTAACTCATCAGGAGATTTTGCTTCACCGGAGTTAATGGCATTACGTATGTTTTCAAATGCTTTTATTCTTCTATTAAGTTCTTTTATTTCTACCAAGTCGCGGGGATCGACATCTGCGATTTCTTTTGTTGCATCTTCAATTAATTCTCTAATTTCATTATTTAACTCGTTTTTTAACATTTTAGTTTCAGTTTTGTTAAACTCTTCTTTTTCTTTTTGTGACATTTCTTTTTCTTATAATACGCTTATATTTTTTTTTTGTTTTTTGATCATTCATTTTCTTTATTTTTGATCCCCCCCCCCGGACTCCTCGCCTAGTGTTCATAGTCGATAGCCTATTCGACGTCTGCAGCTGCTGCTGCTGCTTCGGGGTCAGCTGCCTTTGTGTCGACCTTCTCGGTGACAATATTGATTCGTCTCCACTTGTAGATGAAGTAGCTGAAGTAGTATCTATGCTATTCTGCTTCGAGATATTCTTCTGCTGACTCTTCTGATCCTGGCTGCGTCTCATCGAAGCCTTGCTGTTGGTAGTGCTTCTCAACGCATTCCTCCTCGCCGTCGTCTCCTTCTTCGCCATCGCCTCCAGGTCCGCCTGGAGCTTGATCGCCTCCTCGATCACCGCCTGCTTGACGATCCTTGCCTTCTTGGCATTATTAATGTAGAACGGCAGCATATGCCGATCACGATCCTCCATGGCTTGCCGCAGCGTCTTCGTCGCCGCCTCCGCCTTCTTGGCGGCTATGTCCTGATTGTATTTATCGGTGTTGATCACCGCCACCCTTCGGTACTCCGCATCCGTCTTCGCCACCGCCTCCGCATCCGCCTTCGCCTTCGCCTCCGCCGCCTCCGCCTCCGCCTTCGCCTTCGCCGCCG
>Ga0257110_1000430_pt1 | contig 20846 bp, 23 predicted proteins | sample LP_taG_7_FD_190184 | JGI IMG/M metagenome (GOLD analysis project Ga0257110, IMG submission 190184) | Marine microbial communities from Northeast Subartic Pacific Ocean, Canada - LP_J_2015_P26_10m | ecosystem: Environmental > Aquatic > Marine > Oceanic | place: Canada: Northeast Subartic Pacific...
AGTTTTATAGTGTAAGATATTTTTATTATATTAATTATTAATTAAACAAAAACGGAGAAAAAAATGGCAATTGACTTAGATGCAATTAGACGCAAACTCGGAGATTTACAATCTCAAACAACTAGGACTTCCCACTTATGGAAACCAAGTCCAGGAAAAAATCAAGTAAGAATCGTACCTTACCAACATAACAAAGATAACCCTTTTCAAGAGTTATATTTTCACTATGACTTAGGCAAGAAGAATTATCTTTCGCCTGTAACTTTTGGTGAATCTGACCCAGTATTAGAATTTTCTGAAAAATTAAAATCAACAGGAAATTCAGATGACTGGAAACTTTCTAAAAAACTTGAACCAAAATTAAGAACATATGTTCCAGTATTGGTTAGAGGAGAAGAAGGAGAAGGTGTTAAACTATGGGGATTTGGTAAGCAAGTATATACTGAACTATTAGGATTTATTACAGATCCAGACTACGGTGATATTACAGATCCTTCTACAGGTAGAGATATTGTAGTAGAATTTACGCCATCTGAAGGTGCAGGTAGTTATCCAAAAACAACTATTAGAGTTAAACCAAATCAAACAGCAGCTACAACAGATAAAACTATAGCTGAAAAAATTATGACAGGTCAAGAAGATATTTTTAATATTTTCAAGAAGGTATCTTATGATGATTTGAAAAAAGCGCTAGAGGAATGGTTAGATCCAAGTACTGACGGTGAACAGGCAACTGGAGATTTACCATGGGAAACTAAAACAGATAACAAATCAGCTTCTACAACAGCTACACCAGTAGCAACACCAGTAGCAGCAACAAAGGTTAAAAGCACAGATGATATTTCAGCTGCGTTTGATGACCTATTTAATCAATAGGAGATAAGAAATGGATAATGAAAAACTGAGCAATGCTATAAAGGCTCTTGCAAAAGAACTAGAGGGTAGAGGACAAATGCATGGAATCGTACTAGAGTTAGTAGTACTTTTATTAAAACATGTTCGTGAGGAAAAGTAATATGGGAAATCAAGAAAAAGACGCATTAGCAGAACAGCTTGCAACGTCATTAAATAAGAAATTTAAAGACTATAAAGTTGCATATTTTCTTGACGGATCTGAAGACACACCTACAGACTTAACTGAATGGATATCCACAGGCTCATCAATGCTAGATTTATGTATATCAAATAGACCTAATGGAGGAATACCAGTTGGTAGAATTACCGAAATAACTGGATTAGAAGCTTCAGGAAAGTCTTTAGTAGCAGCTCAAATTTTAGCAAATACACAAAAAGCAGGAGGTTTAGCTGTTTACATTGATACTGAAAATGCAATAAATGAGGAATTTTTACAAGCATTGGGTATTGACACAGCAAAATTACTTTATATTCAATTGGAAACAGTTGAAGACATATTTGAAGTAATGGAAAATATCATTTTAACTGTTAGAGAAGGTGAAAAAAATAGACTAGTCACAATAGCCGTAGATTCTGTGGCTGCAGCAACTACCAAAGTAGAACAATCTGCAGATTATAGTAAAGACGGTTGGGCAACTAGTAAAGCTATTGTATTATCAAAGGCAATGCGTAAAATCACAAACATGATTGGACGACAAAGAATTGCATTGGTATTTACTAACCAACTTCGACAAAAAATGGGAGTTATGTTTGGAGACCCTTGGACTACTTCTGGTGGAAAAGCTATTGCTTTTCATGCTAGTTGTAGACTAAGGCTAAAACCAGCTGGTCAAATAAAGGCAACTGTAAATGGCCAAGCGCAAACTGTAGGTATTAAAACAAAATGTGTAGTTGTTAAAAATCGTATGGGACCACCATTGAGAACAGCAGAATTTGATATTTATTTTGATAGTGGAATAGATGACCTTGGTAGTTATCTTACTATTATGAAAGCATACAAATTACTTAAACAAGGTGGATCATGGTATACTTACACAAAGGCTGATGGAACAGATTGGAAATGTACTTCAAAAACTTGGAAATCTACGTTATTAGAAGACGAAGCACTAAGAACAGAAATATATAATCTTATTTGTGACACATTGATAATGGACTACAAGAGTGAAGACTTAGGTATTGACGATGTAGAAATTTCAAATGAACCAATTCCAGAAGGATAAGCAGTAAAATTTGTATATCCACAAAATTGCAAGGACTCAGTTGAAAAATTGGGTCCTTGCATTTTTACTGTTAATAACTTTTTCCAAAATAACTAGCCAGAATTTTTTTATGTCAATAAAATTGGTTATATTTAACTATAAATAAATAATATGAAAGAAAGCTACAAAGAACTACTACAAGGTCTCAAAGAAGACACAACTCCAAAGCATCAAAACGACAGAATTTTAATCATAGACGGATTAAATACATTCATTAGAAGTTTTGCAGTAAACCCGAGTACAAATGAAGATGGAATACATGTTGGTGGTATGACTGGTTTCATGCATTCAATAGGATATGCAATTAGAAATATAAGACCAACTAGAGTTATTATATGTTTTGACGGCAAAGGTGGTAGTCAAAGACGTAGAAAAATATTTCCAGACTATAAAGGAAATCGTAGAGTTAGAAAGCATTTAACAAGAGCAAACACTTTTCAGTCTATAGATGATGAAAGAATCTCTATGGGTCAACAAATAAATAGACTAACTCAATATCTAGAAACATTACCATTAACTGTTTTGGCACCAGAAAATATTGAAGCAGATGATGCAATGGCATATATTTGCCAGCAAGTTTATCCAAAAAGTCAGTGCATCTTAATGTCAACTGATAGAGACTTTTTACAGTTAGTAGATGATAGAGTTCAAGTATGGTCTCCAACAAAAAAGAAGTTTTATGCTAGAGAAACCATCAGACAGGAATTTGGAATAGATTCAAAAAACTTTATCATATTAAAATGTATAACTGGTGATGGTTCAGATAATATCCCAGGAATAAGAGGTGCTGGAACAAAATCACTACAGAAAAGACTGCCAATTTTATTTAAAGACGAACTAATTCAAATATCAGATGTTATTGATTATGTTAATGAAAATGGAGATAATACACAATTATCTAAAGCACTTCAAAAGTCTAAAGAAATGCTAGAAACCAATCACAAATTAATGCAATTACAAGACGTAGATATATCAGGATATTCTAAAGAGTCTATCATCAATATAGTACGATCAGATATACCTAGATTAAATAAAAAAGAATTTGAATCAATGATATTAGAGGATCACCTAAATGGAATATTTAAGAATCCTGCTCTTTGGTTAAGAGAATCATTTTTGCCATTAGATAATATCATAGGAAAATAACATGAGTAAAGAAAAGTTAAGCACATACGGATACAGTTTTCAATGTAAGTTGATAGCTAGTTTATTCAAGGATCGAGTATTTCTACAGCAAATTATAGATATATTAGATCCTTCATACTTTGAATCAGAAGCAAATATTAGTATTGTACAAAACATCAAAGACTATTTCTTTGAATACAAACAGTCTCCTACTATGGAAGTAATGTCTGTAAAAATCAAAGAAATAGATAATGACATGTTGAGAACTCAGGTTGTAGAACATCTTAAAGATTCATATAAACAATTAGATGCACCTGATCTAGAATTTGTTAAAGAGCAAACAATAAAGTTCTGCAAAAATCAGGTATTAAAGTCTGCAATTATGGAATCTGTTAATCTTCTTGCAAGAGGAGAATATGACCAGATAAAAATGACAATAGATGCAGCAATGAAAGCAGGTTTAGAAAAAGCAATAGGTCATGAATATATTGAACATGTCGATGAACGATACTTGGAGTCAGTTAGAAATACCGTTGCAACAGGTTGGGATGTCGTTGATGATATTGCAGATGGAGGTTTAGGAAAAGGTGAATTAGGCGTAATGGTTGCACCATCTGGTATTGGTAAGTCATGGGCATTAGTAAATGTAGGAGCAGCTGCTGTAAAGGCTGGTTTAAATGTAATACACTATACACTTGAATTAAATGAAGCTTATGTAGGACTAAGATATGATGCTGTATTAAGTGGAATACAGGCACAAGAACTTAAATATCATATAGATGAAGTTAAAGATATTGTTGGAAAGCTAAAAGGAAATCTAATTGTAAAGTATTATCCAACTAAAGGTGGAACTGTGAATACTTTAGCAAGCCATATTGAAAAATGTAGAATGCAAGGATACGATCCTGACTTAATCATAGTAGATTATGCAGATTTATTAAGAGGACATGGTAAAGAAGTACGACATGAACTTGGTAATATTTATGAAGATTTAAGAGGATTAGCTGGTGAACAAGAAATACCATGCTGGACAGCATCACAAGCAAATAGATCTGCACTTAGTGACGACATCATTGGAGCAGAAAAAATAGCAGAATCATATGCAAAAATTATGACGGCAGATCTAGTAATATCACTAAGTAGAAAAATAGAAGATAAATTAGCAAATACTGGTAGATGGCACATAATTAAAAATAGATTCGGTCAAGATGGAATTACATTCCCGAGTAAGATGAATGCAAGTAATGGTCAAATAGACATACATACTCCAGATTCATTAGACGGTCAAGAAGCTCAGCAAAATATGGATAATCATTCTGAATATCTTAGAAAAGTTTTGAAAAGTAAGTATGATAAAGAATCTTAAATATGTATATATCGATATTTATTATAGACTGGCTGAAGCCGGTCATTTCTATCTAATATCAAAAAATAATAAAGGGAAGAACTAATATGGAAGTATCAAATCAAATATTATCAGAAATAACAGTTTATATGAAGTACGCAAAATACGTACCAGCATTAAATAGAAGAGAGACTTGGGAAGAATTGGTGACAAGAAACAAAGAGATGCACCAAAAGAAGTTTCCAATGTTGAAAGATGAAATAGAAGAAAAATATAAATTAGTATATGATAAAAAAGTTCTTCCATCAATGCGTAGCTTACAGTTTGGTGGCAAGCCAATTGAGATATCACCAAATAGGATTTATAATTGTGCATATTTACCTATAGATTCTATTGATGCTTTTAGTGAAACAATGTTTTTGTTGTTAGGTGGAACAGGTGTTGGATATTCTGTACAAAGACATCATGTTGAAAAACTTCCAGCAATACAAAAACCATGGCCAAAAAGAAAAAGAAGATTCTTAATAGGAGACTCTATAGAAGGATGGGCAGATGCAGTAAAAGTTTTAATGAAATCATACATGAATGGTGGTGGTAGTAGAGTTGAGTTTGACTTTTCAGATATTAGACCTAAAGGCGCACAACTTGTAACATCTGGTGGTAAAGCTCCAGGACCTCAACCACTAAAGGAATGTATTCTAAAGATTAAAGGAATATTAGAACAAAAAGAAACAGGCCAATATTTAACTACACTGGAAACACACGACATTGTATGTCATATCGCAGATGCAGTTCTTGCTGGAGGTATTAGAAGAGCAGCACTAATTAGCTTATTTAATGCAGACGATGACCAAATGATTGGCTGTAAAAGTGGTAATTGGTGGGAGTTGAATCCACAAAGAGGTAGAGCCAACAATTCTGCAGTATTAATGAGACACAAAATCACAAAGGAATTCTTTTTAGACCTTTGGAAACGTGTAGAACTTTCAGGAGCTGGAGAACCAGGAATTTATCTAAATAATGACAAAGATTGGGGAACAAATCCATGTTGTGAGATTGCCTTAAGACCAAATCAGTTTTGTAATCTTTGTGAAGTAAATGTAAGTAATATAGAATCACAAGAAGACCTAAATGAAAGAGTAAAGGTAGCATCTTTCATAGGAACACTTCAGGCTGGTTATACTGAATTTCATTATTTAAGACCTATTTGGCAAGAAACTACTGAAAAAGAAGCACTTATTGGAGTTTCAATGACTGGTATCGGTAGTGGTACTGTATTAGGATATGACATGAAAAAAGCTGCAAGTGTTGTTAAACGAGAAAATACAAGAGTAGCAAAAATAATAGATGTTAATCCTTCTGCAAGAACAACAACTGTTAAACCTGCAGGCACAACATCTCTAGTACTAGGTACAAGTTCAGGTATTCATGCATGGCATAATGACTATTATATTCGTAGAATAAGAGTAGGTAAAAACGAATCTATATATCAGCACTTAATCAATAATCACCCAGAATTAGTTGAAGATGAATACTTTAGACCACATGATACTGCAGTAATTCAAGTACCGCAAAAATCACCAGCTGGATCTATTATGAGAACAGAATCTCCATTTAGTACATTAGAAAGAGTTAAAAAAGTCGCAACAGAATGGGTAAAACCTGGCCACAGAAAAGGCTCTAACAGCCATAATGTATCTGCAACAATAAGTCTAAAACAAGATGAATGGGATCTTGCTGGAGAATGGATGTGGGAAAATAGAAATCATTACAATGGCTTATCAGTATTACCTTATGACGGTGGTACATATACACAAGCTCCATTTGAAGATATTACAGAAGCAAAATATGATGAGATGATGAAGTCATTAAACGATGTAGATTTATCAAGGGTTATCGAGATTGAAGACAATACAGATTTATCAGGAGAATTAGCATGTGCAGGAGGAAGTTGTGAAATTACCTGATTGGATCCAAGAGTTATACCTTAAAGAAATGGTGTATAAAGGCACTGAAGGTGAGAAAACTCATGACAAGCATGGAAGAAATGTCGAAGAAACTAAGGCAGATAACGGAAGAGATAAAAAACTTCCAAAAAAACTGCAGTCACAAAAACCAATTCATTAAGTTTGACGATAAACAAAATGCAAGATGGTTTTGTGCAAGGTGCGACAAAATGATTCGAGTACCAAGTAAGAAAGAACTAGAAGATTGGATTCAGAAATGAAATATGTTATAGGAAATAATTTAGTTGCAACAATGGCGACGTATCTTTTGCCAAATGTTAAACACTTAAAATCACCGTCACCAGACCTAGATAATTGGAATATAGAAACTTTTTACATTCCATATTATTGCTTAGACTTTGTAAAATCTGTTTTTCCAGGTGCAAACCTTTCAAAATATGAACTTAGAACCATGTATGATATGAGAGCAACTCTATCAGCAGTTAAGCCTAAGAACTTTGACCAAATATATAAGCTTTATACTAGAGGAAAAACAAACGTAGAAAAAGAATATCTACGAACAATTTCAGAATCTTTAGATGTAATCTCAATAAATGGAGAATCACCATTAAATTCGCTTATTATTTTGTATGAAGAACTTCAAAAACTAACTGCAGAAAAAGTTGAAGAAACTACTATAAAGGAAATAGATCCTGACCAAAGATTAATAAAATTAGCAGATGGAATAGAATATGTGTATGATAAACTTATATACACGGCAGATTTACCCAGCTTATTAAGTCTTGATTCAAAAAATGTTATTGAATACTCTATAGAGAAAAACTATGCAAATGGAGAAACTTTTTCAATGCCTGTAGTTGATAAGTACATATATAAGTGTAAATTAGAAAATGAAAATGATATTGAAATCTCTAAAATATTCAATCAAATTGCAACGGTAGGAAAGCCGTGGTTTAGAAAGATATACTTTAATGGAAGTGTAGTTTACGAATCACTTAAGCAAATATTTGATGAAAAAATAGAAGGCAACTCTGTTCAAGAATATATAGAAGAGTCTCAAATAACAAATACGTTAGGCATAACAAAGGTTACAGGAATTGACTTACTTGGAAAATGTGCTGAGTGGAACAACTCAGTTGGATTTGGACATGTAATCCGTAGATGTAATTCATTACTTGAATATTACGGAGATGATGAAAAAAACCATAAAATAATTTTTCCAGGTCAAGAAAATTTATTATATTAACATATATGAAAAAATACGAAAATCTACACGACTGCTTTCAGTCTAGGCTACAGGATATTACTTACAATGGTAGTAAGGTTATGAGTAATAATAGTTCACAAACTGAGTTGTTATTTCAATCTATGGAAATAACAGATCCAACAAAACTATCTATTGACCATCCATCAAGAAAATTTAATCCTGTATATTCTGTTTTAGAATTTTTATGGTATCTATCTGCCCATAAGAAGACTAACAATATTGGTAAATGTGCAAACATCTGGTTAAAGATACAAGACGATCAAGAAGAAGTAGAATCTAATTATGGCACGTATATTCTTGGAGAACAGTGGGATTGGATACTAAATGAATTATCGAATGATAAAGACTCAAGACGATGTACAATTGTAATCCATCAACCTCATCATAAAACCAAAAATGCAAAAGATCTTCCATGTACGCAGTATCTACAATTTTTTATTAGAGATAATCGTCTACATCTTGGTGTAAATATGAGAAGCAATGATATTATCTTTGGCTTTTGTAATGATGTCTTTAATTTTGCATTGTTTCAACAACTAATGTTAAATGAATTAAGAGACATATATCCTGAGCTTAAATTAGGCTCATACCACCACCATGCAGGCAGTTTACATTTATATGATACTCACTATAATATGCGAGATAATATTATGATGGATAATTGTTTCACTGAGGATACAGTTTATGAGTTATGGCCATATATAACTAGAGAATATATTGAAAGAATGAATATATCATTACCAAAAGAAGATATGCCAAAACTAGAATTATTGGCATTTACCAAACAACAAATGAAAAAACTATTTATATGAAAAAAGACAAATTAAATGAAGCTTATAAATTAGATATGAAAAATAAGATGAAATCAAAAGAATCAATACTAAAAACCGCTGACGATGTAGTAAACCATAGGTCAGAAGAAAAAGAAAGACAATACGGACCTTTTAGTGAAGGCATGGAACGTGCTGCAAAAATAGCAAGTGGCATGACAGGAAAAGACTTTACAGCAGAAGACATGTTTTCTGCATTAGTTGCACTTAAACTATCTAGACATTCTTATAACTATAGAGAAGATAATCTATTAGACTGTGTTGCATATATTGGAGCTTTAGATAACTATATAAAGGAGAAAAACAAATGAAAATAAATGTTATGAAAATTGGTGCTACCATCAATGCAAATAATGGAAGCATACTTACTGACGAAATAAACGTCGTTACAAAAATGTTATCTGATTGTGGACATGACGTGCACTATCATACTACTAGAACTAGAAATATGATACCTTTACCACATGCAACTTTTCATGATCTAGCAGAAGTTACAGACACTTCATTTAGTGAATATGATGCATTGTTGGTATTTAATGGAAATGCAAACTTTTATGGTGGGCAAGAAGCAAGAGGTGATCTAATGGCTTATAAATTTATCAATAAGTCTAAATGTCCTGTATTTTACTTTCTAACAGATTGGTTATTACCATTACAACAGTTATGGCCAAATGTAGAGAAAAAACAAGTACAATATCATTGGGATAATCAATATACAAGAGATGAAATTGAAGTTGTTAGAGAAGATATTATTATGATATCACAAATCTATAATATGGAAACACTTCAAGAAAAATATCTAGACAAAAGAGGAATATTATATGCAGACATTATTTATTTCCCATTGCAAGATTTTATTATACATGAATATAAACCAATCCCTCTAGTAGAACAACACGATAGATGGTTAGATTTGATTTATGGTGGTACTTTTAGAGGTGGCCATAGACAAGATAAAATGATTGAATATTACTTTGATTATCCTGAAGATTTAAACATACAGATGTTTGGAAATTTAAAGCCAGAACACTTTAATAAAAAGAAAACTACTGATATGAGGTTTCCTGACTTCATTAGTAAGAAGGTTAAACATAGAGAATTTTTTGACAGAATGCAAACTGCAAAGGCAACTGTAACAATCAGTGATAAGTTATACGAAGGATCAGCAATATCAAACAGGACAAATGAATCTATAATTGGAAATGTTGTATCATTTATTGATATAGGATATGATCCTCAAATGAGAATATTTAATGATAAGTTGTTGCGCAAGTTTAATTATGTAGAGAAAAAGTCTGATGTTATAACTAGATTAAAATATTTAAAGAATAATCCTGAAGCATTTACTGAAATAATAAAAAGACAATATGCAGATGCAACAGGAAAAATGTCAAAAGAACAATATTACAAATCATTTGTAAATATATTAGAATCAAAATTAGAAAATAGAGAAGTAGAGGAAATTCAATGGTTTCAGAATTAAAATTTGTAAAAGTAAAAAATGTAAAAAGTCCAAGTAGAGGAACAGAAGAAAGTGCAGGTATAGACTTCTTTGTTCCAGATGACTTTGAAACACTGGTATTATTACCTGGAGAATCATGCTTTATTCCAAGTGGAATTAAGGTTAGTTTACCTAGTGGCCATGTTTTAATAGCATTTAATAAAAGTGGAGTAGCAGTAAAGAAAAATTTGCATGTTGGTGCATGTGTAGTAGATGAAGATTATCAAGGAGAATTACATCTAAACTTGACAAACACAGGAAATCAACCACAAATAATTGAAAGAGGTGACAAAATAACTCAATTTGTTTTATTACCTGTAAATTATGCAACTCCTATAGAAGTTCAGCCAAAAGATCTATACAATAAAAAATCAGAACGTGGTGAAGGTGGATTTGGAAGCACAGGAACAAAATAATTGTTAATAACTTTTTTGAAAATAATTACCCAGGATTTTCCTGTGTTAAAAAAATTGGTTATATTTATACTATAAATAAAGAAAAGGTTATATGAAATTATCAAGGCTATCAAGCAAGTTTGACAAGGGCTTCTTTAATATGTATCAATTTGGGTACAATGAAGATGACGACAAGTTAGGCGTAAAAGTAGACAGAATAAAAGACTACTTCTTCTATTCTGCAGAACATATTGACGATATTTTAGATATTAGACAGTTTGATTGTAAACGAACTGACTTATATAATACCCTATACGGTGACAAAGTGTATAAGGTATATTATACTGCAATTAAAGCAAAGAACGAATTAGTTCGTAAATATCCAGATAGAATACATCAAGCAGATGTCACACCAGAATTTAAGTATATGTTAGATCGAAAGTTAGAATGGTCAAGCAAACGACATATAATGTATTTTGATATTGAGACTTGGTTTGACCCAGAACAACCAAAAGCAAACATGCCTCACAAAGCAATGATGCCTGTAACTTCAATTGTTTGTTATTCTAACTTTCATAAAAAGTATTGGGTAATATCTTGGCATCCAGAACATACAAAAGATTATGATGAGCCAAAAATAACTGAAAAAGACAACGTCAATTACATGCTATGTAAAGATGAAACTACGGTGTTATTAAGTTTTATTGAATTACTAGGCATAATGAAAACAGATGTTCTTACAGGATGGTATTCTGCAGGTTATGACCTTCCATATATCATAAATAGATGTAAAAGACTTGGTCTACCTTATGAAAATTTATCACCTCTAAAGGATGTTTATATTAAAAAGCGTGGTGAATATTGGAGAATAAATATTAAAGGTTTAGACCATGTAGATATGATGGAAGCAGTTCAAGATATGGGTTATAACCTTCCTAACTGGAAACTTACAACTGCAGTAAAAGAAATTATAGGCGATGCAGATCTAGACAAACTTACAGAAGTTACATGGCGAGATTGGATTGATAACTATAAAGGATTCATTGAGTATGGTATACGAGATGTCGAAATACTTGCAGAATTAGATAAAAAAATACAGATATTCGACTTATATACTACACTTCAACAGATCGCGCATACTGACACGTTAGGTGGTACATTCCACAAGTCAATGGTGGTTGATAACTACATATTAAAAGAGAATCATGGAAAGATTGTATTTCCAACAAGACATACAAGAGCAAAACAACAATATGCTGGTGCTATAGTTTTTAATCCTAGAGATCCTGGTAGACATAAAGATGTTACTGTGATGGATTATACTTCACTTTATCCTACCTCTATTATGGCATTTAATATTAGTCCTGAAACTTTCATAGTATCAGAGAAGTCTTGTAAGAAGATGGGTATTAAAATTGAAGATGTTATTCAAAAGCTTAAAGATGATGGTATAGGCTTTATTGATACTGGTACTCCAAAAATAAATGGTGTGCCAGAACTCTTTGGTGAAAGATATCTTTTCTATGACCATGAATACAAATTAGGTTTACTTCCACAAGTATTAAGAAAGTTATTTCTACAAAGAGTTGAAGTAAATAGAGGCTTAAAAGCTGGTGAATATGCAGGAGATGAAGCTGTTGCAATGGATAAAAGACAGCAAGCATACAAATTAGTACTTAACTCTGCATATGGTGCAATGGGATTCAACTTCTTTAGACTGTATAGACCAGAATGTGCAGATGGAATTACATATTTTGCAAGACAAGCTCTTAAGTTTGCATCATTAAAGTTTCAAAACTTAGACCATTATGTATTATATGGTGATACTGATTCTATATTTGTGAAATCAAATGGAAGTAGTGAAGATGAAATGAAAACTAAGTTAGTTGAATTTAATAAACAGCTTAGAACAGAACTTGTAGAAAAGTATAATCCTGGCATTACAGATGAGTATATGCACATGGATCTAAAGTTTGAATATGACTTAGAATACATTTATTTTGGTGATTCTAAGAAAAGATATTACTCAATCATTAGAGAATCTGGTAAAAAGTATATTAGAGGTATGAACATTATTCGTAAAGATACTCCAGAATTTATGAAAGGTGCACTAAATAAAATAGCAGAGCTAGCAGTTAGAGGTACTTTAACAATGGAGCATTTAACATTATTGCGTAAAAAGATTGAAACTGTAGACTATAAACTTATGGGAATAAATAAGAAGTTTACAAAGGCATTTGATATGTATAATAAGACTATGCCACAACATGTTAAAGCTTCTTTTTGGGCAAATGAAAAACTAAACACAACAATATCGCACACAGATACTCCATTATTGTTTTACATAAAAAGTAATTGTGAAGATGATAAAAAGATAAAACAAAGACAACAAGCCATTTGTCTTAATGAAGACGATTTACATTTAGTAGATGAAAGAAAAGACGTATTCGAACTAGACTATGAAACATTTTTCAAAAAACAAGTATTAGACCAATTAGATGAGTTTGATAAAATAGAAGAAGTAAAAAATTTAGTAGAAACATATAGAAATGATGCAAAATCAACAAAGTAATTGATATTTATATTATATAAAACGGTTATGAATATTATTAAAAAGGAGAAAAGGTTATGAATATAGAGCCAATAGCAGGCAAAATCTTATTAAAGAAATTATCAGTAGAACAAACAGCAGGTGGTGTTATTATGCCAGACATTGCTCAAGAAGGAGCAAATGAGGCAGAAGTAGTGTCAATAGGACCTGCAATTATCACTCAATCAGGAAAAGAAGTACCTATTCAATGTTCTATTGGAGATAAAGTATTGTATCCAAAATTTGGTGCAAAGGCTGTTGATATAGAAGGAGAAGAATTCTTAATCATAAATGAAGCAGAATTATTTCTAATATTTAAGGAGAGAAAATAATGTCAAAGAGAGACTTAACATTCGGAAAAGACGCTAGAAAAGAATTAAAAGCTGGCGTAGACAAATTAGCTGACTCAGTTTCAGCAACACTTGGACCAAAGGGTAGAAATGTGGTAATTGAAAAAGAATTTGGTAAATATATTTCAACAAAAGATGGAGTTACGGTTGCAAAAGAGGTAGAACTAGAAAGTACTCTAGAAAATGCTGGAGCTCAAATGGTAAAAGAAGTTGCTAGTCAAGTTAATGATGAGGCTGGAGATGGAACAACTACTGCAACAGTTTTAGCAAGAAAAATGTATGTTGATGGCTTACAGTTGATTAGTAATGGTGCAAATCCAATAGATCTTAAAAGAGGTATGGATAAGGCAGTAGTAGAGGTTTCAGAGGCTTTATCTAAACTAGCTAAAGAAGTAAAAAATTCTAGTGAAATAGCCGAAGTAGGTATGATATCTGCAAATAACGATGAGTTTATCGGTAATCTAATATCAGAAGCTATGGATAAAGTTGGTAGAGAAGGAGTAGTTTCTGTAGATGAGTCTCAAACAGCAGAGACTATTTTAGAAACTGTAGAAGGTATGCAATTCGAAAGAGGCTATCTTTCTCCATACTTTATTACAAATAATAATCAAATGCAGGTAGAACTTGAGAACCCTTGGATATTATTATTCAACAAAAAAATATCAACAATCAAGGGTATTGTAAAGATTTTAGAAGCTTGTATACAACAAAACAAACCTCTTCTAATAATTGCAGAAGATATTCAGTCAGAAGCACTTGCTGCTTTGATTGTAAATAAAATGCGAGGAACAATGAAAGTTGCAGCTGTTAAGGCTCCTGAGTTTGGAAAAAGACGAGATGAAGTTCTAGAAGATATTGCAGTTCTTACTGGAGCAACAGTTGTTAGTACAGAAAAAGGAATGACACTAGATAGAGTAACAGAGGAAATGTTTGGTACTGCTAGAATGGTAACAATAAATAATAAGTATACTACTATTGTTGATGGTGCAGGTAAATTAGAAGAAATAGAGTCAAGAGTAGAGGAAATAAAGTCTACAATTGATGGAGCTGATTCACCTTATGAAGTAGAAAAAGCTCAAGAAAGACTGGCTAAACTTTCAGGCGGTGTAGCATTGATTAAGATTGGTGCAGAATCAGAACTTGAAATGAAAGAAAAGAAAGATAGAGTTGAAGATGCGCTTAATGCAACTCGAGCTGCATTAGATGAAGGAATTATTCCTGGAGGTGGTGTAGCATTAAGATGGTTAGTTGATGATGTACATGGAAGAATAAATGCTGACTTTGAAAACCAAGACCAACGAAGTGGTATAGATATAATACTAAGTGCATGTAAAGAACCTTTTAATATAATCATGAATAATGCTGGATTAGATGGTGAAACTTGTTGGAATGATGAGATACTTCCAAAAGCAGACAGAAAAAATACAGTCAACTGGTCAGAGGATATGAAATGGGGATACGATGCAAGAAAAGAAGAAGTAGTAGATATGTATGCTGCAGGTATTATTGACCCTGTAAAAGTAACAAGAGTAGCTCTTGAAAAAGCTGTTTCAGTTGCAGGTACAATGTTGCTTACTGAATGTATGATAACAAAACAACCAAGTGATAACGAAGAGCCTAATCTAGGAGCAGGTGGATTTGGAATACAATAAACGGAGATAAAAATGGACAATAATTTAGGAAATGCGTTAAAAGGAATGGCACCAGCAGACTTGCCAGATGTAGTATGTGATAAATGTGGCAATCCAACATTTAGACAGGTAGTTTTATTAAAGAAGGTATCAGCAGCAATTGCACCTTCAGGTAATACTAGCTTTTTACCTATGCCAGTTTTTGAATGTAGCCATTGTGGTCATGTTAATGACGAACTGCTACCAAAACAGAACCAATCACCACTATCTAGCTCATAGTTATGAGTAAAATAGAAGACTCTGTATGTAAAAAGATACAGGACAGGGCAAAAGTTGGCAAGGAAAAATATGGCGTAACCATGGAGAGAGATGATTTATCATTAAAAGAATGGATGATACATTTGCAAGAAGAACTCATGGACGCTGTAGTATACATTGAAAAAAACTTAGAAGAATCTGGTAAAAAATAACGTTACCAGATTTTTTTATGTCATAAATTTTTATTATATTTATATATGCAATTAAAAACACCCAAAGATTTAGCCATCAAGGCTCGTATGCTAGGAAAAAAGACTGTATCATATAGTCAATTTTCTAGATATAAAAACTGTCCAAAATCATGGAAATTAGCATATATAGATAAGGAAACATCGTTTGACCCATCTATATTTCTAATATTCGGAACAGCTTTTCATGAGACACTACAAAGTTATTTAGATACTATGTATAAAGAATCAATAGTAGCAGCAAATAACCTCGACGTAAACAATATTCTATTAACTTCAATGCGTACAGAATATGCAAAGGTTGTAAAGGAATGTGGACAAGATTTTTCAGATCCACAACAACTTGCAGAGTTCTATCAAGATGGAGTTGAAATAATGGATTGGTTCAAAAAGAAAAGAGGAGCATACTTTTCAAAAAAGAATACAGAACTAGTAGGAATTGAAATGCCAATCTTACATACAACAGAATCTAATGAAAATGTTATGTTGATGGGATTCTTAGATGTTGTAATGCAAGAACATGGAAAGATAAAAATTTATGATATTAAAACCTCAACACGAGGATGGAAAGCTGCACAAAAAAGTCAAAATGGCGACCAACTTAGACTATATAAAAACTTCTTTTCTAAGCAATATAATGTAGATGAAAAAGATATTGAAGTAGAATACTTTATATGTAAGCGTAAGCTTTGGGAAAATTGTGACTTTCCACAAAAAAGAATTCAAGTAGTAAGACCTGCATCAGGAAAACCTTCATTAAACAAGGTTATGAGACAACTTGATAGTTTTATATCAAATGCATTCACTCCAGAAGGCAAACATAATAAAGAAGCAAATTATCCTGCAACAGCAGGAATTAAGAGAGCAAATTGCAAATGGTGCGAATACAGAGACAGAGAAGATCTTTGTCCAAAGGCAGATCGAATAGTGGAATGAAAGTTGGAATAATCGGAAGTAGCCATTATGAAAATAGAAAGAAAATAAAAGAAACTATTTTTAAACTAAAACATAAGTTTGGAAGTGATTTAACAATAGTTAGTGGAGGATGTATTAATGGAGCAGATAAGTATGCAAAGAAATATGCGTTAGAACTTGGCTGCAATTACTTAGAATGTAATCCAGCACATACTCCTAAAAATTTATATTCATACATGAGAGAAGATTGGTACGGAAAACAGTATTCTATACGAAATTTTCATGTTAGAAATAAGATAATGGTTGGTTTGATTGATAGAATAATAGCATTTGTTCCAGAAGGAGTAAGCTCTAATGGAACTATAAGCACACTAAATTACGCTAAAAAATTTAGTAAAAAATGTATTGTAATAACTTAACTTTCTAAATATATCCATATATTTATATATATAGATTTAGGAGAATAGTTATGAAGAAAACAAAATTAACCTCAGTTAAAATTGATGTTGTTGCACAAAATAAATTTAAGTACATTTGTCTAGAAAATGAAATGAATTTTCAAAAGCTAGTGAATAGATGTTTACTTTTGTACATAGAAGATAGAGATTTTAAGAACAGGATAGATAAGTTTGATTTTCAAATATTAAAAAAATAGTTAAGGGAAAAGGTTATGAATAGCATGAATTTGCCAAAGCTTAAGGCGGTAGACCCGAATAAGCCCAAAAAGAAAACAATTTTATTATTATCAGATGACTTACGACTTCATTCAGGAGTAGGTACAATGTCTAGAGAGATAGTGTTAGGTACATCTCACTTATTCAATTGGGTACAAGTCGCTGGAGCAATTAATCATCCTGATAAGGGAAAAAGATTTGATGTTTCTGAAGATATAAACAAGGAAATGGGAATAGATAACGCAAGTGTTATATTATATCCAGTAGATGATTATGGAAACGCAGAGATTGTTAGACAGTTAATGACTACTCATACTCCAGATGCAATTTTACATTTTACAGATCCAAGATTCTGGGGATGGCTATATCAAATGGAACACGAAATAAGACAGTACATGCCACTAATGTATTTGAATATTTGGGATGATTTACCTTATCCTCATTGGAATGAAAATTTTTATGAGTCTTGTGATTTACTAATGGCAATATCAAAGCAAACGTACAATATAAACAATCAAGTTTGTCAAAGAAAGCCACGTATTGAAGGTGTAGATTTAACGTACGTTCAACACGGAATAAATGATAAAGTTTATAAGCCTATAACAGAGTCTGACCCAGAATTCAATGACTATTTTAACTTTATTTCTGATAGAGGATATGGTGAATTTGAAACCATTTTCTTTTTCAACAGTAGAAATATTAGAAGAAAAATGGTGAGTGACCTTATATTATCATATAGACTTTTCTGTGACTCACTGACAAAAGAAGAGTCAGATAAATGTTTACTATTATTACACACAGATCCAGTAGACCAAAATGGAACAGATTTACCTGCACTTATTAAGGCTCTTTGTCCAAAATATAATGTTCAGTTTTCATCTGGTAAACTGCCTAACAACGAATTAAATTATCTATATAATCTTGCAAGTATGACTTGTCAACCTAGTTCAGCAGAAGGTTTTGGACTTAGTGTAATGGAATCTATTATGGCAGGAACACCTGTCTTAGGAAGTGTAATTGGAGGTATACAAGACCAACTTGGATTCACTAAAGATGACGGAACACCTGTAACTCTATCAGACTTTTCAGCTGAATGGCCTAGTAATAGTGATAAAAAATACACTAAGCATGGTGAATGGGCATTTCCATGTTGGCCTCAAATAAATTTACAAGGTTCACCAATGACACCATACATATATGATAGTAGACCTTCAGTAAAAGATATCGCAAAACAATTGAAAAAGGCACATTCATTAGGAAGAACAGAGTTAAAAAGAAGAGGAATTGTTGGTAGAGAATGGGCAATAGAAAACGGATTTAACTCAGAAGGAATGTGTAAAGCATTTGCTGATTCAGCAATTACTTGTTTTGAAAACTTTAAAGGTAGAGAAAGATTTACAATTATTAGTGCTGAAGACACAAATATAGTTTATCCTGATGGTATAATTTTTAGCGATATAGATAAAGGAGAATAGTTATGAAGAAAATATTAGTATTTCAAGGCCCAGTAAGTTCTAGATCCGGTTATGGAGACCATGCAAGAGACTTGGTTAGAGCTTTTATAGCAATGGATAAATTTGATGTAAAAATAGTTGATTTAAGATGGGGAGATTGTCCAAGAAATGGATTAACACAACAAGATACAGACCTTGTACAACGTTTTTTCAGAGGAAAGATGACAACACAACCTGACGTTTTTGTTCAGCTATCGGTACCAAATGAATTTAATCCTGTTGGAAAATATAATATAGGAATAACAGCTGGTATTGAAACTACACTATGTGCAGCACCATGGATTGAAGGTATGAATAGAATGGATTTGAATATTGTACCATCTGAACATGCAAAACAGGTATTTTTAGCAACTAATTATGATAAGATGGACCAAAGAACAAATAAAAAGGTTGGAAAACTAGAATGTGTAAAACCTATAGAAGTTCTATTTGAAGGAGCTGATTTGAATATTTGGAATAAAACAAATGAAATATCAAAATCAGTTATTGATAAACTATCTGATATTCCAGAAGACTTTTGTTATTTACATGTAGGTCACTGGCTACAAGGTGTAGAAGGACATAGTAGAAAAGATACTGGTGGATTAATAAGAACTTTTTGCAATACATTTAAAGGTGGTGCATACAAGAAAAGACCGGCATTAATATTAAAGACAAGCTCTGCAACCTTTAGTGTTATTGATAGAGAAAATATGTTAGCAAAGATTAGAGCAATTAGAAATAGTGTTCCAAATGCTCCAAATGTATATTTAGTACATGGAGATATGGATCCTTCTGAGCTAAATTCTCTATATAATCATCCAAAGGTAAAGGCACATGTTAGTTTTACAAAAGGAGAAGGCTTCGGTAGACCTTTACTAGAGGCTAGCTTAAGTGCAAAACCAGTAATAGCAACAAATTGGTCAGGTCATACTGACTTTTTAAAGCATTCAATAAAATTACCTGGACAATTGCAAAAGGTACACCCTTCAGTTGTTTGGAAAGATATAATATTAGAAGAGTCTCAATGGTTCTATGTAAACTATAGTTATGCAGGAAAAGTATTAAAGGATGTCTTTAAGAACTATAAAGCAACACTAGAGAATGCTAGAAAACAGGCTCACTATAGTAAAGAAAACTTTAGCATAGAAAAAATGAATGCAGACTTTGAAAAAATTGTTTCAAAGTATATTCCAGAAGAAGTAGAATTCAAAATGCCAAAACTACAGGCAATAAAGAGCTAGGAAAATTATGAAAACAGAAATAACAGAAAAGTCACCGATAACTGGAAACGATTGCGTAATTGTAGAAGTAATCGATGGCAAAACATCAAAGATATGTATGGAATCTGGATATATGACAAACTCAGACTTTAATTTTGCCAACACTGATAAACTTGCAAAGTATGAAGAATCTATGCCAGAACTTATGATTGATACTAAATTAAAAGATGAAGACATTAGTCAGTTTTGGTACTTAACGTCTGTTCAATTTAGAACTGGAATGATATATCCACAACCAAGTGAAGTAGATGTAAACAAATATGAATGGGCATTTACACCAATAATTGAATTATCAGAAGAAGAAAAATTAAATTATCCTGTACCTGGAAAAGATGGTGAATATTATAATACAAGACTTGCAACAGAAATTACTGAAACTTATAAAAGTGACCAATTCAAAGCAGTTTGTAAAAGAGCAGGAGCAGTAATAGAAAGTGAGTAATCTAACCCAACATAGAACTAGAATCAACAAAAGATACAATTATTCAAAAGGTTCATTAGAAAAAGGAATGATTGTTGAAATGACCTATAAAAGAAGGAAAAAGAAAGGTGATCCTTCTAGCCTAGAGACAAAAAAATATATGATTATGGTTCTAAATGGTAATTATAAAGGCTATTTACATGGAATAAGTTTAGAAAATATTTCATCGACAAAATTAAACGATATTGCAAGCGATTGGGGATTAGCAAGTATAGGAAGAGGATCAGCAGTTGCAACAGAAGGAATACTAACAGGCCTAAGAATACCTAAAATTCAAATGGTAGAATCTTCAGGTAGGTTTTATTCATCAAAATTTTCA
>Ga0257110_1000432_pt1 | contig 20775 bp, 23 predicted proteins | sample LP_taG_7_FD_190184 | JGI IMG/M metagenome (GOLD analysis project Ga0257110, IMG submission 190184) | Marine microbial communities from Northeast Subartic Pacific Ocean, Canada - LP_J_2015_P26_10m | ecosystem: Environmental > Aquatic > Marine > Oceanic | place: Canada: Northeast Subartic Pacific...
ATTAATAAAATCATTACAATAACTGTAAATTAAGAAAAACACTGCTATAGTTGCTAGTATAAACATCCATTTATACATATTTAATCTGTATCTATCGTCTCTGTTTAGTTTTAATCGATTGTATTTCTTTTGAACTACATCTGTTGTTATTGTAACGTAAACTGATGATATTAATTGTATTACTATTGATGGTACAATTACCCAAAATAATGGTATATTTATACTATCTCCTCTAGTAAATGGTGTTTCTGGAATGTCGATCTTTAAAGCCTTTAAATCTTTGGTTCCGTCGTTTAATAATTGAAATGTAAAAATACTTACTAATAAAGCCTGTATTCCCGTTATAAATTTAAAACCGATTGTTTCTGTTACATCGTTATATATCGCCATAAACATTACACAAAATAAGATAAATAAATAAAAATATTTTATAAACGTCGTATTATACATTTCTATATCTTATATTATTATTTTCCTTGTAGATGTGTCTCTGTAATCCATTCCGTTAATGTATCAATATTACAACTTTTATACTCGTGTGGACATTTTTTCAATGGAAAGAATTTTGGTTTCTTCATAGTTTCGGATTTAAAAAATACATAAGGACCATATTTACCGTTTCGTATACTTAATTCTGAATTAATTGCTCTCAGTACAGTGCTAGCATTATTTTGTTTTTCTTCTAACATTTTTAATGCTGTTTCATAATCCATATCCGCGATAGGACGTTTCCATTCTTTAACACTTACGCGATTTGGTCCATATTCAAAATAGTTACCAAATTTTCCAGTTTTTATGTTCAAATTAAAGCCTTTGTATTTCCCTAAACAATCTTCTTCTGTTTTAATCAATTCTTCTAAATTATATTCGTCGTTTTTTAATTTTTCCATATCTATTTTATCTATCTTTGTTTTAAAATATTTGGTTTCTTCGCCAAGTGTCTGTTTTATAGATGGACCATACTGTGTAAAAAGCAATTCGTTATTTTCATCTATCATATATCTATCCTTTTTCAATTTTGATAATCCCTTTGATAATTCTTTAATCGTTTCTAAATTTTGTTCGCAAATTTCATACCAGTTATCGTGTCCAAGACCAGATGCTATTTTATCTAAATCATTCTCCATATTTTCTGTATATCCATACGAAAAAAGCTCTTCAAAATGTTTTACTAAAAATTCTATACATAGAATACCTAGGTCTTGTACTTGTAACTTTGATTTTTCATTACCAAACTCCTTCTCTATAGTTATCTTGTCCAAGATATCAGGAGTAAGAACAAATTCATTACATTTCATCTTTTCACCAACAATATCAGTACATTTAACATACCCTCTGTCTTGAATTGTCTCGATTAATGTTGCGAATGTAGATGGACGCCCAATCCCTAGATCTTCTAGCTTTTTTATAAGACTTGCCTCTGTGTAATAAGAAGTTTTGTTTCTAACAACTACATTACTTTTTATCTTTGTCCAAGATACAGGATTTGTTTGAAGTGATTTTAAATATAACTTTAGTCCATTTATATCATCAATAGATGTTTCACGAGTATTGACTATCTTCCAACCCATAAATATAGGCATTTCTACCAAATGATGATACTCTATCTTCTTGGACTTTTTATTAACTATTATGTCTGGAGCACTTATTAATATATCTGTATTCAAATATTTTGCATTTGCCATGCAACTTTCAACCGTATTTCTCCATATTAATTTGTATAAGGTCATTTCTTTAGTGTTTTTAGATACAATAGTTGTCCTGGTTATATCCGTCACACGTATTGCTTCGTGGGGATTTTCTTTACTATTGTTAATTATATTATTAAACTGTCCAAGATAACTTTCACCAAAGGTTTCTGAAATATACTGCTTCGCAGTCTCTAAAAATGGAGGGGCATATTTTGTACTGTCTGTTCTCATATATGTAATATGACCGTTTTGATATAAACTCTGACATAATTGCATCGTTAATTTTGGACTAGTACTAATAGTACTACTTGCTACTTGTAAGAGTCTTGATGTATTAAATGGTTTTGGAGCGGATTTTACTGAATTCTTATCCTTATCAACTGTTAACTTATGATCAAATGTTTTGCTTTCTAATAAAAATTTACTTAAACATGCCTCCTTTGTAAAGTTATGTCCAAGAACAAACTCTAAGTTTTTATTTGTAAAATAACCTACTGTTTTATAACTTCTTTCTAATCCTTTTTCTCTACGTTCCATCTCATTTTCATAGACCAATCGCAATGCCGGTGTTTGACACCTACCTGCAGAAAGAGCATTACTTTTACTGCTGAAAATATGCTTCCATAAATGCGGTGATACCTTAAATCCTACTAAAATATCCAAGATCTGTCTAGCGTGTTGGGCTTTTACAAGGTTTACATTCACAGTTGTAGGTGTTTTTATAGCATCTTTAATGGCTTTTTGGGTAATTTCGTGAAATAATATACGTTTTGTCCTTTCAATTGGGAGATTAAATATTTCACAAATATGCCATGCGATACCTTCACCTTCCCTATCATCATCAGTCGCCAAAATAATATTTTCCTTTTTAAATTGGGTTATGATTTCACGCATGGTTTTAATATGTTGTGCCTTTTCCTTTATAATTGTAAATGTAGGTGTAAAATTATTCTTTATATCAATATTCTTTAAACCATCTAGTTGTCGAATATGCCCTTTACTTGCTATACATTTATAATCTTGTCCAAGATAAGATTCTATTTTACCACATTTTGATGGAGATTCTACGATAATTAGATATATCGCATTACCAATGTTTGTGGATGTACTTGATGAATATGTGGTTTTTTTCTTGTAAAATTTTGGTCCCATTACTTAATACTATTAAGAACCATTTATTTTGTTTTATAAATATACTTTGATATTATTTTTAACATAAAATTTATTGCTATCTTGTTTTATAATAGTTATCAATAAATAATTATTATATAAAATGGGGAATACATATTCTAACCATATAATAAATGAAAATAAAGACTGTTTAATATGTTGGGAACAAGTAGAGAATATTGATTGTGTATATTGTATTCAATGCAATATTCAATTACACGCTTATTGTGAAGAAACATATAGAGGCGGAAAAGGATATTGTAAATGCCCTCATTGTCAAGGTATAGGAACTCTCAGTAGTATTAAAATTGATTAAATGGTAATATAGAATAGGAATCACGATTTATCATTGTTCTATCATATTCTTCTTTTGAATACGTGAAGTGAACTGTGTTGCTATCCTCATCCCAACGTATTTTTCTTGGACTACTTGTAAAATCATCTATAATAGAATTTCTAAAAATAGAAAATATATAAATTATAATATTGTATATTAGTGAGAAAGGATAAAATATATTCATTTAAAATATCATTAGAAAAAACTTAAACATAAAACGTTTTATCTTATTACGATGAATTCTATCAAAAAAAATTACGCTTTTGTCTTAAAATCTATAAAAAAAGACCGTACTTTAAATCCTGTTGTTGAAAATTTAAAAGGGAAAACATACATAGTTTCTGGTGCCTCGAGAGGTATTGGCTTTAATATTGCTAAGAAATTAGCCCTACAAGGGGCGAATGTTACTATTGTTGGTAAAACAATACAAAAACATCCAAAATTAGAAGGGACTATTTTTTCTGCTGCAGATGAAATTTGCGATCTTGTTAAAAAACCTTCGTGTATGGGAGTTCCTTGTGATATACGCGTATCGAATCAAATGGATCATGTTATTAACGAAACACTAGATGTTTACGGATCAATTGATGGTGTTGTTTTAAATGCAAGCGCTCTATGTCTTAATAATACATTGAAACAAACAGAAAAAGAAATAGATCTAATGTCTGGAGTAAATATTAAGGGAACATACTTGTTTGGACAAAAATGTCTGCAACATATGCACAAGAATACAAATGGACATATGCTTATTATTGCTCCTCCACTTGATATGTTATATAATGATGAATGGTGGGTTAACCATTTTTATTATAGTATGTCTAAATTTAATATGTCTCTTATGGCTAAATATTGGAATAAAGAGTTTAAAAATATAGCTGTGAATACGTTATGGCCAAGAACAACTATTAATACGGCTCCTGTGCAAAATCTACTGGGGGGCGATTCTATGGTAAATATTTCAAGAACAACAGACATTATGGGCGACGCTGCGGAACATATTTTTAAAAGTGATCCTCAATTGTGTAATGGTAAAAATTTCATCGATGATGAAGTAATTATTTCTATGGATGGTGATGTTGAAAAATATCGCGTAAATAAAGACCTAAAAGAAAAAGAATTGATGCCGGATTTCTTTTGTTAGTTAAAATAATATAAATATTACTATTCTATTTATAATATTATGTTAATTCCTTTTAAAATATACAAATTAACTGCTTTTACATTATTGATATTATCGACAGCATCCTTTTTAGTGTCTTCAAATAAAATTTGTACAAATAAACGTCAGTTTTATTTACGAGACAAGTTTTTACCCGTGACTAGTGAAAAAACTATTACAGTTACTCATAATAATGAATTATTTAGTAAAATGGAGACAGGATTTTTTGCTCAAATCGGTTCTAATCCAAAACACGCGGAAGACGATGATTATCATTGGTTTGATGGTGACGGTATGATACACGGATTATTCTTAGATAAATTACAATTAACATATCAAAATAAGTGGATTCAAACACAAAGATTACAAGTAGAAGATAAGTGGAATAAAAAAATGTATCTTTATTTTGGTGAACTTAAAGGTATGAAAGGTATCTTTCAAATTATGAAATATACGTTTATGCAATTTTTTAAATTTATACCTGAAGCAAAAGGTACAGCGAATACAGCTATGTTAAAATGGAAAAATAGAGTATTTGCACTTCATGAAGGAGATATGCCGTATGAATTGAATATTGATTTTAATAATCTGAATATTTCAACAGTTTCACGATTAAATGTTCCTAATATTTTTAGTACAACAGCACATCCAATTATTGATAATGTAAGAAATTTACTTTATCTTTATGGATACAATAATTATGATTTTTTAGACGGCAAGTTTATTTTTAATATTTTTAATGAACAAATGGAACATGTTCTTCAGAAAAATATTTCTCTTATTAATAATGGTATGACTCATGATGTAGCATTTACTGGAGATCATATAATTATACCCGATATGCCTCTTAAATACGATTTTTCGAGAATATTACAAGAAAAATTACCTATGTTTTTTGATAAAGAAAAAGGTATAACACGCTTTGGGATTTTTGATTTAAATACACTTAATGAACCACATTGGGTTCATCTAGATGAAAATATATTTATTTTTCATTTTTCTCGCGCAATTAAGCGTGCGAAAGATTTTATTATTTACGCGTGCGTTATGGATGATCTACATATGGAAGATTTTGTAGATCCAGAAAACGTAGACAATGAAAATCATATCATTCGAGGAGATATACGTTTAAAGGAAATTCATATAGATCCTGAGAATAATAATACAAAAATTAATGAGAACAAATATATTCAAAATTTAGATGTCGACTTTTATTATAATCTAGATTTTCCGATTACATCTAAATTAAATAATGAAATTATATATTGCACCATTTTTGATTCGGCGGCAGGAATTATACGCGGGTACGTAAGGATAGATACATCTGATTTTGAAAATAATAAACCAGATATGTTTCTATTTGAAGAAAACATGCACGGAAATAGTGAACCACAAGTGGTTGTTATTGATAATATTGAATATATATTAACATTCAATAATAATAATAATAATGAAAATTCGTATATTTCACTGATTGATATTGATGAACAAAAAGTAAATAGTGTGAAAATTCCTACAAGAATACCACCTGGATTTCATAGCATATATTATAATAATTAATCCATTATGCTATTGGTAAATAATAAGTACATAGATGCAGTTCCAGAATGAAGTGTACTTCCATATCCTGTTCCAGAGTATGGGTTAAAATATTCGAAAAAATCATTTTTCTCTATCAACAGTTTTGTATGAACCTTTAATTTATCAGATAAATATGTAAGACCCTGTTGTCTAAAACCTAATGTTAATAGAAAATTGATGATACACCATATAGGTCCTTTCCATCGATTTTTTGAATGAAAATCTATATGATTTGGGTCCCACGATGGAAATCCATATTTTGAATAATATAGAATTCTTTTACTATGTGAATACATAAATTCCCTCTGTTCTTTATTTCCTATGTCGGCATATGCATATAACATTGAACCACACGAAATACCGTTGAATAATTTACCTGTTTTAAGGTTTAATGTTGAATATGCATCCATTTTCATATTCCATAAATAATTACTTCCAAATGAATATAACTCAATCCATTCTTCTAATATAGAATACACCTCTTTCTTTTGTAGGTAAGTTGCTATTTTGTAAAGATCCTTACACGAGCGAATAAATATAAATTGTACTGAAGGATCACAAATATTAAACAATCCTTCATTAAAAATTTTTTCATTATCCCATTCTAAATGACGCATTTTTTCTAAAATTAATAAATGACGAACATTATCAATTTGTGTATTATAGTTTTTAAAAGGCACTTTTCGAATGATATCGGTTTTTTCTAAATGTATATCATTTAAAGCATCTCTCCAATCAGGCGAATTTTCTCTTGCTGTTTCCCAAGGGTGAAAAGATGATATTAAACCTTTTTTATATGGATCACGATTCTCTACAAACCATTTTTGATAACGAAAAAAGGCATCAAATAATCTGTTTATAGTCTCTTTATTTTTTAATCCCATAGTAATCATTAACCATAATACACTAGATAAAACGGGCGGATGAGGTAAATAAGAAGTTTTGGGAATTCTATCTGTTTCCCATAATTCTGGATATGGATATGTTTCATCAGTTTCTTCATGATATACTACTTGTGGTATTAAACCATTTTCCCATTGACCCTGTAATAAAGTATCTAATTCTGCAATTCCACGATCTTTGTCATATGTAAATATACCTAATGCGGAAAATGCAGAATCCCAATTCCATTGAATCGATTTCATATCTTTATAAGGTGTTGTAAAATTACCACAACTATTAGTTTTAAGAATAGTAACTGCTTTACATTTATGATACATTGTTTAATATAATTGGAGTTATATTAAACAATTTACAAAAATTTTAATATACACGCTTTGCTAATGGAACTGATTCAACTTCATCATTCAATACTGTTCTTATTACTGAGCGACTATCTATTTTTACGTTTTTGTCTTCAATATAAGCAAGTGTATGTTTTAACCAATTCTCGTCATCTCTTTCTGGATAATCTTCGTGTGAATGTGCACCACGACTTTCTTTCCTATAATTAGCACTATGCATTGTTACAACTGCATTATCTAGTAAGTTTTTTAATTCTAATAATTCAACATATTCTGTATTAAATATCCGACTTTTATCATCAATCGATACATTTTCAAATTCCTTGTATAAATGATCCATTTTTTCAGCACCTTCTTTTAATAATTTATCATTTCTAAATACTCCTGCATGCTTTTGCATAACCTGTTGCATTTCAAGTCTTAAATCAGATACACTTGTCCCATTTGTTTTATGTAAATGATTTTCATATGTATCCAAATCTTTATCAAGCTCTTCTTTATCATAATCTTCAATAGATTCACCTGGATTATTTTGTTCGCTAATGTTTTCTGAACATGCTTTACCAAAAACAACTATATCCAATAATGAATTCGCACCTAATCTATTAGCACCATGAACCGACGAACTTGCTGCTTCACCCGCTGCCCACAAACCTCGTACAGTATTATTCTCATCGGTTTTAGTTGGATTTATTACTTGTCCCTTCCAATTTGTAGGTATACCTCCCATATTGTAATGAACGGTCGGTATTACTGGAACCGGTTCCATCGAAACGTCAACATTTGCGAAAATTTTAGCTGTCTCAGATATTCCAGGTAATCTTTCTTCTAATAATTCTTTAGGTAAATGACTTAATTGTAATAACATATGATCCTTGTTTGGACCTACACCGCGACCTTCATTTATTTCAATAGTCATTGATCTCGAAACAACATCTCTACTTGCTAAATCTTTAGCACTTGGTGCGTATCTTTCCATAAATCTTTCACCTTCACTATTTATTAAAAATCCTCCTTCACCTCTACATCCTTCAGTTAATAATACTCCTGCACCATATACACCAGTTGGATGAAATTGTATAAATTCTGAATCTTGTAACGGAATACCCTTCCTTAAACACATAGCATTTCCATCACCTGTACACGTATGTGCACTTGTTGCGGAAAAATATGCTCTACCGTATCCACCAGTTGCTATTACAGTATTTTTTGCTTTTATAATATGATAACAACCATCTTCAATATTAAAAACAAGTGCACCAACACAAGCAGTTTTATCTTTGTTCATTAATAACTCTAAAGCAAAATATTCAATAAAAAAATTAGCGTCAAATTTTAATGAATTTCCATATAAAGTATGTAACATGGCATGGCCTGTCCTATCTGCAGCACACGCAGTTCTATATGCTTGTCCACCCTTTCCATAATCAAGACTCTGACCACCAAAAGCTCTTTGGTAAATTTTACCATCTTCTGTTCTCGAAAAAGGTAATCCATATCTTTCTAATTCTAAGACAGTGTTTGGAGCCTCTTTACACATATAATGAATAGCATCTTGATCACCAAGCCAATCACTACCTTTTACTGTATCATAAAAATGCCACTTCCAATCGTCTTCGGTAATATTTCCAAGTGCGGCGTTAATTCCTCCTTGTGCAGCTACTGTATGTGAACGTGTAGGGAATAATTTTGAGACACACGCTACATTATAACCCTTTTCAGCTAAACCCATTGTAGCCCGTAATCCTGCTCCACCTGCACCAACCACCAGTGCATCAAATGTATGTGTTTTTATGTTTTTTAACGCATTGGAACTAAAATGTCTAATATTAGAAATCATAATAATATTATTCTAAATATTTCTATACCTTTTATATAAGTATATAGTATCCTTATTCTTTTGTCGGAATAAATATTTGTAATAAAAATCTTTCATCGTCCAACTTATTTTTTAAATAATTATTAGCAGGCGTACTGGAATGAATAAATCGTTTATTATTAAAAATAGCAATATCACCCTTTTTCCATTGAATTGATATTCTATGTGGGAGTACTTCTTCGTTCATCAACTGTTTAATCCATTTACGAGTTGTTTTTACATCATAACCTTTTATTTTTTGTACAATGATAGGAGTAATTATAAGACTTGGATTTGATAATGATCCCGGGTCGGGCATTTGAATAAGAGAGGTGTAACTCAATGAACCGGATGAAGGGTAAATATAGTTATAATTATCATCGAATTCACTACCCGAATAGTCCATAGGAGAATTATTGTTCAAAAAGGTTTCTCTTGATACTTCTAATATTATGTCTTTGTATTTCTCTCTTTTCTCATACGACAAATGCTCATATATAGTTTCTCCTGATATAAAATCGGTTTCTCCACCAATTAAAGGTTGCTTCTTTATGTAAAATGCAGTAATTTTATTCATATTTTTTGTATTGTGACACCATGTATCAGAATGCCATACATACTTGTCTTTAAAATATTCTCCTGGATATACTTGTAAATCTTTACATCCATAATAATCTTTTAAATAATAATTGCCTCTTGGTGCAACATGCTTACACTGTGGAAATTGATCAAATGGTTGTAACATCTGATTCATATTCCAATATGATTGATTATTATTTGCACAATTAATTGCATCTTCATCACGATTATCATCAAATAATTTTGCAAAATCCAAAAATTCTTGTGGAGTCATTTCTGGTTGATTCTTAAAAATTATAAGCGGAGAACTTTGTTCGAAATATATTTTACAAGATTCGAAGTGACGTTTGTCAATATTCCTTACATCCTTAATACCTTCTATATAAGATATTCTACTTTCTAATGGATGTGGTAAAAATCTAAAGCAGTTATAAGTATTAAATAAAAAAAAAAATATAAAAATCATTTAGAATATTATAACTTTTTGTTTTTAAGTATTATATAAAAACATTCTTTAAATCATTATTAATAACGTATTTTCCATAAATAAAAGAACTCAATATTGAAATAGAAATAAGTCCAATTGATGAACGTTTTACTTTTACATTTGTTAGCAATTGTGGATATTTATCCCATAAAAAGTGTCGAATACCACCATATGTATGATAAAAAGAAGGAAATATTAATCCATAATTAACAATAGTTTTAGAGTATTTATCCAGTTTATTATAATATTCAACTGGATTTTTATTACATAACAACATTGTACCTGATATTACATACCCGCCAGTTAATGCAAGTCCGGTTATTCTGTTTCCAATTGATGAAATCGCAGTTATCGGAAATTTGTAAATATTCACATGAGGAGAAATGTTTTTCATATTTCAATATATTATTATGAAATAATTATTTAAATAATTACAGTAATAATTATTATATGAATCTTTTAACTCCTGATAAAAGTCTAAAACTACTTTCTTATTATCACAATTCTGCAAAATGGATGATACCATTAACAGTGACTTCATATGCATCTTATAAATATGATTTAAAACCTTATAATAACTTTGTTTATTTACCTACATTATTGTCTTTAGGTTATCATTCTTATGTTTCTACCTCTTGTATTATTACAGATTATATAAAACCGAAAAACATAGCATTTGCCTCAAGATTTTTAAATATGAAATTACACGGAATTTCTACTGTAGGATTTATTTATTATTTGTATAAAAATAATAAAAAATCTGTTTAATAAATATATAATGAATAAAATCTCAAAAAGATTTTCTAGTAGTTTTAAAATTTATAGAAATAATAAAATTAACACTAGAACCAGAATGGATACGTTTTCCATAGATAAAAAAGAAGTAGGACCAATGGTATTGGATGGATTAATTCATATTAAAAATAACATCGACAAAACACTTGGATTTCGACGTTCTTGTCGCGAAGGAATTTGTGGATCATGTGCTATGAATATTAATGGTAAAAATACACTAGCATGTTTAACACCTATAGAAGAAAAAATGACTATTTTTCCACTTCCGCATATGCCTATTATTAAGGATTTAATTCCAGATATGACGAATTTTTATAAACAATACAAAGAGATTAAACCTTGGTTACAGTCCTCAAAAACGAATGGAGAACATTTTCAATCTATTGAAGATAGAAAAAAATTAGATGGTATGTATGAATGTATTTTATGCGCGTGTTGTTCAACATCTTGTCCTAGTTACTGGTGGAATTCTGATCAATATCTTGGACCTGCTGTATTAATGCAGGCTTATAGATGGATTGAAGATTCGAGAGACGAAAATACAAAAGAGAGAATGGAATATGTTGATGATGCGATGAAATTATATCGTTGTAAATCAATTATGAATTGTTCAAATACGTGTCCGAAAGGATTGAATCCTGGTAAAGCTATTGGTAAATTAAAGAAAAAAATAAATGATGAATTGCATTAATTTAAATTTATATATATTTAAATTAACTAACTAAATTGGTTAAATAAAACAAAGAGTGTTGAAAGTAAAATAACTGCATTTATATAAATCATAATATTTGGTATAATTAACCATTTATCAATTACAGGTATCATTGATTTATCTTTATTATATATCGTTTTAATGTCTTCAATTAAATATTGTGAAATAACTATTGATAGTATAGTTAATAATAAAGATGATATTATCAAGGCGATATTTATAATTAATGTTTTTCCTCTATGAAACCTAGAGTAAACAAGAGCAGCTAAAGCAAGTGAACTATATAATCCTATATTACGAATTGATGTATGATGATATGTTAATACGCGTAAGGATTTGTCTAAATCTTTCATTATATATTATTAGAGACATTTAAAAACAATATAAAATTGATAGTTTTTTTTATTATTAAGATATGAAAAACTAAAGATGAACGTAATAATAAACAAATTGGATTTGCCGTGTGATATGAAGGGAGTGATAAATAGTTATTGTAGTAATAAACTTGGATATACCGGTGAAGATTTAAAAGCGATAGAAAAAATAAAAGAGAAAAAAAGAAATAAGTTTATGAAATTAAGACAAAAATTGGAGCTAGCGGAGTGGTATAAAATGGGTACAAGTGTACATTGGTTACATCCTGGAAAATATGGTGGCGGTGTTTATGGTAATAAACATCCTAGTAAGGTTTATGGAGGCGGCACACTGGCTGAGTCACAGTATTTTCGATTTTACAATGGATTAACTACTTATTGTAAAAGGATAGGTGACCCAGAAAACGATTATATAGAGAAACTAGTAGAAGAAGGAGAACGTCGTAGATATTATCAAGCAATTATTTAAATAAAAAATATATATAAACATATATCTTTATTATTATAAGACAATGCATACATTTTATAGTAATAGACGTGATTATAATGATTGGTATACAATACCGCAAATTGAAAAAAAAATAGACCCTTTGAAATTAAAACTATTTTCAAAAGATCGCTTTGAAATAATAGATAACAATGATAACGTTGTTAAATTATTATCATCACCTGTACGTGATTATGATTATCATGCAGGTGTATTAATATTACACAGTAATAGAACATATGGTAAAGCAAAAAATGGTAGAATGTTATATAAGTGTATCCCAAATGATAAAACTATGCCTATTTTTTTAATTCCATACGATTTACACATAGGGTTTATTAAAGATCATACAAATAAATATGTACTTTTTAGTTTTCAAAATTGGGATGGTAAACATCCAATGGGTGTAATACGCGAAACTTTTGGTAATGTAGATAATTATTCTTCGTTTTGTAGTTATCAACTTTGGTGTAGTCGTTTAGTTTATTCAATTGCGAAATTGAATCGTAATGTAAAGATTTACCACAACAATAATAGTGAAGAAAGTCTTATCCAAAACATTTTACAAAATAATGAATATAACATTGAAGATAAACGCGAAGAAAATGTATTCACAATTGATCCGGAAGGTAGTAAAGATCTGGATGACGGTATAAGTATCACTGTTTTACCAGATGGAGATTTTAAAATATCGATTTACATCGCAAATGTTTATATAATGTTAGACCAATTAGAATTATGGGATAAATTAACAGACAGAGTTTCTACTATTTACTTACCAGAAGACAGACGTACATTATTACCTGACCTTTTATCTGACGACTTTTGTAGTCTTTTACAAAATAAAGATAGAATCTCATTTTGTATGGAATTTATTTATAGTAAACAAAACAATTATATTTTAAAAGATAGTATTCGGTTTTATAACGCCATTATTAATGTAAAAAATAATTACCGTTATGAACAATCAGAACTATTAAATACAAATGATTACCAAAATTTGTATACAGTTACAAAAAACATAAATAATGATATTATTGATAGTCATGATGTTGTAGCACATTGGATGATTTATATGAATACTACAGCAGCAGAAACATTATACAAACATAAAACAGGTATATTTAGAGTAGTTTCAAAAAAAGAAGATATAGTTTCTAGCAATGATGACCAAATGCGTCATAAGATCAGTTTATGGAATAATGTTTCAGGTAGTTACGAAAAATATGTCGAAGATTTAAATACAAAGCACGATGTATTAAATGTAAGTTCGTATTTACACGTAACAAGTCCTATAAGAAGAGCGGTTGATGTTGTAAATCAAATTTACTTTTTTAAATATATGTTTAAAGTAGAATTGTGTGAAGATTGTGATAAATTTGTTTCCCGGTTTGAAATGAGAATTCCACAATTAAATGATGATGTTAAAGCTATCAGAAAAGTACAATCAGAATGTGATCTATTATATGCTTGTAAAAATGATGAAACTGTTCTTGAAACACATTACGAAGGATATGTGTTTAACAAAAAATATGAAAATAATCAATTTACATACAGTGTGTTTTTAAAGAAATTGAATAAAATATCGTTTTTTAGATCGAATGATGAAATAGGAGAGCACGAAATACGTATGTTTAAATTGTATCTTTTTGATAGAGAAAATAGTGGTCATCGTAAAATACGGTTGGCGCTAATTTAACTGCATAACTTCTTATTTTAATTATTTTATTTGTAAATAATTAAATGCACAGTAATAGTAATGTATATACCTATAGTTAATAGGTTTACCTGCAGCAAATTGCAGTTAACCCATATAAAAAAACTTATAAATAATCGTAATATGATTGCAATTATGGACTATACCAATGAAAATCATCAAGATCATAAATTAAATTTCAATGAAATATCAACACTAACTCATACGTTTAAAAATGAAACAATTGCGGTTAAATTAAGTTCATTGAATGTCGATAATAAGTGTGATGTTGAAAATTATTTGGATCAAATCATGAATATATCTGTGAAAAATAATAATACTGTTTTGATAGATGCTGAAGACTATAAAATACAAGATAAAATAAATGTTATTACCGACAACTTTATGGAACAATATAATCGTGATAAATTACGTATCTATAAAACATATCAACTCTACCGTAATGACTACTTGGACATTATGAAACATGATATTTTAAAACCACGTGATTATAAAATTGGATTTAAAATTGTGAGAGGTGCTTATTATAATCAAGATAAGAAATATAATATTTTATTTGATACAATTCATCAGACACATGATAATTATAACGCAGGTATATCATTATTTTCTTCACATTTTAAACACGGAGATAAACTTTTATGTGCTACACATAACACAGATAGCATTGATTTAGCAGTTCAATATATTAAAGATAAAAAATTGGATAATGTGATAGAATTCGCACAACTTATGGGAATGAGTGATAAACAATCGCAAAAATTAGCACAAGAAAAATATACAGTATATAAATATGTACCCTATGGAGATTTTAAAGATACGCTTCCTTATCTTATTCGACGATTATATGAGAATTATCCAATGGTTATGAATATTTTTAAGTAGTAGCTTCATAAAACACCATATTTTCCTCCAACATAGACATATTATTATAAACTATATTTTACACCTTATGACATTTAAAATGGGACAAATTCCCATAAAAGAGCCTGTTTTTATACCAGAAAATAGTGTTTAACTGCTGATAATTTATAATAATTATGTATCTATATATATTATATTTCCAAAACAGTGATGGCCGATTCTTTGAATGGAAAAACTCGTAAAAAGAATAGTAGAGGAAGAAAAACTCGTTCCAAAAAGCAAGGAGGTACAAAAATGCCTTATGTAGGACGTTATTATGAAAACCCCAGCGCGAAATTATGGGACGGTGTTTATGAAAATGATTATAAAATGGTTGAAGAAGCATTTAAGGAAGGTGCTGATGTAAATATAAGAAACGACAATGGAGTGTGGTTTTTATTAGTTGCATCAGAAAATGGTAATGCAAGAATGGTTAATTTATTGCTTGAAAAAGGTATTGATGTAAATATAACAGACGATTATAATAATACGGCTCTTTCATCAGCAGTGAGAAATGCAAATTATGATGTCGTTGAATTATTACTTGAAAAGGGCGCTGATATAAACAAAGAGAATAACGATGGTGATACACCACTTATGCACGCAATTATTTTTGAAGATTACGACATGGTTGCATTTTTATTAGAAGACCCATATATTAATATTGAACTTAATCTTGATACAAACAAAGAACTTCGTCGGGCAGAAGGAATGACACCAGAGGGTGAAGAACAAAATGGTATTCCTTATTTGATAGAAGACTACATAGTCACGAAAAATAAAATAAAAGATCACAAATACAAAAATCTAGAAGAATTATCAAATTATAAACGACCCAATATATCATCACTTACAACTATGGCATATTATCAAGGTCCGTCTGCTTTAGATACTCATATAAATCTAAATCCAGGTACTATAAAAAGACCGTATGGAAAACTTGGCGGTAAAAGAAAAACTCGTAAAAAGAATAGTAGAGGGAGAAAAACTCGTAAAAAGAATAGTGGAGGAAGAAAAACTACTAACGCAAAGCGTGGGAGAAAACTGCTATAAATATGAGTTATTTTGTCCCATTTAAATGTCCGAATGTGTATAATAAAAATTCTTTCAATCTTACAGTAAGTAACGACTGTGCGTTTTACGTATTAATTCTAAAGTTTTATCAATATCATTCCATTCTTCAATGGATGTCCATTTGTTTTTCTCCAAGTTTTTGTAAGTAGTGAAAAATTCTTTAATTTCTGTTAATTTATGTTCGCTTATCTCTTCCATCTTGGACACATTGTTAAAATAAGGCTCTTTTACGGGAACAGCTAATAGTTTTTCATCCCTACCTTTTTCATCCGTCATATTCATATAACATATAGGACGTACATGAACAATTGTTCCAGGTTGCAATTGATGATTCGATAAAACTAACACATCTAAAGGGTCACCGTCTTCACATAATGTTTGAGGAATAAAACCATAATTCTCTGGATACATTACAGACGAATGAAGTATACGGTCTAACATTAATACTTTTGTATCTTCACACCATTCGTATTTTATATTGCTTCTTTTGGATATCTCTATGAACGCAGGTAAGACATTCGGGAATTTATCCTTATCTATAGGAAAATTGTACATTTATATAATAATCTTTTATTTTTATATAAATTTTATGTTAATAATGAAAAAACTGCTTTACACATTTACGACAATATTTTTGAATTGTTTCATCGTAATATCCAAGATATTGTAATTCTTTACTGCATTTTTCGCAGTAAAAGTCACTACACATACAACAAGTATTCATATAATTATTTATATCATAACATTTACACATCGCACATTGTTTTAAAAATTCGGTTATATAACGTACTACATATGGATCTATTGGACCCATTATACATCTTTTTGTTTTTTTTCTAATTTCTTTTCATCGATAAAGTTTTTATTCCATTTTTCTCTAAACTTTAATTGTGTAACGTCATATTTTGTATTCATGAATCCTTTGATATAATTATCATAAATACCGTTTAATATTGTAATATCTTCATTTAATGTAATATCCATTTGTTTTTGAAATAATCCATCAAATATAGGGTTTGTTAAAAAATTTCTATATAAATCAAAATGTAATATTGATTCATTTTTACTAACTGCATAGCAATTTGTTACTATTGTTTTTACTATATTTCCAGCAAATACACGGGTAACCGTTGTGTCGGGTAAATAAAATTCATTTTCCACCCTTACATATTTTGAGTTACCTAATAACCTCGACATACTGGTTGGCCCAGATGTGTAATGAAATGTTGTTCTTCCTGAATATTCATTTATATCTTCATATTTTATTTCAAATGGAACAGGAGACATTTGATTTCCAAATGAATGAACATAACTTATATGCATTATATCGAGAACATTTTCAGTTATTAATTTATTTTGTCTTTTTATGTGTCGTTTTCCAAATACTCTTACAAAGTCACTGTCTTCTGCTTCAGGTGGAACATATATACTATTAACAGCAGGTATTCCTTTTTCACTATTTAAATCATATGTTGGACAAATAAATACATCACCGTTTACTTCTTTTGTTTCAAAAAGCGGCGTTCCAAAATTTTTATTCGTTTCTGGTAATCCAGGCATATTCGATACAATACCATTTTTATATTCCCAACCGTGATAAGGACATTGTAAACAATTATTTGATAGTAATTTACCCCTTGATAATGACGCTCCTCTATGTATACATATATCACTAATGGCTACTACCTCGTTTTTTATATCTCGATAAATACAAAGAGGATAATTATTAAATATCATACGGTTTAATGTTTTTTGTTTAAAATCTTGGCTTTTTCCAATTTTCCAAAAGAAATTTCCGTTGTATTGATATGCATTGGGCAAAGGTTTTGTAACAATTTTTAATGCGGTCATAGTGTTTATTATCAATAATAAAATAAATAAATAATTCATCTTATTTATTTTATTGTTTTATTATTATATTATTTTATCATATTATAGTTTTTTCATATCATATCCAAATAATTCAAAATCAGTTTTATATACTTTATTAATAATGTCGATTAAATCGTTATCAAAATCCTCCACCGTAAAATCAATGTGTTTAAATTTATTTTCAGTTGTGTTTATTGGATTATAATCTTTTATAGTTATTTCAATATTATATACATCAAATAATTCTTGTAATTTACAATCCAATTCTTCTAATTTGATTGTATGTATACAATGACCATCGTCTATATATTTATATTGTTCTGTATAATGATGCCCTTCTATATTGTATAGATAAGATTCTTCTCTATTGGTTATTTTATTTATCAAAAAATTATTCAAATCCTCTTTTGTATGTTGTATACCGTTGTAAGATTCATGATTTATTCCTCCCCACTGACAGTAATATTCTGATAATATTCTTGTATATGGATTTCGAACAATAACAAACCAATCAAATTTATCCTTTATTTTTTGCGGTTTTGATATAAATGTTTCATGCCACCAACCATATTCTTTATGATATTTACCCCATTTTATATTATTTTCTCTTCCCATTTCTTCTATAAATGTACCAGCACATTTTGTTATATGTATAAATTTTAAAGGTTTTTGAGTATTCATTTATATGTAATGATATATTATTTATAGTATTGAGTAAATACAATTAATATTTCGACCTTGACCATTGTAATCTAATCCATAACCTACTACAAATTTGTCTTTTATTTCTTTACCAACATAATGTAGTTCTAATGGATTAACTGTTTTTTCTGTTTTATGCAAAAGTGTACATATTTCTATTTGTTTTGGATTTAATGATTTAAATTTTTTTATAATATTTAACATTGTTAAACCCGTATCGACTATATCTTCTACTATTAAAACATTTTTATTACTAATATCTGTGTTTAAACCTATTATATCAGTCACTTTACCCGACGAATCAGTGCCGATATACGAAGATACTTTGATAAAGTGTATTTCACATTGTATATCTAACATCTTTACCAAATCCGACAAAAACATAAATGCACCATTCAAAATACCTATAATTATTAAAGGATGGTCATTGTCTACAACATCTTTATATTTATTGTTTATTTGCGATGATAAATTTTCCAATATATGATTTAATTCATATTTTCCTATGTATTGAGAAAAATATTTATCATTTACTTTTATTGTTTCTATAAATTCCATATATATAAATACATTAATTGAAATATTTATATATATTTTTAACAAAAATATTGTTTAATTAAATTAAATTATAATATAAAATTCTATCTAGTCTTCTCCGAATAATAGTCTCAATGAATCGAATATACATCCATCGACGGTTTCCTTTCTTCTTATATCCTCGTTTTCCATCATTTCTCTCTCATTTAATACATTGTACTTCGTCTCGTCAACTTCTTGGATAACATTATCAACCTCTTTCACCATATTTTTTATAAATGATTGTGTGTATCGTTTATCTTCGCGATCAATTCTATTTGTCCAAAGACTGATGATATCTGTTATTGTATAACCCTTTTTGGTTAGTTCCTCTGCAATTTGCGTAGGTGTAGCAATAATAGATTTTTCTGTTGTGTTGTTCATATTGTAGACAATTGTATCTTCATCTTCATCGGAATAGTATAATGTTTCGTCATCATCATCTTCTTCTTCTTCAGAATCGCTATGCAGACATTCATCTTTCTCAAGATACGTTGTTCTACACAACGGACAAGAATCATTTGTTTGAAATGATTTTACCATACATTTAAAACAAAACTCGTGTCCACAAGGGGTAACACAGGCATTTGTTTTGCCGATGACTTCGTAGCAGATTGCGCACTCTTTGTTCTCCATTTTATAAAATATTGTATCTTTTATACTACATTTTATTTAAAAAAGCCTATCAATTTTATCGTGATTTTTTATAGTTAGCAATCATAATGGTCATTACCATAATAACTGTTCCGCAACCAAAGAAACGCGAATAAGTCATTGTTTTCTCTGCGTCAAATCTTGTTTTACTATTTGATAATGATTTAAATATTTGTAATGTTTTTGAATTTTCCTCTTTGTCGTAATATATTTCTTGATTTGCTAAATGGATACCCATGAAACCAAATAACAATCCTAATAAAGGAATGTATACAATTGCTAATTTTTTATTCATTTTTATTAATAATAATATAAATATAATTGTTTTCAACCCATCGCTAATATGATCATAAAAATCACCGAATTCTGAAGTCATGTTATATGAACGAGCAACGTATCCGTCTAGACAATCAAAGAAATAAGATAAAAAGAAGAATATCGCTGAGAATGTAAATTCCTTTTTCAAAAAATAGTAAATAAATATTAATGTACATATATTTCCTAATGTTGTAATCATATTAGGTGTAAAACCCATTTTATAAAAGACAGGTGCTAAAAATTCAACAAAATAATATATCATATTGTCTACTGGATTTTCAAATTTTGAGGGTATCTTGTGCATCTTATATTATATAAGCATAAAATAATAAAGGGGGTCTTAGGGGGATTTCCCCCTACACCGTAAAAGTAAATAATTAAATAATTAAATAAGATCAAAGTCAATATCAGAATGAGAAGGAATTAGATTTAAATGATCGTGTGAAGTATTAATATTGAGATTATGTAAATCATTAGAGAATAAA
>Ga0257110_1000434_pt1 | contig 20736 bp, 23 predicted proteins | sample LP_taG_7_FD_190184 | JGI IMG/M metagenome (GOLD analysis project Ga0257110, IMG submission 190184) | Marine microbial communities from Northeast Subartic Pacific Ocean, Canada - LP_J_2015_P26_10m | ecosystem: Environmental > Aquatic > Marine > Oceanic | place: Canada: Northeast Subartic Pacific...
TATTTCAATAACGTTTTCTAGATTTGCTGTATCTTTTCTATTAATAATTATACTTCTAATAAAGTTTCTGGATTCAGGAGTTTTAATTCCTTTTGGATCATTTAAAAATGAATTATAATCATCGTTGTTAAGAGGACCATCAACATAATGAGCTGTATAGTCTTTTAAAAATTTTTCAAAAACTGCATCTTTGGTATCGTATGCTGTAAGAGTTATAGGAGTATAATCAATACCTGTAAGAACAGTTTTCTTTGCGTTATATGCATTCAGTGTTTGCGACCTATAAATGTAGGTCGGTATTTGCACGTTTGCAATTCTAACAAGACTCAACGGAGTTGGGCTGTCTATATAGTTTAATGAAACAGTAAAAGAATATTTATTTCTTGGTACTGCGTCAATTTCGCCTACTCGGGAATCTTGACTATAGACTTTATATGCTGAGTCGCCGATTGCCATCAGTGGTTCCTATCTGTTATCTAGTAGCGCCAGATTGTGCTGAGTCGCTAGATGCAGATTTTTCACTTAATGCGTCTGAACCATCGATTGAATGAACCGCACTATCATATCTTAATTGGATAGTTACTTGGATCATTGTAGAATCTGCATAGTTTAGATCACCATACTGAACGTTAGCAATATAACAACCTTGCAATTCCCACTTATCAAATACAGTTGGTGATGTACTACCATTTGCACCATCTAGTGTTTCTAATGTTACACCAAACTTATATGCATTACCTGAAATTGAACTGTGTTGATCTGCATGGTCAACTTGTCTATTTAATTGGTTACCAATTTTCTTAATAACATTTGATTTCATGTCATCTCTGAATACGATTGAAATTGGTTCCCAGGCGTGTTTACCTGCAAGATACATTTTTGAGTTGTAAGAATCTACTACAACTTCTTCATGTGTCATTGACGGTCTGCCTGCACTAATAACGTTCTGAGTTACTTCATCTGTCGCTGTTGCACCACCAAGGTCTTCAAAGGTAACTCTGAACCTATAACTTAATTTAGGCATTAAAGTTGTTCCTGCTGAAGAGTCTGTTGGTACTCCAAAATTTGTAATTACAGCCATTTTATTTCTCCTATATACTACTGTAGTATTGTTTATCTTATATTGTATTTATCAAATCAGTGTTCAAAAAGATAGGCTTCTGTAAAAGAAGCCCATTTTAAGGTAATTTGACAGGTTACTAGTTGTAACCTGTCAAATCGTGTAATAATATTATGCTAAGAATCCGTATGAAGGGAAAGTTTCTGAATCCATTCCCAATCTGCCCGGAGTTTCGCCAAGATCAATGTTGCTATCTAGAATGTATTGCCTAAATGCTAATCTTGAGTTTTCGTCATCAAAGTCATATCTTACCCATACTGAACCTTCATATAATTTATATGAAACGTGTACAGTACCTACTGTTTCAGGCTTTCCTGCTACTGCATTTGTAACTGTAGCAAAGCCAGGTGATGCTTTAAAAGCTTCAACTGATGCGTGAGGAGCACCTGGGGCTTTTCTTACTCTAAATCTAAAACCACTTGCGTCTGTTGGATTATTGTTTAATGCCATTTTAGTTCTCCTTAGTTTCTCGCACAGTCCACACCTTTACGGTCTGTTGCTGGGTGAGCATATGGTAACTTTTCAATTAACCATTTTACTGTATCTGCACGTAAATCGTCATCGAGACTCAGTGCCGCACTTAAATGATATACATCATTAACAAATGAAAATCCATAATGAACTTTTCTTGTGTTAATTGCGTACCATCTACGTGCTTCTGGTTTAAATATTTTACCGTCAACTACAAAATGAAATTCTGCAGAATTAGTATGATTTAAATGGCAAATCATTCTAAATGAATCGCCTGTTATTCCGTCTGGAGTTACTTGTCTCCATTTGTCTCTGTGTGGTGCAAGGTAATCACCTTTGTTGTAAATTAAACAACCTAGTGATTCTGTATGTGCTGGTAGATTCCAATCTTGAGGAATTACGCTATATTCATGACCTTCTTTAGGGCCATTGTAATCACCACTTACACGTGAACGAAGAATTTTTGATGGGTCAGCATTCATAGCGTCAATTTGTTCAATTGCGTTATGTGGTACCCAAGCATCTAATTCAATGATGTCACCTGCCGCTCCAAAAAGGAAGTTTGTATCAAACGCCATATTAGTAGTTTTTTCAGCATTAAACTTTAAGCCTTCTGAAACTGGTGTAGCGATGATTTTGTTTTGTTCTATTTTTACCATGGTATTGTCCTTTTTAAATTTTAAAAAAAACTGTAGCTCATCTGAACTACAATATATTGCATTGCAATTTGCATAAGTATTTATCTGAAAACCCCAAAAAGAAAAAGGCTACTATAAAAAAATAGTAGCCCTTATTCTTGTATTATTTTAGTGTCTTATTAACTTAATTCGCCAGTGTTTACAATTCTAATTGGAATGTAAATAAACTCTGCCGCTTTAGTTGGCTCAATAGCAACATCAATGTAAAATTCATTGGCGTCTATTCTAGCCGCTGTATTGTTTGTTGTATCACAAACTACTGCAAAGTCGTATATTCCACGTTGTTGTAAAATGTTTGCTAGGAAACCGTCAAATACTTGTTTAGCATTTGCTCTAGTACTAGAATCATTTGGCTCAAATAAGAACGGTCTTGAAATAACTGCAAAACGTTCTCTTAGGTAAGCTGTTAATCTAGCAACATTAACTCTGTCTAATGCCGAAGCACTCGCGTGTAATGATTTTTGTCCAAATACTACAACACCTTCTGCAGGAAATTTAGCTATTGGGTTTAATTTTTTATCATACATTGAGTCTCTTTGACCTTGAGTTACTGCTAGTGACACAAACTCGTTTTCGCTGTTTAGGTATCCAACGTTTGATGCATTTTGTACAACACCACGTGTTAGACCAGCTGGTGCAAACCATTGAAATGATACATTGTCACTATACGCATAAGTGTATAATGCAATGTGTGATGCTGGTGCTACAACGTTATCGCCTGTTACAGGGTTAGTTGTGTATGCGTGTGGATAATAAACTGCTGAGTAAGTATTCTTTGTTACTAGGCCGCCTTCACCGTTTGTAGTTGCGCCTGTTCCTTGAATCCAAGATACTGCTTCTGTTGGATTTAAACGGAATGGTGCATCAACAATGATAAATGCAGTTTCATCTCTATTACTGTTTAATGAAACCATTTCATCATATAGTTCAGGATAACCTGGTGCCGCAAGTAAACGGAATTGAATTGTGTCTTGTTGTAGGTCGCTTACACTTGCCGAAGCCTGCATAGCTGTTACTACTACTTTTCTTTGTGCAATTCTACCAAATGAACCACTGCCATCTGCTTGATTACCTGCTTCAACTCTCCATTTCCAAGTTGTAGTTAGAGCTGAATTATATTTTCTAACTGTTCCACCTGATCTACACATATTAATTCCAGTAATTCCTACCGGGTGTGTTAATGGATCTGGTGCACCTGTTAATAGTGTTGCTTCAAATGCGCCTGCTGATGTATCATTTGCAGTAATGTCTCCAAATACTACACCTGCCGCAGTTGATTGATCTGCTTTATCTTTTAGAACCCATGCAGTACCATTGTGTCTGTAAATTACAGGATACCCTGAAGCATCTGTATCTACCCAATAGTCACCTGCTGATAAAGAACCACCTGCACTATCTGTTGTTGGTGCAGTTGTAACGTACTGTACGTCTGAAGCTCTTTGCCATTTTTGTGTTCCTGAATCGCTTACTACTTCGTAGACTGCTAATTCATTTACATCTGGATCAAACCAAATTGTACCATTAGCTGGGTTACCAATTGGAGTAGTTGCTTTTACTTCCATTACATAACCGCCAGTTGCTACTGAAGCGTCTGTTGCAACCTGATCAAAACCATTTCCAATGCTATCGTATCTGTTAAAGATTAATGATGCATCACTTGCAGAAATGTCCATCCAGACATCGCCGTCAATTAATGTTCTTGCAGTTGCTGAAGTACCGTCTGCAAATACATCCGAAGTTGTACCTGCTGGTGCTGTGTCTTGTACGTAAACTACACTTTGTTTAACAAAGTTACCTGCTGATGTTGTAAATAATTGAACGTCTAAGTCCAATCCACCACCTGGTTTTGTAGTTTTAATCCAAACATCACCATCTGAAGGTGAACTTGGTGCTGAATAGTGTGGTGCCATTGTTGGGCCAAAGTTATCAACCCATGCTCCGCCACTAGCCGCGAAATATTTTACTGTTGTTCCAGCTGAACCATTTTCTAATACAACGTGATATCCACCTGTTACTACTGACGCAGTAGGTGCACCACTTGATGTAATTTCAACTGTTGGAGTTTGTTCAGTCCACTCAGTATTTGCAGTACTATACTTCCAAATACCAAATGATGAAGTTGAAGGTTTAATCCAGTATGTTAAATTTGCTGGATTTCCAGTTGGCTCTAATGAAACCGGTCTTAATGCATTTAAGTCAACGTCTGAACGTACAATGTACGCAGATGAACTTTGACCTAAAAATGAGTATGCCGCTAATAAACCGTATTCGTTAGTTTCATCACCTTGTTGTACTGTTCCACTTACCTTACGGAAGTCAACATTACCAAAGTATTGAGTTAATTCTCTCTGTGATGTAACTAAAATTGGTTTGTTTGCATTAGCAGACTTTGTAAATTTTGCTATGCCGTCTGACTCAGTAAGGGTTGGATCAACCTTGTCCTGACCAGTGGCAATAAACAACATTGGAACCGTACCAGCGCCTGCTGGGCCGTATACTGATTCGTCTGTTACTGTTACCTGTACGCCAGGTGAAACAAGATTTGCCATGATATGCTCCTTTTTAATTATTAGATTATTCTAATTGTTTAGTAATCTCTTATATGTAGTATTTATTTAAAATCTTGTAAAACCACCGGTTACAGAGTTAAATTATGTTTTAATTGTGTCTAAAAGACGGTCAAAACTGCGACAAATCAATTCTTCAAAGCCTTCGCCCCATTTGCCATGTACTATCATATGAATTCTGTTTTCTGTTCCTCCGTGCCATACACAATGCTTTCTACCTATGTCAATAGCACGAGCTTCACCTGGTTCCCAAGGTATTAAACCTGCATCTTCTTGTGCAAATTCTACGCCAGGAGGATTACTTAAAGATATGTTAAATGCGGCCATGTTTCTTCTATCAAAATCTTGGTGTGGTTGAATAAAACCACCTGGTTCCAATAGCATATATCGTACTCTTTGGAATTCTTTAATTGGAAAACTTTTTAGCCAGTCAACTGTAGCAGGACAATCTTTTGCAATTTCTGTCCAAGTATAAGGAGGTATATTATCTGGAGTATCTATTCCTTCTTCTACATAATAATTTGAAGGTTGTGTTCTTTGTGCAGATTGTCCGTGTACTGCAATACTACTCCAACCAGGATGCATATCTCCTCTATGTTTAACAAATCTATTAAGAAACTTTTCTGCTTCTATTGTCATTTCTTTATAAGGAAGTGGCATATCTAAAAGTAAACTAGGACAATTACTTTCTTGTATAATCCATTTTGAATACTTCATTTTGGCACGATCATTAGTTTTCCAGTCATTGAACTCATCACTAGGCATTTTTAAATCTTGATAATGTTCTTTTTGTTTACACCCAGTAATAAACTCTTTTACTTTTGTTAATTTACGTGAATACATTTCATCTTTTTTTATTTGTTCCATTTTAATAACCTAAATATATTATCTCCTGATATTTCAGAAAATTCTCTCGTATCTGCATCATCTATCCAAAATGCTGAAGAGAATGTTCTGCTATTACAATATGTTCCTCTGTATAAATTTATTAATGCATTATTGTTGTTACTGTATTTATTTTTTATTTTACCAATTAAGTCGTTAGATAATTGCCATTTTTGCCTTAGGCTATAATAAAATGATAAAGGCATATAATGAAATATATTAGTAAAATGAAAGTATGTCATTAATTTAGGATCAACAGCTCTAAGAAAGTTATTATGTTCAGGTTGATTGTATAGATCAGTTTCCATTGTTGCAATACTCATTTCTTTAAGATCATTATTAACCCATTCAGAAAATCCTTCTTTGTTTAATTCATTTATTAATTCTTCAGTATGACTTAACTGTTGTATACCTTTATAATTGCCAGGTTTATTCTTTTTTTGATCTAATACAAATTCCGTATAACTAGTATTAGCATTCCATTCTTTGATTAATTTATCTGTATATTCAATAGCAAATTTAGATATATCGTATATTACAATCCTATCACCTGCTTTTAAACCTAATTTAAACGCATATACAAGTGTACTAATACCAGATGCAGGAGTTACTACTTGTTGAAACTTTCCATTCCAATCTGGCATTTGATGCATACGTGGTTTGATAAACTCATCAAGATTTTGAACATTCTCAGTATTAGCAACAAAACACGATTTTTCTTGATTAACTTCTTCTAAAAGATCTGCTCTGTGTCTAGGAGCATCTACTTCAACTTCTGCATAAGCATATTGTTTTGATATTCTACAATCTTTATCCCATGATACTATCTTTTGTTTAGATTCTATCAAAGCCTTTACCATATTCCAACCTTCACCTAGTGGCCCTTGATATGTTTTTAAATTTTTTGTTATTGGTGGACAAATCCATAATGGAGTATATTGATCATGATGATTTTCTTCACTGCGTACTGGCTCTAATGTTTCAAGTGGCAAATCCACATCTCTTTCTCCCCATTCAGGAAAACCTGCTTCTGCCCACCACGTAAGATTTATAAAAAATGTTTGTGGATGTATTTCGTAGTAAGCTTCTTCTCTATCTAATATATGTCCAATAAAATTAACACCAGCATTTTTATTAAGAAACTTTTTAAAATTTAATAAAAAATCAGGTCCACGCAAAGTACAGCCTTGCTTAAGAACAAGTATACTTGAAAACCCATTATTGTATGCTTTTTTTAATAAATCATTTACAGTTTCATCAGCAAACTGAGTCGGAAAAAAATGAGCAAGTTCTACACTCCAATAATCAGTTAGATTTTTTGTATAGCCTTTTGCAAAGTCATCTTTAATATTATTATTATATAACCAGCCAACTGTTATTTCTTTGTTGTGGTTTTTTATTTGCCAGAAATCATGCTCAAACATATGTTACCTCTATATAACATATTTATGCTATGATTTTATTGATTGTTTGTGTTTTAAATGATTCTAACGTTGAATTGTTATCTAATTGTAAATCAAAATCCCAACCTGCCCAACTCCATTCGCTTTTATGCACATCTGGGTAATGTGCTTTCATACTGTCTACCATATTTGATTTCTTTTTATAATTAGCATGATTTAACTGTGAAGCATTATTCCACCAGTCTGGTTTTTCTTCTCTCCATACTACTACAGTTCGGCCGCCCATGTTTTGAATTGCTTCAAGTTCATTAAAGAATCTACAATCACTTATAACTACGTTTTTTTCTGTCTGTTGTACTTGTCTTTCACAAGCCGCTACCCATATGTCTGGATGAAAATGTGTTCTTAACACATCTGTACCAACATACTGAAGTGCATAACGTGGTGTAAAATTAGGTATATCTAAACGTTTACTCCACCACTCATCTGGTTGTTCTCTAAATGCTCTACTTTCAGATGTGTTACCTTCTAGTAGTATTCTATCCCAACCAAATATATTTGCACAGGCATCTTTTAATACTCCAGCAAAACTTACCCTTTGAAATCCTTCTTCAATTAGAAATCCTGCGGCTGTATCTTTTCCGTGACCAATAAGGCCACATATACCTATTACTTTTTTCATACTGTTATTATAATGAGTTTTTGGTTAATTGTCAATCACAAAGTTATTATTTTTTAGTTTTTCTACTACGTCTTCAAACTTTTCTCCTAAGACTTTAATTCTTAGGTATATTCTCTCTTTGGATATCTTTGGAACACCATGTACAATCATTCCATTGAAAAGTGTAGGGTGTTTATTACTATAGTAATGGTTGTATTCTATATCTTCGTCAGTCCAACCTCTTTTTTCATAGTTCACATTACGTTCTGGTTCTTGACCTTCTCTACTATAAAAACTAATTGGCTCACCTGCGTCTTCTGGCTCAATGGGAAACATTATACCACACCACATATAATGATCAGTATGTGGATGAAACGAATATCCTGGATCATAATGTAATAAATCAATATCACGTGGATTAATTGGTGATTTAAAATTAAACATATCTACATATTTTTTTACTATAGGATATTCTAATAAATCTTTGCCTTCAGTTTTTTGAACTGCAATAGCATTCATGCCTTCGCGTCCTTTTCGTTTGGGATTAAATTCTCTTTTTTCTGGAGACAGATATTCCATATAATCACCAAATTGCATTATGTTATGTTTGTGTTGATTGGTAAAATCTAGTAATTCAAGTCGGTCATAAGTAACCTCATCTATTGTACAATGATATTTTCCTAATTGCATTTAGTAAGTTCCTTGTTTTGAGTTATTAGCCAATAACAAAACCTAAACCAGTACTTCCATCACTATATAATGTTAGTTCCATCTCAAGTTTGTCAATTTCGGCTTGTGCATCTGCTCTTAACTGATCTGCGTTCATTGTAGTTCCACCTTGTGGGCCTGCTATTTGAGTAAATTTACCTCTTGCTTCTGATAGTATTAGTTTAGCATGAGCGAAAGCATAATCTTTTAGCCAAGGACCTGCATAAGTGTCATCTAATAAACTTTCTGTTGGTCTGTGGTTATAACAATGTAGAACTGCATTGTCGTCTGCTTTAATTTTTCTATGTAGTATTAGTTTTTTATCTTGAGGTCTCCAAGTAAACAATAACTCTGCACCAAACAGTCTACCCATTGTTTCTCTATTTTGTTGTAAAAAATCAAAACTAGATAATCCACCATTACGTGTACTACCCAATAGGTATGTATTTAGATACGCCGCTTGGAAAGGTTCTATATCATTACCTGTACCACTGCTTACGCCTGTTGTACGTCTGTAAATATCCTTAACTTCCATTACTTCTTCTGGTAACGTATATTCTGCTTGTCCTTCAATCATCTCAAGAATCATTAGACTCTCTTCAACTGAATTTTCAGCACGTTGACGATATTTTTGTAATGACTTGTTTATTGCTAGTTCATAATGTTCAGGATCTAGCTCAACGTCGATCATTCCTCCACCCATACGGAGTTCTATTTCTTTTTGAAGTTTGTTAAATGCTGATGCCATATGTTAGTTTCTCCTACTACGTATTGTATTTATCAGATTTTACTTATCGTAGCAGGCTAATAGGATGGTCTCATTGTTAATTCTACCGTTTAGTTTGGTTTGAGTTGTTTTAAGAGTCTCAAATTGCTTCTCAAACTTATGTCTAGTAGCTTTTTTAATTTCTGGCAAAAATTCACTTGGTTTTCTTAGTGTCATTTGTATGCTTTTTGTTTCATCATACTCAATTATTGTAGTACCTTTAACACTTAACCCTGTTCCAGGTCGTTTAGCATTTAGTGGGTCTATATTTTTAGCATAATAGACACCTAGCTTACGATTCTTTGTGTTAAACACTACTAAGATACGTGCATATGGTATATTAGTTGGTTCTACACTAGCTAAACCGTGAGTAGTATCACTTTGTTTAAATTTAAGCTTCTTAACTATATCTTCTGGACTCTTTAGTCTAACTTTACGAGTTTTACGATTAGCTTTACCTTCAGCTTCTAGTATATCACAAGCATCTACAATTTTTCTAAAGCATTGAAGAACTAATTTTTTCTGTTTGTTGTCTAGATGCTCATATCCTTCATGAAGTTGTTCTACAAGGTCTCTTTCTTTTTCATCCATCTTATCAAGTTGAGCTTTTGTAGGAGGACTATTTAAATCTTCCATTTCTTGTAGTCCTGGAAGGTAGTAATTTCTTATAATTCTAGCATGAGCTTGTTTTACACCTAGCCTACGAAACAGTTTAGATGGATCAAATTCTTCTAATATCTTTTTATCATATTCAGCATACCAACTATCTAAAAATTCTTCAATAGGTAGTGTCATTTCAAGAGAAGCATGGCGAAGTCGGTCTTGTATACTAGGCTGTTTCTTTATAGCCAATATACGTTCTTCTTCTTTTTTCTTGTTTTCTGCTTCTGTTACTTTATCTGCACCATCTGCTATTGCTATTTTAATTTGTTTATGTAAAAAATCTGATGTAGGGTTTTGTTTACCAAGTGTGCCTGGTAGACTTTCCCAATATTCAGCTTCTTTAGGATTGTAATCTGGTTTACCCAATGCAAGTTGCCTACAGTTATAACCTACTACTGCTGACAAATGAACTGAACCTGCTTTTGCTTTACGAATATCTTCTTTAACATATTCGTTAGCTAACATCCAAGGCCAAATATGCTCTTGTAGTTCAGTAACTTTGAAATACTCATAGTACCAACTGCCGGCGGCGACTGATGCTCTGTGAAATTTCTCACCAGACCATTCTTCCCAACCTTCCCAAGAAGGCTCTTTAAGTTTAGACTTAGGTGTGCGATATACGGAAGCTCTTGGCTTCTTTCTTTTAGTGGCCTTTGGTAGCCCCATTTGAAATTCTCCTTTAGTTACTTTTTGTATATATCATCTTTGGCAGAAAAATCACTGTTTACATCTAAATCTTGCAATTCTGCATAAATCATAGATGATACATGGCCTGCTAGGGTGGGCCATTTAGTTACCAAAGTGTTTGCGAATTTTAGTTTATCCTCGTGACTTAGACGAGCAATAGATTCAACTACTTGATCGGCTTGGAGTTTCATTACACTACCTCTTGGAAACCTACATCAGCAACAACGTGTTTGTTACCTGCTGGATCAACAACAATATCACCTACTGATGTTGAATACATTCTATGAAGTCTTTCAATATTTTCTTCTGGTCCAATATTGCCTACTTCAAACACACCTTCAAGTCCTTTATCAGTTTCAATGTTTGAAACGTGAGTATAGTAACCTTTGTCAAATGCTGATTTTGCAATAGTACCTGCATCTTCTGAGAAAGACATATCTAATTTCATTTTATGCTTTTCTACAGAGTTATGACCGTCTGTATTAATTTTTTTTATTTCTGCATCCGTAACGTGGATTTGATAAAGTTGATATTTCATATATTACTCCTTATTTCTAACTATACTTACAGTTTACAGTAAGACATCTTATATGTCAACCTTATTCAGCAGAAAAAAACCCTTAAAAATCAAGGACTTATATCTTTTTTTATTTTTTGTTGATTATTTTCCGGAAAAATGTTTGAAATTATCGTAATAAAGAGCTAGTGTTGCCCATATAGCATCAGGATAAAGATTAGTATATTTGTTTCCAGTCTTTTTATAGTATTCCCATATAGTTTCACTCATGTCCATATCTGTATATTCTTTCCAAAAACTTGTATCGTCTCTACTAGATAATGCATAGTGATGTAATATATAATCACTGTTTTCTTTCCAAACTCTATTGACCATTCTGTTGTAAGTTTTGGCGTCATAGTCGCGTTTTAAGCACTCTACAAGCGTCGTAATACTATATTGTATCATAAACAAAGCATTTGATTCTAATGGGTCTATAAAGCCCTGACTGAGCCCTATAGCAACCGTATTGCCTGCCCATGGATTTTTTAACCAATTAGGATTCCATTTGATATTACGTGGTTTTTTATCCATCCATGGAGTTAAATCTTTTGTATACTCTTTAAAACTTTCTAATGCATTTTCATCATTTAAGTGCTTATCGCTATAAACGTAACCAGTACCAATACGTGACGTTAACCCAATTTTAAATTGCCAACCGTAATCACGTGCTATACTTCTAGTGTATGGAATATGTTCATCTAATTCAAATGGGCATACCCAAGCACTATTAACCAAATGTTTGTCATGTACTTTTACTTCAGTTTTATCGTTAACAAATTGTCTACGAAAACCTGTACAATCAATGTATAAGTCATAACCTTCTGGTCGTTCATCAAGTGTTTGAACAATGTGTTTTACATTCTTGCAATTTTCTTTTACTATACGTCCTGCATCTTCTGCGTGTAAGTGATATGCTACTGCTCTCCAACCTTTAGCATCATATAGCTCATCGTTGATTTGATGTTTTGTAACTTCACCGGCTTTATATTTTTTATACCAATCTTCAAATACATTATCATCATTAAACCAAAATGTAAATTTAAATTCTTCACCATCTGGCTTATCCCAACCTTGCTTTATGTTGCCATGTTTATATATAGCATCGCATTTTGACATCCATGCGTCTTCTTGCATACCAAAACTATCAAAAAAAGTTTTGATCATAGGAAGTGTACTTTCACCTACGCCAACTATTGGTATATCACTACTTTCAATTAGTGTTATATCATAATCTGGAAAGTTATGTTCCATATATCCTGCGGCCCACCATCCTGTAGTTCCGCCTCCTATGATGCAAATCTTCATATTAATAATTTCCTATACTTTTTATTCTTGTTAGGTGTCTACCGCCTTCAAATTTAGTAGTAAAAAATGCTTCGCATATTTTCTTTGCTTGAGCAAGACTTGTAAAGTCTGCACCTAAACATAACACGTTAGCGTCATTATGTTTACGAGCCATTTCTGCTTCTTTAGCACTTCTACAAACTACAGATCTTATTAACGGATGCCTATTAGTTGCTATTGACATCCCAAAACCAGATCCACATATAAGTATACCACTATTGTATACTTGCCATCCTGCTTTTACTTTATCTGGCGTTGCATAATCTTTTAAAAAAATTTCAACTACTCTAGGATAGTTAACTTTCTTTTTATCGTCATATGGTCCAATATCATGAAATAGATCTATATTAAATCTAGTTCCAATATCGCTATCAATTGGTATTAACCAATTTGATAATTGGTCTTTTAGTTTCATTCCTCTATGGTCTGATCCTATAGATAGACTAATTTGTTTCATAAAATCTCCTGTACGATTATTTAGTAATTTGTCTTTCAAATTCCTGTAAACGTTTGTAAACACTAGCTAACTCAATAATTGTTGGCCATGCTTTTAGTATATATTGCATTGATCCTTCTACTCTACCAAATGCTCTAATTATTTGTTGCATAACACCAAGTGTTACTACACCTGCTACAATAGCTGGTGCTAAAAATACATAAGCTGATAAAACATTTGCTTGTAAGTATGCTAATCTACCAATATTAAAATATAGATATCTTATATAACTTAAAAAGTGAATAGAACGAACATCTGTAAATAGTTCATCTATTGTTTTAGGTCTTATAGTATTATCATCTTCTGCTATAACTAGTATTTTTCTGTAGGCCGCTTCTTTCTTTTGTAAGTCATATTCAACTCCTACTAAACGTAGTAGCCATCCTAATCCTATTAAGAATATAGTTCCACCTAATGTCCATACTAGAGCACCTGTTACTAGTCCGTATTGCCAATCACCAAAAAAGAAAATTGGTATACCAACTGATAATCCAAGTAGTATTGGAATGAATTGTATTAGTACCATAATAGCCTCTATAAGGCTTGTACCAAGACTTTCCATAATTCTTGTAAATTTAATCGTGTCTTCTTGAACACGTTGGGCCGCTCCTTCTATTTCACTAGCTTTATCATAAACACTATGGTACCATTCTACCATTGCACTTCTCCATCTAAATAAGAAGTGAGCTGTAAAGAAACTTACTGCTACTGCTAGAGCAACATAAATTCCTGCTAGTGTAATAAATGAGGCTAAACTAGCCCAATATTCTCCCATGGTTATTGCATTAGGAGTGGCTAGTGCTTTTTGTATCATATCATAGAATGTACCAAACCATTCGTTAATCTTAACATCAATTTTGACTTGAATCCACAATGATGATAGAATGATTGTTGAACCTAGCCAAGCCCAAATCAACCATTTTCTAGTTGTAAAAAATCTAAACATATTTTTTCCTTATATTAGTACATCACATTATGTACATATATAATATTTATCTATAATCACATTAGGTTCAAAAGGCATAAATACAACATAACAAGGAAAACCACATATGCCACGTTTTACACTATACAAGCCTTATAAAGGTAACGATTACAAATTCATGGACAGAACTATTCGAGAACAGTTCGATATAGGCGGTACAGCTATACACGTTCACAAGTATTTGGGTCCACAACCTCAACAAGGCAACAATGATCCTAGTGAGCCAAACTACGGCAGTGGTATGGAAGTAGATAATATAACAAACGAAGAAATAAATCCAGAAGGTATGATTGATGAAACAAATATTCAAGACTTACTGTTTATGGAAAATAGGGATCGTAAATATGATCCTGATATTTTTGATCTTCGTGGAGTATATAATGTTAGTGACAATGACTTTGATTTAACTCAATTTGGACTATTCTTAACCAACGATACTTTGTTTATAAGTTTTCATATCAATGATATGGTAGAAAAACTAGGTAGAAGATTAATGCCCGGTGATGTTATTGAATTACCTCATTTAAGAGATGAACTTTTATTAAGCAACGACAGAGATGCTATTAATAAATTTTATGTAGTTCAAGATGCCGCTAGGGGCAGTGAAGGATTCTCACAAACTTGGTATCCACACATTTGGAGAATCAAAGTAGCACCATTAACAGATACACAAGAATACAAAGATATACTTGGTAGTGCTAACGACCCAGATAGCCTTAAAAATAAAGTAAGTGCTTATAAAACAGAACTTAATATTAGTAATGCTATTGTAAAAAGTGCTGAAGAAGCAGATCCATTAGGTTTACCACTTGCTGAACATTTGTTTGGGCAAGAAGAAACTAACAATGAGTACAATCACGGAGAAGCTTTACAACAAGGTGACCAGTTTCCAGGAAATCCTAAAGAGGGAGAATATTTTATTAGAACAGACTTTACTCCTAATAGACTATTTGTAAGACGTGGAAGCAAATGGCATAGATTATATGACAATGTTACTGAACAAACTTGGAGTGATAGAACTTATAATGCTAGTAGCTTTATTAACAATCAGGCTACAACAATTATTGACGATCAGGAGTTTCCAGAACGTCAGCCTCTCAGCCAAGTTATTAAACCAAAAAGTGATTTCAAAAAATGAGCCAACAATACTTTTATGATAAACAAATAAGAAGATACATTCAACAATTTATAAGATTGTTTAGTGGCTTCAGTGTACAAATGGGTAAGAACGAAGAAAGTGGTCTTCCAGTATTCCATAAAGTTCCGGTACGTTATGGTGATATAAACAGAATGGCGGCTCACATAACAAGAGAAAACAGTGAAAACATTATGAATACTGTTCCATTTATAAGTTGTTATGTAACAAATTTAAATCTAGTACCAGAAAGACGTACATATCAAGATCATGTAGATAAAGTTCAAGTATACGAAAAAAAGTATGACCAAACTACTGGAGAATATAAAAACGAAAAAGGCAATAGTTATACTGTAGAGCGTCATGCTCCAGTTCCTTACATAATGCAAATGAACGCAGATGTATGGTCATCAAATACAGATCAAAAATTACAATTATTAGAACAAATGCTTGTTTTATTTAATCCTACATTAGACATTAGAACAAATGCTAGTCCACTAGACTGGACTGCGTTATCTCACGTAGAACTTACTAATACTACATGGAGTACAAGAAGTGTTGGATCAAGTATTGACGATATTATTGATGTAGCTACAATGTCATTTGATATACCAGTTTATATAAATCCTCCTGCAAAGGTAAAACAACAAAAACTAATTCATACAATTATAAGTGAACTTTATAACTTAGATGATGAAAACTTAGATCTATTTAAAGCTGAACAACCATTTAACAATGAAACTTTACAATATACAGTTGTAACATATGAAAACAGAAAAGTAAAATATGAGAACAACGACCTTCAGCTATTAAATACCAACGGAAGTAATTTAGATGATGACGGAAACGTTTTAGAATGGACTAAAGAACTTACTCCATTTGGTGTATTAAGGCCTGGAATAAGTCAGTTAAGACTTAGAAAATCAAAAGACCCAGGAGAAAAAGATGAAGATATTATTGGACGTTTAGATGAACACCCAAATAATCCTAACTTATTAACTGTAGACATTGATCCTTCAACTTTACCTACAAATACATTATCAGCAGTAAATGCTATTTTAGATCCATCAATTAATTACCCAGGAGACGGGACAGTTCCTAGTTCAGCCACTGGGCAACGTTATATACTAATTAATCCTATTCCATCTACACCAATTTGGAGTGGATTAGTTGCTAACAAATATGATGTTATTGAATATAACGGTTCAAGTTGGAATGTTAGCTTTGACAGTAGTAATGTAAGTGATACACAATACGTTACGAACTTATCAAGTAGCGACCAATTAGAATGGAATGGCACAGAATGGGTTAATAGCTATGAAGGAATTTATAATGCAGGTTTCTGGAGACTATACTTATAATTGTGATGACCCACACGACGATTGTTCACATTGGATAACAAAAATATGATAACAGCCGCAGGATGTATATTCTTAAGCACCGATACTGGAAGAGTTATGCTCCAACACCGTAGTGGTGAAGTTAATCACCCTAGAACGTGGGGCTTCTTTGGAGGCAAATCAGATAATAACGAAAAGCCAATAGATACGTTGTATAGAGAAATAGAAGAAGAACTAGGATTAGTTCCTGATATTAAAAAAGTTATTCCTATTAATAAATTTACAAGTCCCAATAAAAAATTTATATACCATAGTTTTGTTGTTACAGTAGATGAAGAATTTATTCCTATACTGAATAATGAAAGTGATGGTTATTGTTGGGTTAAAATAGGAAATTGGCCGAGACCGTTACACCCGGGTGCTAAAATACAATGTAATTCAAAACAGTTTGTAAAAAAAATAAAAACTGTATACGAGCAACACTCTAGGAAGTTATAACACCCATTTCTTTTCTAGTAAACATTTCATCTAAAAAAGCATTATAAACTTCTTCATTATCATTTTTGTGTATTTTATCAAAATCTGGATCAAGTTCTAGTATTTCTGATATAGTTCTTATATCAGTTGATAAGCCTAAACTTTCAACTGCTTCTTTCCAGCCTGAAAACCTTTTTAGATTAAAGAAATCTTTTATATTAGAATTTTCTATATTAATCTGTTGCATCATTCTATCATCATTTACGTACCATGTATAATTTGGAAAGTATATGTCCCAACCACCTACATGATGCCACCAATCAAAACATTCTTTATCTTTTTCATAAAATGACCACATAGTAGCTTTTGGGAACATTTGTCTTAGTTGAGGTAAGTGATATGCAAACCAATGACTCTTAATAATTTTCTTTCCTGTATCCCAATCAGCAAACGGTTCTTTAAATTCTTTTAATACTTCTTCTTTAGAAAGTGTGTTAAGCATATCAAATTTATGTCCGTATTGATTATGTGGACCCCAATAGGCACCTCTATGCCAACCAATTACTTTACCTTCTGCATCTCTTTTTTCATAAACACGCCTAGGTGTATTATCGGTCATATTAATGTCTTTACATATAAGACTTAATAAACGTATGACTCCACTCCATCTAGAACCTGGAGCTCCTGTTACTATAATTAAATCTTCACCTTGATAATTCATTGATAATTTTCTCTGTTAAATATTTGTGTGTTTTTGGTCCAGGATGTGTTTGATCTCTAGCCAAGTCTATCATTTCTTCTTGTGTGTAATATATTGATTTAATATCTTTTGGCTCGTAATCATAAAACCAATGTTTTCGTCTTTCATTAGGTTGTAGTATAAAATACTTTGAATTTGGAAATGTTTGTTTTAATGCTAGTTCGAACATCTTAAATATTTTACCATTACTGTTTTTAAAAGTTTCTCTTACCTCTTTTATTATTTTCTTATCTTTTTCTTTTGGTATCCAATAACGCATAAGCCAATTAGTATCATTTATACCCCAGAAGTCATTTAATATAATATACTTTGGATCTAAATCTGTCAAGTCAAATAACTTATCTGCCATATCGGTAAGAGTATCAAAGTCACTTAAATTAAAATGATCTAAACCAAGTTCTTTTGAAACTAAATGTGGTATTGATTGTTCATATGGTAATCCTGTACCTAGTAATAAACTTGATCCTGCAAATAATATTCCTACATTGGTTAAATCATCTGGACCTCTATATCCATGTTTATTCCATGTATATTCAAAGTCTAATTTTGGATCGTTATCCCAATCAAGTTCTTGTATAGCATCATGTGTAAAATGATCTAATCCACCTTTACCTACATTACACTTGTTTCCTGTATCATGCCTTCCATAATACTTTATACTAGTATTTGGTTCTTTTATTTGCTTTTCAGGTCTTAGTGTTTGTTTATAATAATATCGTGGATCTTGTTTATCTGGAAAGTCTTTTTCTATCATACTTTTATAATTCTGTTAGGATCTGGGTTATCAATCATATGTTGTACTTTATCACTTACAAAGCCTGTAAATTGAAATGTTACTCTTGGAGTAAATCCAAAGTTGGCTGTACCATGTGGCATATTACACCAATCGTAAGTTATACAAGTACCTGCTTTATATCCTTGATGGTAAGTGTTACCAAACTGCCATACATGACCATAATCCCAATCTTGTAAATGAACTAGGAATCTTCTTAATTTTAAAGGATTCTTATCTGCACCTGCATCAGTCCATATTTTACGCCAACCTGGTCTTGCATATCTCATTTGTTGATCAATGTGTATAGGAGTAACTTGTCCTAATTTTTGTATATGCATTCTTGACTGATGTACTTCTACTTCTAATGAGTCAATCATTCGTAATAATATTTCATACTCTGGTGCAGGATTACGTTGAGCATAATAATTCTCTTCACCTTCTTTAAATCTACTTCTTACAATCATATCATGATACATACTACTTACATCTTCTTTACCAGATGCATTTAGAACGTCTTGTATCTCTCCGTCATGTAAGTCTTTGTCTTGTTTGCTTAAATTTCTATTTCTATAGTTTCCTATAGTCATTTCTTTTGAATGTTCTACTGCATAGTTAACTGCTGGTTGAAAATCTCCTTCAAATCTACAAGGTATTACAAAGGTTTCTTCATTAGGATCGCCAAATGGATCAAAGTGCCAATTAGCACGTAATTTATTATGTTCCCATCTACTTGGAACACCATCTACTTTAAAGATGTTATCCATCTTTTTATGTTCTTCCATTTGTTGATCGCTATACATTACTTTTTCGTATGACTCGTCTTGTTGAGTTACACCTTCTTGTTTTGTATGATCTGCTTTTTTAACTGCATCAACTAAATCGTCAATTTTTTCACCACTATAATAATTTTTATCTGTCTTTTCTTTCATTTATCTTTCCTTACAGTTTGGTAATGAATTTATAATTGTTTTAAGATTATCTTCTGTTAAATATAAACTCATTAGTATGTGATATATTCCACCTTCCATAGCAAAACTGCCATGTTGCTTACGAGTATTTAATACATACGGAACACCTGGCTTAAATTCTACACGTTTGGTATCGTATAAAAAATTCCATTGATGTATTTCTGTTTTGTTAAGTGGTATAAAAATTCTAATTTGTGGATTAAATCTAAATGCGTCTCTGTGCATAGTAAAAAAGCTACCAGATTCCAATTTTACTGCTCTACATCTAGCTAGGTTTGACCATTGTTTAAAAAAACTATATAAAGATGGACATTTAAGTAAATTTTCGTTTACAGGTTGATCTGCATCATGTTTATTTTTATCATCAAGCCCAAGTCCTTTTTCTGGTCCTGTAAGGTTAATTCCTTGTTTACCATTTGGTCCTTGTTCCCAATCTAATTTTTCTAATTCGCTGATAACCTCATTGCTGTCTAGTTTTTGTGATAACTCAATTACATCACCGTAACTATTCAACAGGGTCAATAGGTTTATTGGATTTGTATCTTTCATTTTTTGGTAACTTTCTTAATTTGTCCATCTTTTCTATATGTTCTATTCTCATAATTTGATGGTACATTCTTATAACGCCTTTTGGTGCGTCTGCTTTCCAAACTGATGGAATTAATCCGTGTACTGTACTTTTAAATGCTATAACTAGTAATGTCCAGCTATTCTTTAAACTATGCCATAGATGATAGAAGTAGCCCCATCCTGTTTCTACTTTTAAATGATGAATTGATTTCTGAAACCATTGTAGCATTTAACTATCAGTAACCCTTTTCTTCATACTAGCAACAAATTGTTCACGTAACCATTCAAAATCATTAATTTTGACCAATGCTTCGTTATCGTCTTTGTTTGCTATGCCATATTCTTTACCTTCTAATGCACCTTTTAAACAGTAACGACCAAAACGAGCACCTACATCTGTAGTACACCATGTTTCTAATCTTTCATCTGTTTCTTTTTGTTTTTGATTAGGGTTAACAGAACTTGCTAGTTTAACACATTCACGGAATGCACTTCTCCAAGTTCTATATGGATCTTTATTAAATCTTGTAATATTTGATACGTCTGATATTGGTTGATAAAATGACGCACCAGTTGTATAATCTGGTAATTCATGTCCTAGATCTAATAACTGAACTTTTGGAAATAACTTAACACCACCATATCCATACTCTAATCCATTTACTGGATTTCTAGCACTCCATACATATGTTGTATTT
>Ga0257110_1000437_pt1 | contig 20702 bp, 35 predicted proteins | sample LP_taG_7_FD_190184 | JGI IMG/M metagenome (GOLD analysis project Ga0257110, IMG submission 190184) | Marine microbial communities from Northeast Subartic Pacific Ocean, Canada - LP_J_2015_P26_10m | ecosystem: Environmental > Aquatic > Marine > Oceanic | place: Canada: Northeast Subartic Pacific...
AATAGTATTGTGTTCAATTACAAACAGTGTATATAATGATATTTTATTGGCTGTTTTCACAAGTATTTTTGTTCAGGGAGTATCAGTGTATGGTGCGGCACCGGTAGTAAAGTACGATGTACATTAAGATACGATCGATAAGAACTTACGTTAAAAAATTCTCACGTTATACAAATGGTTGTTATATCTCAATTAACACAAATTATTAAAAATGATAAAAATAAATGGGAAACACGTCAGATGCGTATAAAAAGTATAAAAGAAAAATTAAGAAAATTCGGAAAACCTGATCAAAATATGATTAATCAATTGGTAAAAAGAAATTCCGAGTTTACTAATACTAATATAAAGGAATTGCATAATAAAAATACGGTAAATGGGATGGTTAATTTTATTAAAAAGGTATTAAAAATCAAAAATGTAAAAAACAAATCAAATAATAATAGTAATAGAGGTAGTAATAGTTCTAAGTCTAGTCCTATACCTACACCTACGAGAAGTCGTAGCTAAAAATATACATTAGATATAAAGATATAGTTCTATTATATATAATGGAAATTACTGTTGAACGATTTAATAACGGTAAGTATAACTTAAATACGATATCAAATGATCAGTATATAGGTAACACATTAAAACAGGGGTACGAGTGGGATGGTTGGATGCGATACGACGTGGAAAAATATTATAAACCAGGTACGGATATTATCGATATAGGTGCTAATATAGGGTATAATACACTCATGTTTTCCGATTACGGACCAGTTGTTTCATTCGAACCAGTTTTCTTTGAGATTGCTAATTTAAACTTTAAATCGAATGAATTAAAAAACAAAGTATCCATGCACCCATGTGCATTATCAGATACGATCGGTGAAAAGATTGAAATGTATCTTCCTAAACCCGTTGAAAACAATATTATAAACTACGGTGGTACTACAATGTTTCCAAACGAACATCACGATATGAATAGTAATATTACCGCAATTACGGATACTCTTGATAACGTGTATAAAGGTACTCCTTCTTTAATCAAAATGGATGTTGAAGGTGCAGAGATGAATGTTTTACGTGGTTCTATTAGTATACTAAAAAAACATAAACCGGTATTATTAATTGAAATAGGTGATTATGAAAAGAGTAAAATACCCGATTTTCTGAGAGATGAGGTTGGGTATGTGTGCACACCCGAATCTCGACCGGAATGTATGTATTTATTTGTTTAAATCGTGTACTAAATCGTCTATATTTTTATAGTACCTTTTTAGATCTTTCATGAACCTTTTACTTTTTTCGAGATCTTCATCTTTCTTTCTATTTTTATAAATATAAGCTAAATTTGATTTCGAGTATCGGGTTCGTTTTTGGTTATCATTAGGTTTTCTTGGAACGAGTTTTTTATCCTTTTTCGAAACGCTTTGCATGGGTTCAATGCGTTTCGTAAAACTAATAGCTTGCATGACCGTATCGGCAAGATCGTCTTTCTTCTTGGATTCGTTGAATATTGGTATCCAATGTGCATTAACTGTATTGTTCCAAATGAATTGTTGACACCTTTCTATAGACGCTTTTTTACGTTTATTATACATAACTTTACCCGGTCCTGCAAAGTCGGGTATTTTGAAACGTGCATCGTAAATGATCGTTTCGGCTGTAGGGTTCCGAATAATAAAGTACGTGTGTAAAAAATGTTCAACCATTTTCATTTTCCTATTTTTATCGGGTTGTTTCTCGATAAGAATCGTATCTGCTTTTAAAATCCACTTTTTTTCATCTAAATGGTTTCGTAGCGAAACGAATAAGCCGTCTTTATGTTCAGGGGGTACTCCGGAAACATCCCACTGAACAATAAGATTGGACGTTTCATCGAGAATACACATCGCAAGGTTGCGTATACCGACGTCTATACTTAAAATCATTAATATAAAGAAAATTTATATCTTTAAATACCTATATATATTTGCTCGATGCTTTATTCATGGCACCTTGTCCCGCTGGTGACATGGCAACGATAGCTACCGATAACATTACCATAACAATACCAACAACGGATGCAATTGCACTCGCCATCATTGGACCTGTTGCCGCACTAATCATTTCGGCAAAGCCACCGGCTTTACTTTTCATGTCAGCGTCCATTGTTGCAACCATACCACTGGTAACCTTATTTTCAATCAAGGCATCCGTGAGTGCTTCCTGAACCGATTTAGCTGCCAACTTAGCCGTTAAGTTTTGTGTTCGGTCAAATGGTTGACCCATACAATCTAAATCACCGGCAATGTTTATCGTATCTTTTTGGATACTAACTTGTTCCATTATAAGTTCTGTTAAATTTTCTGTTGTAATCGTTGTATCAACAATATTCTGGATTTCCATATTTACGGTTTGTTGTAAATCCTGTCTATCACCAAAATTAAAACTACCAGCCTGTGTTGATTTTTCCATAGCTGCAGATGCACCTGCCTGCATTTCCGCTGAAATTTCATTTTTCATTGCTAATATAGTATTAGGTACCTGTTCAACATCTGCCTGCATATCCGCATCGAGTGTTTGTGACGATGTATAAGGACATGCGATCATTGAACCACCTACATTTAGGGTCATTTTTTGGATATTTGTTTGTGAACCCGATACTTTTTGTGTATTTTTTGTAATTTGGTTGTAAATGGATTTATTTACAGCGCTCATATTAAATGTTTGCTCGATAGTTTGACTTCCACCTCCACCCATGTTTATAGTTGCCTGAGAAAAAAAAATATATTGTAAATATAATAAAGTATGGGTGAACCTTGTGGATTCGGAGGATGTGAATATAAAAGAGATGATCCATATGATATACCAGCTGACTTACGTGCTCCAGAAGGTGAAGATGCAACAAACAAAGATAAATTTTTTGCTGAAAATGTTGATTGGTACCGTATATACGGTAAAAAATTCAATACAGCTGGACCAAACAATTGGGAGGAAATAGCAAGAGAGGATTATGATGGTACAGATCCAAATGTACATCTATACCCTCGTTTTAATGAAAGTACGGTTAAAGCCATAAATTGTGGTAGTAGACCCGATTCATGTACGAGTTGCAAAACCCCTAGAGCAAAAATTAATGGACACAAGGGTCTTGCAACTCTATATAACGAGGAGGTTTGTGTAAAAGGATGGGCTGGTCTTCGGCTCAAAACGTGTAACGAAGGAGGTGTACCCAATAATGACGGTGATCACGGTTGGCTTAGCGACGAAAAGTGTGACTGTTTCGATATGGCAAAGACACATAACGGTGCAGATATAACATCTGAACTTTTAACGGGGTTATATGCAGCGTCAAATTGTACTAATGGGTTTAAGTGGGGTGAAATGGCGGATCATTTCTGTTCTAAACCAGAAAACTTTAAAGCGAGTATTGGTAATGGTCTGTGTAAGAAAAGAAACCCGGGTGCTCGAAAAGAGTATTGTAAACTTGATGATAATATCGTAACAGATACCGATAATTGTTCTAAAAACAAGCTTGGTGACGATGATTATAACGACGTGGGTATTTCGTATTGTAAACGAGACGGTGAAGATGCAAAACAAGGTGGTATGCGACAAGCTTGGTGTAAATGTTACAATTTAGATACTGGTGTATGTGACACGAATTTAGACGCGGCTGGGTGTCGAGATGCGAGAAATAGGATAGAAGGTCAGAAAAAATTTTTTAATGCCGAAGAATACGACATTTTGCGTCAAAATATGGTGTGTCGACCGGGAACGTGTTCGAATGGGTTTTTACCAAAAAATTATCAAGATCAGTGTAAAGCGACGTATAGAATATGTGGACAAGACGTTGATATAGGTCTTCTCTCAAATGCACAACTTTTAGTAAAGTGTCACTCTGGCGAGGAGGACCTTCCCGATTTTATGAGAACGGGTGAAAATAAGGGTAGTTCGAGGTACGAACGTAATAAAAATAGAAGACGCGAACCACCATTTGACCAAGGGTTACTTAGTAAAACACCAATCAAATCATGGCCTAGCCGATGGAGTACAGATAATGAAGATGCGAAGTATATAGTTGGTTATACTATAACTTCAGCAGCTTCGTGTTTGTTAGTTGCAGGTGGACTTTTTATGACGATGGGGAAAAAATAAAATGTAAGTGGATATTAGTATGTCTGACATTGACGACGATCGTAAAATCACTGACATAACAAAGGATAATCACAAAACCAAAATGGATACATGTAAGACAGATGATAAGATCATAAATAATAAGTCGACGACAGATTTAAACAATTGTCGAAGCGCGGATATCGAATTAGGTGGGTACAATAAATATTTTTACCATTATTTGGGTAAAAAGTATTGTAATACGGATAAAGGTAAGAAAAACAAATGGTGTAGTTGTTATAACATAATGTCAAATCAGTGTGATACTAATCCAGATATTCCAGGATGTAACGAAACAAAAACTGTTTGGAGTGATATGAATACACACTTATCCGAAAAAGATAAGGCACAGTTTGAAGGTATGCGTCAATGTATCGGTAATTCGTGTGTTGGTTTCAAGTATAGACCGGAAAATTATAACGCGTACTGTGATAGAAACGTACTAATATGTAATTCTAGTTTTGAAGTAGGTGGTAATATAATAGGGAGTAATGTATCTATAAACCAAAATTGTCAAATTAAGAGTGATCAAGTACCTGAACCTATTATTATGAGTTCGAGTGAAATAGCTAAAGAAACACTCGTCGAAAAGATATTCAAGTTTGAAAAAGATAAGGAAAAAAGTCTCGTTCAAAAAACATATTTTAGGTACATATCAACACTTTCGTCTATGTTATGTATGGGTATTGGTGGGTTCGTGGCAGTTAGTGTTGTTTAAATAAAATATTTATACATAGAAATGGTGACGTGTGAAAATCAATGGAAATATGGTGAATCCGATATACCTCACGTGGTTTCGGGTGAGTGCCAAACCGGTTTTTTTAATGCCAATGCCATCACGTATTGTGATTCGTCAGATGGTATGAATAACGATTGGTGTGCGTGTTATAATACAACCATAGAAGGTCGGTGTGATACCAATCCAAATATACCAGGGTGTAATGAAACATTAGACCTATCAAATAAATTAAAAGATAATTTAACTAGTGATCAAAGAAACCAACTCGATGGTATGCGTCCGTGTTGGAAAAGTGTGTGTGCGGGTAATCGATACATGCCAGATATGTGGGATGAAAAATGTAACAAATCGGTCGTTATATGTAATAGCAAAGTAGATATTGGTGGTGCAATTTTAGGGAGTAACGTAAAAGTTAACCAACACTGTAACGATGAAAACGCAGAAGCAAATCCATTATCAACTACTATAGGTACGACTGATTATACACCAGGTGAGGCTGACGATAAAGAAAAGGAAAGAAAGGTATCAGAAAATATTGAAAAAGTATTTAAATTTGATGAAGATAAAGATAAAAAAATATACAAAAAACGGTACATACAAATAATGTTAATTATTTTGGTAATAGTATTTGTATCTTTACTCGGACTCGGTGTAATCGTTTTATAAAAATAACATTTTTTATTACAAATAATATATAATCTATAGTAATAAACAATGGGTGGTGGTTGTAGTCGTGAAACACACGCTGACGGCGGTTATAGTTTTTATCATAAAGAAGCAAAAAATGCTTTTAATGCAGCTGCACACCCAGTGGAACACCATGCTTCTGGTGGATCTACGGTAAACGCTTCGTTTCCGTATATTACAAATCAAAAAATGGAAATGGATGGAACTGCTCTAAGGACGAGTAGTGATTGTGATGGTTGGGGTGGTAATGAAATGGATTCGATTTATATGCATCCAGAAAATTTTACCGCCGATCGTGCCGTTCTTTATTTTACGGGTCCGCATAAAGATGGTAAAGAAACCACTATGCTTACACCTAATTTTGGTAGTGGGTGGAAAAATATTCGTGAAATGAATTTCTTCAATAATTATTACATTTACAAAAACCATTTTGCCGCGGAACCAACAGATGATCAAGTATACATAGATAAGCATATACCTACTACGACCGAACACAGTTTTTGGGACCGTGATTTTGTGACTAATAAAGGAAAAATTATAGAAAAATATTCTCCAGAGGCGCTTGAAAATGAATCTGGATGGACGAGAATGGGTGTTTTTAGGTTTATATACGATAGACAGGCTATAGAAAGATTACATAAAAAAACCGAATTCAAAGGTGATTGGGGAAAATTAGTAAAGACGTATTGTAATGCTGATATAGATAATAGAATAGATGATGAAGTTGGCATAGGGATTATGAAAAACGCTGAGGGGCAGGATGTCAAATTAACGTGTTTAGCAACAGATCAAAGTCTTGGTGATAAATATTGTAGAGGACAAGCAACTGGTGAAAATATTGGTCAAAATATAGAAAAAAATATATGTAGAGCGTATAATGATTTTGAACTCGTCGCGAGTGTGTATTGTGATAATGGAGATAATCAAAAAAGAGGTTTTTGTGGGTGTGCAAATGCAGTCAAACTTGATTTTTGTACGAATAAGGGTGAAGAACAAAATTTATATCCCGGGTGTGCAGAAACTAAAGATTTGTGGGAAGCAATTGATAGCGGTTTGATGGATCGTGATAGAAGGTTCTTTAAAAATAGACGTAAGTGTCACCAAAAGGTGTGTGATTCCTCGAGGTACCAACCAACCGGGTGGGAAAACGGGTGTAACGCGTCATATAGTGTTTGTACAGATAATACTAAAATAAAAGGTGACTTGATAGATAGCGATTATTCGGTTACGCAAAAGTGTAGCTTTACCGAATCGGGTGAAATGTTATTCGACGGTGATATAGGTAAAAGAACACCCGAAAAAATATTTATTGACGATGCAACTAAAGAAACCAAACTTTTTGAAAAAATATTTTCGGTCGAAGGAGAAAAACACGATCAGTGGTATGAAAAACGTATGTTCCATATACTATCATCTTCATCATCTTGTATTATTGCAATACTAATGGCAATGGGCTTGATAGTTATTTAAAGAAAAAACATTCGATATGTGTATAAGAATGTGGTGTTGGTGGTGTTGTCATACATTCGAGGGTATACCTTTGAGTATGCCATATAAACACGATGAACGGCGTAATAAGTTTTATACATCAGGTAATTTCTGTTCGTGGAGTTGTATGAAAACGTACGTTATCGATAAGTACGGGTGTAATCGAGGTGGTCTTATATGTGGTAACATGGTCATGATGCGGCGAAAAATCTTTGATAAGATAGGACCAATAAAAAAAGCTCCACCAAGACAAAGATTAATAGAATTCGGTGGTGATATGAATATAGAAAACTTTAGAGAAAACAGTGTGGTTGATACAGAAATACCTAAAAAAATTGAAACTGAACCTGTTCGTAATATAACAATTCAAATGAACGATAATACAAAGAAGATTAATGATATTAAAATATCGTCGGGTAAAAATGAAACGTTACGTTTGAAAAGAGAAAAGCCACTCAAACGAAACGAAAATAATTTAGAATCAGTTTTAGGATTAGTCATTAAACCCAAATCCTAGTTTCCGTCTTTGTTTATTAGTTGGAATAGATTTCGGTATGTGTATATCTTTATAGGAATTTATCCATTTCTTACCATCATACGCAATCCATTTTATATCGTATTTTTCTATATTTTTTCTACACATAACACACGGTAGTGATATACCGTCACCATAACTGGTTTCTCGACGTATCACTAAAGTTCCGCATTTTCTGTTAAACCAAGATGCAAATTGGTGATTTTTGTATCCTTTTTTTAAAAATTCACGTTTTAAATTAGTTATTATACGTCTTTCTGCGCAACATATACAATCACTTTTAGTAACTTTTGATAATTTGGTAGTATAAGTTGTCACTGTTGTGAATGACATTTAGTTATACGAGCGAATTAGTTTTAATATCGTTACAGTTATTACATGCATTTCCGCAATACACAAAAGAGCAATGTACACATTCGTTTAACGTTTTAACTTTCCGTTTGACGAGTTTGTTTTGAGAATACATAATTAGATCCTTAACGGTATAAATTCCGTACATTACCATTGTTTCTAAATTTGGAAATTTCATTTGTATTTAATATACGAATAAAAACTTTATGTTATATTAATTATTTAAAACATCCAAACAATTTTTTACAACCGGCACTTGTTTTTAACATGACCGCAAAACTATCAATCATACCAGGTACCATAGCTTTTAAAAGTGTTTCGAATTCGGTATCGGTATCACCTTCATCGATTTCTTCGATAATGGAAAAGATCAAATCCATGACGAGTTCTTTCTTATCTGGTCCCGAAATAGTTTTAAGATTTTGAGCTTGGAGCATAAGTGTCGATACCAGAATACACACGTTCTCTTTCGTGATACGCTTACCCCTATACCTTTCGACAATTTTTCTCATTTCTTGTGCGACTTCTTTAGACTTTTTAGATTTAGAATCATAACTTGATACAATCTTTTCCGGTTGTGTTGACATTTTATATAGATCTATAAATTAATTTCTTTAATTAATATAATGAACACAGACGATAAAATTGCGTTTGTTGCTATAGTTATTGGTTTAGCTCAGATGATAATGTTAGCAAACAAGTTAACCAATACCGAAGATATTTCTTATTACAGTGTAAACTATGTTGTAGCCGGTATAATTGCCAGTGTACTTTGGATAATTTATCAATATAGAAAAGGTGCTAACTTTTCGGTCGCTTATTCAACAGCTGGTTTATTTATCGGTTTATACATTTTACAAAGGATATTAAAGGAAAAAAAGGATATTAAAAAAGAATAAAATGCAATCTATATTGGGTGCTGGTTCTTCTTTGGTAGCCATAGTTACAATGACAAATGCCGTCGTTAGGTTATCAGAGGAGGATTTTGAAAAATTTGCTTCAATTAATACAGTGCGTTTTTTCATGACGTGTTTTTCGGGGCTGGTTATAGCTGCTATTACCGGTGTCTAACATGCCAATATCCGTATTTGATAAAATATATACCAAGAAATTAATCATTTTTATTTTTTCATTTAAACTAAATGTTCCTGCCCCACGCATCACGTGGGACAAGAGCATTAGCATCAAATGTATGGATTCGCATAGTTCCATATATATTATTTAATTATTTTAAATAGCTCCCATATTACCACCCTTCTTTTTGAAAATGAAAAGTGCGGAACCTATGGCTGCAAGAAGGTAAATAACTATACCAAATGCGCCCATACCCTTAGCCGCTTCATCTTTATCACTATCTGGACATTCTTGTGCGAGAGCTAAAGACATGGCTGAACCGATAAAACCCATGATACAATACATAGATGCTATCATTTTTTCTTGTGTAGATTCACCCAATAATTTTTGGATCAATAAAATCAATGGTATAACTATACCTAAAGTTAATGTATGACTCAAATACATTTTAATATTTTGCCACTTTTCACTTGATTGAATCGCATCACATCTTTCGAAAACTTTTATACCGACACCCGTTATAGTTGCGTATATACCCGCTAGCACGATTGTCATACCCACTAATTTCCAACTTGGTGTTTCGTTACTCATATTTTATTGTAGACTGAGAAAATAATATTTTCTAAATTATATTTTGGTTTCCAGTTATTTACCCGTTTGAACGCGTCAAATTCGTTTAGTTCTAGTTCTTTTTTACATGGTATATAAAACTTATTAGATACTTTTATAACAATTTTGTTATCAACTATACCAACTTCGTTTACATTTTCACCTTTCCATGTTATTTGTTTACCCATAATTTTCAAAGTAAGTTCTATCATTTCGCGTATTGTATGTTTTTGTCCTGTTGATACTACATAATCACCTGGTTCTTTATCTTGTAGTATTAACCACATAGCTTCGACATAATCTTCTGCGTGTCCCCAATCTTTGTATGTGTCAATATTACCGACTTCGACGTGTTCAATTTCACCTATCATAACTTTTTTTAAACCATTTATTATCTTTGGTGTTACGAATTTTTCACTTTTATAAGGAGATTCGTGACTGAATAATACACCCGAGGATACGTGAAATCCGTGTACATTTCTATACATTTTTACAATCAGATCTGCAGATATTTTTGAAATACTATAAATGGTATCTGGATTATGTATAGTTTCTGAAGAAGATGCCTGAAATATTTTACATTTTTCAATTAGTTTTAATTCTTTTATGACTTCTAGAATCGTGAGTATACCAATGGAATTAACATGAAACGTTTCTATGGTGTTATTTACCTTTAGACCTGTGTTTACCTTAGCGGCTAAGTTGTATATTTCAATATTTTCAAAATCCTTGTATTTCAATAAAAGTTTATAAAACTTTTTTTTATCTAATACGTTTATTTTATAACCGTCTACAGTGTATTTTTTCCTATGTAAAAACTTTGATAGATATTTACCATCCTGTCCTAGATACCCTGTTATTATGGCAACATTCATTTAAAGAGTAAGGGTATAATATCTTTAAATGAAAGTTGATATTTCAAAGGGTGAATTAATAGATAAGATTACTATCCTTGAAATTAAAATGGATAGAATAAACGATAAAAATAAATTAAAAAATATTAAGAATGAACTCGATATATTATATAAACTTGAGTTTGATACTGAACATAAGGGATCCATGAAGGATGTAAATGTGAAGATATGGGATTGTGAAGAATCAATACGAAAAATGGGTATGGACAATCCACCCCCAGATTTCATTAAATGTGCTAGAAACATTCATATATTTAATGACGAGCGTGCGCGTATTAAAAAACTGATAAATGTAGAAACCGGTTCTGAAATTATTGAAGAAAAGAGTTACTAATCTACAAAAGTCCAAACCTGATCACTAAACACTGTTTTTACGACATCCGGTGTATAGTATAGATGTGCAACATTCGTATGAAAAAAATTCGTTTTCTTATTACCTAATTTCATTAATTCAATCACCCAGTTATACGAGCTGTTCATACAGTGTACTTCCTTAGCGTTCTCGATTAGCCAAATATAACTAAATATATTAGGGTTATCACACTGGAAAAATTCGTCTTTTTCGTTTATTAGTTTAGCATGAGGTTTGTATATAAACTTGTCGGTCTCCACGTTTATATACCTATTTCTTTCTGGGTCGTCGTGAACAAATATATAATCTTTCGTGGGTGGTGTTATTTGTATAGAGCTATCTCCCATTACTTTGAACTTTGAGTACATATATAACGGGTTTACTTTTGCCTGTAGGTAAATACCGTGAGCCCAGTTAACTGAATTTGTATAAGAAGACCACATCACATCATTCATACCATACGTTGCGAGTGGTATAACTTTACTATTTATTGGTATTTTAGAACGAATTTCGTTTGGGTTTGTACTATCCAGTGGTATAAGTGTAACCTTATCGCATATATCTCTATACATGAATTTTACTGATTCTTCGTGTGTATTTTTAATAAAAAGATTTACGTGATTAGTTTCTGCAAAATGTCTTACCATTCCATTAAGCATTATCTGATCACCTAAACCTAGATGGTGTAGAATTGTTATTGACATTTTATGTAAATATATTTTTATAACTTTAAGCTTTCGATTACAGATGTAAACAATCTTTCGATCATATATTTCGTAACAAATTGGCTATTTCCAATATATACACCATTATAGTGTAGTATATCAGCGTTGGGTGCCGTGCATGTATGTTTCCATTTATGTAAAAATGGGTGCTTCAATAAATTTCCCGAAACAATTGGTCTATGTTCTACACCCAAATCGTCTAAACCCTTTATAACGTCGGGTCTGTTATCTTTATTCTTGCATATAATTGGAAATGCAAACGAACTATTTGAACTGTTGGTATCTGGTATATGAAAATAGTCCTCGTACTGAATAAGCTTTTTAATAAAATATTCATAATTATCTTTACGTATTTGAATATTCTCGTCGAGACGCTTGAGTTGTTCGATTCCTAAAACTGCGTTTATTTCAGTATTTTTGAAATTGTACCCGTCGGTTAAGAACAAGAAAGCTGGATTTATATCCGGATATTGTGATGTAACTTTATCATAATTTTCTGGTAAAAGGTGACGCGCACATCCGTGATTCCTTTTGAGCCTCATGAGCTCATAAAGTTCGGTATTATTTGTACATACCATACCACCTTCGATTGTAGTCATGTGGTGACCAAAATAAAAACTGAATGTTGAACCTGTACCGTGCCCCCTTTTTCTACCAGAAGGTTCTTTTATCCCGTGAGATTCGCATATATCTTCTAAGAATATAGCTTTGGGGTACTTTTCTTTTAGTTTATCCATGGGTGCATTGAATCCGAGTAAATGAGTCACGAATACTATTTTTATATCCTCGTCATTCGGTAAATTTTCAGTGTCAAAACTATAGTCTTTTAAGTTTATATCACAAAAAACTGGTTCGAGACCTAATTGAAATACCGGTGACACATTTGTAACCCATGTACAAGCAGGTACAAGTACTTTAGAACCATTTGGTATTTTATAGAGTTCCTTTACAGCTGATAAAAGAAGTATATTCGCTGTACTACCGGATGTAACGAATAAAGAATGTTTACATGCGAGCCATTCGCACCAGTTTTTTTCAAATTCTGCAACTTTTTCACCACATGTAAATTTATCGGTTGATGCTATGAATTCGATAAGTTTTATCTTATCGGAATCAGTAATAGCACTTTTCATCAAGGGCCAAAACATATTTTTTATAAATATATAAATTTGTAGCTTTAAGTTTGTAAAGTTCTGTAATATTCATCTTGTTTAGTCATTTTTTCAACTGTTTTAATATGATATAGGGCTATTTCTGGTGATTCACTTATTTTTAATATTTCATTCGTACCTGTAACTATTTCGTGTAACCCCTTAGACCATTTAATTTCTGGTGTATTTTTATAAATTCGACCTTGATAATCCGGCCAATTTATCCAACCACAATTGTTTATTTTAAAACTAAGTTTTTCTAACCATTTATGTGTAAACCCGGGACATATGTTAATTCTTGGTATGTACATGAGTTCACATTTATTTTCACGTATAACAGATTTTATATTTTTAATAAATAATTCCTGTGGCATTTCATCTGCGTCGATAACAAATATGTATTCTCCTTTACAAACACTATTATGAAAATTTCTATGGTCAGAAAAATTACCACAAAAAGCGCGTTCGGAAACACTTATATTTTTTTCAAAAGTTTTTAATACATCACGTACTTCTTGTGTGACATTTTTACTATCAACGAGTACGTTTATTTCATCAATTGGTTCCTTTACTTTTTTTAGAAATGAAATGAGTGAATATAATTCATTTGATTCGTTACATACAGTTATTGCGTATGATATGCTTAACGTTTTGAAAGAAAAATAATTTTTATTTATATTTTCTAAATCTTTCAATATTTTCATATTATTTAAGGTATGACTTTGTTCAGTTGTATCTGAATCCTTTGCTGCAACGTGGTGAAGTGCATTTTCGTCGAATCCATATTCCAATTGTTTTAATTTACCTAGATTACATTCTTCCGTAAAAATAGTTCTTCTTTTAACACCAATTTTTTCGAGTAAGTTTGATATCAACATGTCATCATTCCATGTAATACTTAATAATTCCCTAAATTCTGGAAGTATATTTCGAAGCCAATCTGTTCTATACATACATGAACCATAAGCCTCTAAAACGTCAACAGATGGTTCTACATGAATTCTTGGATATTCTCCTTTGAAATATGTATCAAAATTAAAACCCGATAAACCCCATGCACTTTTAGGTTTATTTGTATTAAAATTTTCCAATAGATGAACTATTAAATCGGTTTGGTATATCGTATCATCGTTAACAACTATGAGTATATCAGCATCGCTTTTTTTAATAATAGGAGCAAAAGCCGAAGTCCCGGGTCCCAAGTCTTCACAATCTAAATTTAAAATTATATTTTTACCTAGTTCCTTGTATGGAAATATACCATTCCAATCCGGGAATCTATTGTATTTTTTAGGTATATTAATCCATATTTCATCAAATTTTTTGAGTTTTTTTAAATTTTCTATATAATCGTTTAAGTACTTGAATCTAGGTGGTATAGTGGTAAAACTAAGTATTGTTTTCATTTAATATTTTAAAATTTTATTCTATAAGTTATATTAATTAAAAAAATAATATAACGATAATATAATGCTTGGTAGTGAAATTGAACATATAGATGATCTTGGTACGTCTAATACTGATAATATGGCTGAATTGGAAGACATTTTAAGATATTGTCAAGTGGGTCGAGATTGTTCAAAATCTGTTATGGATGAATATACAGCCTGTGATAAGATAAGTAAAGAGGTAATAGTTTGGTATTCCCATAACAAAAAAGTACTCAAACAGATGAATGAATGGACTATACTTCATAAAGAAGAATTCTCTGAATACCAAAAAAAGATAAAAACTGTACAGGAACGGATTAAAAATTTAAAAAATAATGTTCTTAAATCTTAGTACAATTTCAAAATTTCAGCAACTGCCGGGTGTCTCAAAATGTCTTCATCATTCATTATGACATGTTCGATATATTCTAATTCCAAACATTTTATTCGTTTAACAAGATCAGCCAGACCATTTTTTGAACCTAAATCACTTTGTTTCAGGTCACCCATAACGATCATTTTAGAATTATCACCCAATCTCGTTAAAAGCATTTTCATTTGGTTAGGTGTACTATTCTGCATTTCATCCGCAATTATAAATGAATCATTGAATGTTCTACCTCTCATAAACCCTAGAGGTTCTATACACACGTGTTTTTCAAGTTGGTTACGTGTAAGGTAATTTTCGAAAACGTCCATCATAGGTCTCGTCCATGGTTCCATTTTCCGTTCCATTTCACCTGGTAAATACCCCATATCTTCATCTGCCGCAACTATCGGTCTTGTGAGTATGAGACGTTGACATTCCTTATTTACTAATTTTTCAGCGGCAACTTGACACCCAAACATGGTTTTACCCGAACCCGCTGGACCTGTTGTGATTATAATAGGTTTTGGAGACTGTATAACCCTTAAATATTCACATTGTCCAGGAGTTTTGGGGAAGTTCATCTGTATAAATTAACTTAAGGTTTTTTTTCTAATAATATAATAATATGATGCTACAAAGTATTAGATTACCATGTACTATCAAACCTGTAAAAACACGAAATGTAAAAACACGTATAAAATGTTCATCTGGAAGTGATTATTCCGATCAAACATTCGACGATGTCGATACTGTACTTATAAAATATTTTACGTTTAGATCTACACAATATACATTAGGACAGGTATATGAAATGGATACGTCATCCATGAAAAGTGAATTCAATTGGTTATGTGATTTCTCCAATGAACATAATCCAAGTTCTGGTGATGCGTTTATTGAGGCATTGTATGAAAATGGTAAAACAAATATTGCGTCGCGTATTATGGAAAATAGGGAAGGGTTATTAAAATGTTGGTTATCACAAACGACCGAAACGAACGGTGAAAAATTGGGGTTAAAAATGCACACTAAAAATATGAATATATCCCGAAAGACCTTAATGAAGTCGCTTGAAAATACACCAGAACCAACTAAGTCTATGGATGAAGTATAAAGGTTAAATTATTATGATATGATATGATAGAATGCAGTTTCATTTTATAGGTATTGTGAAAGGTGGATATACAACAATCACTGACCCAGATGGTAAACCACGTATAATTTGTTTTAGTAAAAAAAAGATTGCTGATCAATGTATAGACTATATAAGTAAATACCGTTCAAGCTATGGTGTATGGCCGGACATGAATTTGGAACAACCCGTTTCTCGAATAAACCCTACTATAGATTTTAAGAAAAGAACATATGAAAATATAAGGGAATATATTTTCATTGAAGAAATGATAAAGAGTCAACTCGATGAAATGTCAACTGGGACGGGTGTCTGTTACTTTTATTGTCATGATTTCGCATATAAGGACGATTTATTACAAATATCATTATCTGGTCAGAAAATAGACGGTGAAATTGATGATAGATATTATAAATCAAGATTAGATACAAGGTTAAAGAATGTGTGAGTATGTACATTATAAATGTCTTTTGTAAAAGAGTTTGATCCTAAAAAAGAAGACCATGTGATATGGTTACAAAAAGTTGATACTGTTATGTTGCACGTAACCGACCAAATGAATGCGAGTAAAGATATGATGAAAATTGTAAATGAAAATCCATTTGGTATTAAAATGAAAAATCCAATGGACTGGGCTCAGTCTCATTTTCAATTGTGTATGAAATATTCACAAGCTGTTCTCAGAGGATTAGCTCATATTCCGACTCGAGGGGCGACTGATTAAGCCCGGATAAAATCGAGTTCTAGGTCTCGATTCTCTAGCTAACTTATGGTATTCTTTTAATGTAAAGTCTTGTGGCTCTGAATACTCGTCCATGCGTATAAGTAAAATTTTACCTAATATAAACATGTTTGTAAAAGGTCTAGGTAATCTATTTTGGTTTAGGTTAAGTTCAATTCTTGATTCTGAACACTTAAGTATAACAACGTCTTCATCAGGCCACTGACCTATAAATGACGCCTTACCTTTTAGAATATTGAAAATTTCGTTTTTTTCGGGTGAAATGTCGATAACTATTTCTACTATGTCATTACCTTCCTCGTTTATTAAAACAGCAAGCGTCATCTATTCTATGTGAATAAAAAAAGTTGCTTTTAATAAATGAATACTTTACTTAAACTTTCGATTGCTCTTATACTTGTGTACGTAATACTATACAGGTCGGATTTATACACTAACATTGTTCTGGACACTGCCTGGAGAGAAACTCGAAATAAACCAGTTACAACATCGGACCCCTTTAACATGTGCTCCCCAGAGTCATTTTCTGACTGTAAAAAAAATAAAATGGAACTCCTAAGTCGATATTAATTTATATAAATTATTTAAGATGTTATCTAGTCGAGAATACGCGTTACAAAAATATTCTGATTTTATGGAATTAGATGTCGATAATAACATCATTAAAAATTTAGAAATAAACACATACAATTGGGCACATAGACGAACATTGGAAGTAGGTGATTGTCCAGCAGCAGACAATCGTAAACATATTCAGAGATATAAACAAAAGTTTTTGAGCATAATGTATAATCTAAAAAAATCACCTGATCTCAAAGATAGAATTTTGAGTGGTGAATTTAAAACAACTATGGTTATTAATGCATCACCACAGGGGTTGTGGAAAGATGGTCCATACGCAAAAATGTCTGAAAAAATAGCCGATCAAGAAATGAAAAAACAGCATGCGTCCAATTATATGCATGATAAAGACTATAAAGGACTATTTAAGTGTGGGCGGTGTAGAGGATACAAAACTACTTTTTACCAAATGCAAACACGTAGCGCCGATGAACCCATGACAGTGTTTGTTACGTGTCACACGTGTGATAGAAGATGGAAAACTTAGAGAACGTTTATTTTTACCCCATACATGCTATGTGTTAGATCTGTATCCTGATCTCCTACTGATAAAATATAATTGTACCCTGTTTGTTTTTTCAGATTACCCTTGTTAATTGCGGGTGTTAAGTAAAGTTCATCATATAGTATACCGTATTTTCTTAGTTGCATTACTGTAAAATGACGTGATACTATTGAAAAAGGTCTAGCTGTTATAATAATAATTTTATACCCCAATTTTTTACAGTAATTTAATAAATTAATCATTTCTGTATTCGCGACCCCGTTTGTAAAAATAAGAGTATCGTCTATGTCAAACATAACTACATCTTTTTTGTTTATAACTCTATTTTTAAGAATGTTCTTTATTTCCATATTTAATATACTTTAAGAATTAAAACGTAGAGTTTTTATTATGGAAAAGCAAATTGTTGACATTGAATTCGAAGACAATATTTCGAATATTGCACAAATACGTAAAGATTTGGGTTCGGAATATTTAGTTTCGATTCTAGATTATTGTGGTTATGAACTTTGGGATTTTGACGAAGATCTCATAAGCGTACCGAAAGAAAGTGTTTCTGGATTTTATGATACAACGAACCTTGAAAGTACAGGGCTTTATGAACAACTTAAAAATGGATCATACATACTCATTGATCACTCTGATGATGAATACGTATTACCAAGTGATGACGAAAGTGACGATTCTGGTTCTGATGTTAGTCTCGACGATGAATTTTAATATAATGTATTAGTAAAATGAAAGACACTTATATATTGTTATCAGTAACTTTTACCTTATTAATACTCTATACATTCATGTATAACCCAAAACAGGAGCAATATTGTGGAATGTGTGCAGGTAAGTAAAATCTCAGGGTATACTATAATATGGGTTTGTTACTCAGCAAACCGAAAAAGAATATAACCGAGTTTGTAACAGTAAAGAAAAATAGAACGCCTAAAAAATCACCGCGTAGAAAAATAACTAATAGTACAGTTAAATTGACTACACCAAAGAATTCAAAAACGATGAATAAGTTTTTACACGGTGGTCAAACACCACAAAAAAAATTAAAATTATAAGAATGAATAATATAAATCCGAAATTATCGTATTTATATTATTTATAGATAGTATATGGGAAAACGAAAAGCTAATAATTCTCCACCGTCGTCCATACCATCAAGTTTAGGTAGTTTATTTAACAATTTTTTTAACTTTAAAATTGGTAATACTACTATACCTCGAAAACCGGCTAAAAAAAAGTCGCGTACGAGTATGATTACTAATAATAAAAATGAAACTATTAAAAAATTGACATTCAACAATACTACAAACGTACCGAACACATTCAAAAAGTTACTGGAGAAAAACGAAAAAAACGAAAAAGCTAAAAAAAATAAAAAATAGGTTTATATTAATAATGTCATTTGAATTAAACAAACTAAAAAAAGAGCTTAAAAATCTTGATAAAGAGTATAAGAAATATTTAAATTCAGCTAAAACATTTAAAAATGAAAATAAGAAAATGATTCTATCATATATCTCTATTATAGAAAAAAAGATAAAAAACGCAAAGATAGAAATTAATACTAAGGAGGCGTTAATAAAAATCCAAGCCAACGCGAAGAAGGAAAAGGAGGCGTTCAAAAGGAAAGCAAATAACGCGTTTAATAGTCCCGTGAAAAATAAAAAATTGGCTAAAAAATAAAAAAATGTTAGTATAAATAAATGCCTTCTACACGCATACAGACACCTAATAATAAGACCGTGAAGAAACAGTTCAGTGGTTTAAAACGTAAAACCAAAATATCTTTACCTTCTAACTTTATTAAATCCATGGCAAAGTTACAAAGAGGACTTTTTTTAAGACCAAATAGATCTAAGTCTTCTAATAAAAAATAACAGGGTATTATAAGTACCATGGTTGAGAGTAATAATAATCAGTTTTATATCCAATACCATACTACTCGACCAAGAAGAATTCAAACTCCTAAAAGCAATGTTATTGCAAAATCGATTGCAAATGCGCGGAAACCAGTTCGTACTCAACGTATAAAGAGTACACCTCGACGTGTTACAAAACAAACGCCTGTAAATTATAAAAAAATGGTAAACAAAGCTATTAATAATTATAACGAAGTTAGTGCTGCTAAAGCACTGTTAAATTTAAATCCAAAGCCGGATGCTAACAAGGAGAAATTTAAAAAATATAGGAGAGAATGGAGGGCGTCAAGGACTGAAGCCCAGAAGGAGGCAGTAAGACAACGCGATAGGGAGTATTATCGTAAAAAGAGGGCGTCAATGACTGAAGCCAACACTGAAGCCAATCGGGAGAAAAAGAGAAAATATAAGAGAGAAATGAGGGCGTCAATGACTGAAGCCAATAAGGAGGCACAAAAACAATACTTTAAGGAGCATTATAATAAAAGGAGGGCGTCAATGACTGAAGCCAATAAGGAGGCAGAAAGACAACACCGTAGGGAATTGGTGAAAAAAAGGAAACAATATATGAAGGCATACCGTAGACCCAAGTCGGTCAATAAAAAATAAAAAAGTAATATATGAAAGATCCCTTTAAGATTCGTGTCACTAAGAACGATAAGAAAGCTAAAAAAGGACTCTATACACAAAAACATATAAGGCTTAAACAAGAGACACTTAATAACAGTAAGACAAACCAAAAGGACCATGGCTCCATACAACCCACCAAGTGCTCACTACAGTCAGTTTGATGTATCTGGCTATAATGAGGATGATATTTTCAAGTTTATCGGTAAGAACGGTAAAAAGTTTTATTGGTTAACACGTTATCTTGATCTCTCGTACATGTGGTACGATAAAAAGCGTAAAGTTATTGAACTTTGGGGTCCGTATGAGTCTCTTAAATACTTTTCGGCTCACCAAGTTTTAGAGTGTGAATTAGACCTAAGTTGTAATAAAATAGAAGTATAAGTAAGATAAAATGACTACACTATCCTCAAATTCGTATCAAATGTTAAAGAAACCCGGTTGTTTTATGCAAGATAGAAATAACCATGTAAATGAACAAATTGTAGAAAAACTTTTACCCGGTTCTCTTGTTTATGATATTATTAATGCTAAATACAAACCTGAACCTGAGCGCCCACCTTTTTATGTTCAAAACAA
>Ga0257110_1000439_pt1 | contig 20562 bp, 11 predicted proteins | sample LP_taG_7_FD_190184 | JGI IMG/M metagenome (GOLD analysis project Ga0257110, IMG submission 190184) | Marine microbial communities from Northeast Subartic Pacific Ocean, Canada - LP_J_2015_P26_10m | ecosystem: Environmental > Aquatic > Marine > Oceanic | place: Canada: Northeast Subartic Pacific...
CTTCGTAAATATGCCCAGGAATAGCCTCCTATTTTAAGCTAAATATTTCTCCTAATTTCTGATAAAAAACTACCATCGTTTCGGCACCGTGAAAAAAAACATTCTTCATCACCTCATTTGGGCACTCGTGGCAATCACCACCTTTGTGGTCGGTTCAAAAATAAATTCTGCAAACCCTGAGCAATCCGCCGAATCAAAACGTGGATTACAAAATAGTTCCAGTAATCGTAGAGTCGTAAACTCAGCCGAGAATGGTTCAAATCCTCGCGCTAAATCGACTCGCTCCAAAACAAAAAGTAGATCAGAAAAAGAAGAGAGTGGAACTCTCACCGAAGAAGGTATTGCAGAACTTGGAGCGATCTTTAAGGACGGTAACCTTATCGAGCGGCGGCTCGCTTTTGCCGAGATGCTTAAGCAACTCACTCCTGATAATGCTCGGCAATTGCGTGAGCAGATCGCCCATATGTCACAAGACTCTGCCGAATTTCGTGAGTTTCACTACGCTTGGGGGGCTATCGCGGGAGATGAGGCAATCCTGCATGGGAAAGACACCCCAAAACGCGACATGGCTGCCTCTTTGGCAGGCTGGGCGTCCGAAGATCCAAAATCTGCCATGGCTTACTTTGATACTCTTTCCGCCGAAGAACAAGGTGATGGGACTCACATGAAATGGGGAGCTGCCTTCGGACTCGCTGATGCCGATCCACAACTTGCTGCGGAGTTTGCGGTCGGACGCTCACAAAATGGAGATAAGGATGCTGATAAAATGATCCACATTGCGGCCGCTGCGGCCTTGAAATCTGGAGACCAAGAGGAGGTCACCCAATGGGCAAGTAATATCCCCGAGGGAGACCTGCAAAACACCGCCTTTCAAAGAATCGCCGGAGATTATGCCAAAGAGGATCCCGCCAAAGCTGTGGAATGGGCTAGTAATCTTCCCGAAGGCGAAGGCAAAGATCATGCTGTCGGATCCTCTTTTCACCAATGGGCTAACCGAGACCCTAAAGAGGCCGCTAATGCAATCTCGACACTCCCATTCGATCAGCAAGATTCTGCAACTTATGGTTACGCCACAAGCGTCGTCCACAAGGAGCCTGCTGCTGGAGTGCAATGGGCGGCCAACATCAAAGACCCTGAAGCTCGAACAAATGCAATGGTCGACACTGGCCGCGTTTTTTATCGCAGGGACCGCGAAGCGGCTCAGGAATGGCTCGCCACATCTAACCTATCAGAGGAATCAATCCAACGGATCACTGGAGGGAAATAAAATTCAATAACGATGGACAGGATGGACCCTAATATTACGGATATTTCCTGCCATCGGTAAAAGAGGAATCTTCAGTAAATCTTGCTATAAAATTTTGAGTTATCGTTTTCTATAGCTGGAATTACCTTCATATCTTTGGAAGAGATGGCGCTCCCACGAAGAGCCTATCCTGACGACTGCATTTTACCAATGGCCATGCTCTCCCACCCTTTCTTTGGGATGTATTTGTAGAAGACTTCTTCACTATCACGATCTACCGCTACGAGGTGTGCCCATTCATTATCAAATAACTGACTCACGTTGATATGCTTCTCTAGGATACGGCTTATTCGATCTCGAGGGGCATCGACAATTACGAGAGCTCTTAGGGGCTCGTGATAAGGCTGATCTCCATTCATCACTGATTGTCGGGCTAGGCCTGTGCGTAAATCGCCCTGAGGACCGGACATGATCCCCATACGGCCAACCACGTTATGATAGATCTTACTACCACTTCCATAAACTTCTGGGTCGGTCGCGGAGAAGTAATGCTCACAGTTGATCCATTGTCCCACGACAACGGGTGCCGCTAGGATCCCTTCAAGAGACGCTTCGGTTGGGTCTTTACGATAGTCATGGGAGACGAGGAACGTTCTCCCCTCAAGGTTAATATGACTCGTCAGTTCACGAGGACCGACCACAATAGAGGCATTACCCGAAAGACCCCATTCTGGACGAACTTCACTCCAGTCCCCGGCCCGTCTTCCAATTTCGCGAACTGCTGCGTCATCGCTAGGATCAGCTGTGGCCTCCGGTAAACGAAGGCACCTTTCACGGTTCGTTGCGATTGTTGCGCGGAGAAGATCCTCCTCGAGTTTGGCGAGATCTCCACTGTGAGAATCTGGCAGGTCAACCCTGTCGTAGAGTTCGATCTCATCGGTTGTAGTGTTGTGGAGTCCTGCGATGAAAATCGTATCCGCTGGAAGGGGTAGTCCATTATTAGCAAGAATAGCGCGTACCTCAGGTTTGTTTGCAATTGTAGCAAAAGCACGTGCGTTTGGTTTGCTAGGGTTTCCTCCACAGGCGCCGCAATCAAGTGCAGATTCATACGGATTGTTATCCGACTTACTGCCGTGTCCGCAAATCAATACAAGACGGGCAAACCCTTCGGTCAGTCCGATGGCACCGAGCACATTTTCAAGCATACTCGCTTGTTCATCTAGCGTCATTCCCAAGTCGCTGTCAGCTGCATTATCTTTCCTATCAAGAGTTAAAGAGGTTTCAATGGGCGGTGATATAGAGCGAGAGAATCGTTCTTTAAACTTGCGGAAAGAACGGGGGAACATGGTTCGTCCGATTAGAGGCCAACCGAATATCCAGCCAATTGACTCCACCGTAATATAAGGGGAAAGAACGTTCGCTTTTAGATCATGAAGGATCTCATGGGCCGTGTGGAAAAACTTTTTACCTGCCTTGTGCTTTGCAACTTCGTCCTTCTGGCCATCACGCTCAACCTCGTGAAAGGTATGTGTAGGCTTTGCAATAGCTGGATACTGCTCGGTATGGTGGTGTGTTCCATGGGAGCGAAAGCGAATGAAGATATTGAGGAATCCGGCCCATCCAATCGTTTCGTAGTTTCCTTGAGACTCAAGATTTCTCCGAAAGGGCTCTGATCGAACATCGATACAGAAAACTGATTGCGCAATTGGGCGTTCTGGTGATCCGTCTTTTTCTTTGCTGGCAGATATTCCCTGAACAACTTCGCCAATAACTTGGTCATGATAGCCAGCTTCGAAAGCTTTGAGCCAGATAGGACCATGCTCGGATACCGGAAAAGCTTTGAGCCATTCTTGCAATTTTTCTAGCTCTTCTGGTGCTAGCTCGAGAAGAGTTTTCGGATCAACATCAAGGGCTCTGGAGAGGTCCGTGATTTGTAAGGCTTGAGTAAGCCCGACTTTCTTGACTTGAAGTTCTGTATCAACTCCCTCGGCCTGTTCGCGCAGGTAGGAAGAAATCGTGTCAAATCTTCCTTCGATAGAGAGTTTTGTTTTGCAGGCTTTATCGACAAGCTCTCTTTCATACCAAAGACGAACGGCAAGATATTGGACTAAGTCAATGGGATAAGCTTCCTGCCACTCGTAGTCTGGATTTTCGCCGCGCCAATTGATGAAGCTCGCCCATCCGTAAAGAGAAGCGAGCTCAAGTGAGAGATAATTCTGCCACTGATCTTCGGGAATACCGAGGGCGTTAAGGCTCTCACGGAGTGCTTCCTCCGGTGATGATGGAAGAGCCGCAATTTTCGTTTTACTTTTATTGATTCCACAAGGAGACCATTCCTGCCCGGCAAGGTTCTTCCAGGCTTGGTAGAACGTTTGATCTCGTTCAGGCATGGCCCAAGCGGCGTGGCCCTCATCGAGGAAAGCTTCACACCACTTTATCACTTCTCGATCGATCCAGAAGGACACCCTCGTATGTAATTCACGGTCACACCAGTCAGAGAGAGTTTCATCCTGGCCAAGAGTAGTGGTTTCTAGCTTCCCAAGATCAATACCGTTGATGATTTGCTCACTTAAGCTCTTGATAGTGTCTCGATCCTGAGAGCGGTCGACTTTTGCTTCAATGGAGTCAGTCGCCACTGGTGGCGCTCCGCTGAGGAGGTGTGCCTTGAGCATATCGGCATGGGAGATTTGTGACCCGTTTAGATCTACATGCTCTTGTTTGATCAGTGGCTCGAGAGCATTCTCAACATGCTCGGGAAGGATGCGTTTGCTCTCAACGAAGCCCCGGTATGTTTCGTTCGAGAGGTATCCTTTACCTCCAGTGAAGCGTTGTGCTAAGCTAACAGCATCTTGGAAATGCATATGCTCTAGATTATGCAGCGGGTTGTGATGAACAAAGCCCCGCATAGGCCAGTAGTGAGCTATGACTTCACTGGCCTTAGAAACGAGTGCCCGAAGCTCCTCACCTTTGGGAGCGGTCTCGGAAGTAGCGGCTTTTGATGGTTCCATATTATTTCCAAATTTTTGTGATAGAAGCAGTTACTTGGTCCTGCAGCCAGTCATGGGATATTCCACTCAGAGCTAACAAGGCGAGAATTACCACGATGAACACGGTAATCTCGTTTCCGTTGAGATCATCGCCGTCAAGGTTACTTGTGTTGGGCCCGAAAAGGAGTCGCTGCATTAACTTGAAAAATATCCATGATGCAGAGAACCACGTAAAGAGCGCGACTATGAGGCCTGGGCCAGAGATTTGAGGGTCCAGTAGCATGCCCATGTAACCAAAGAATAAGCTAAAGGGTGGCAAGCCGACGATCGCCATAACGAGTAATGCCATACACAATGCCAAGCGCGGCATTTGCAAAAACAACCCACCAAGTTGATTCAGATTTAGATCCCCATAGCGAAGCCTGATGCGATCCCAGCCGAAGAGAAGGCCGAAGGTGGCGAGTATCAACGAAGCTGCGAAAAGAGTAGCTGAGTTAGTGAGTTGGCCGGCGCTTCCCATATGCCACCACAGAATGGAGTACAGCGCCATGGTTCCATAAGCGATCCGTTGCGAAACTTTATTTTGTACGATTGCTTTGATCGTCGCATAGAGCGCTCCAGAGAGAGAGATGACGCTGACTGCTTTCAGCAGCTCTTCGCTAAATTGATTCTGTAAACTACAAAAAGCGACTATCCCTAGGATTGGAGTTGCCACTATAAGCAAGGTGCCGATCGGGCGTGGAGCCTTTGTAGCTATTGAAATAAAGAGGCCGTGTAAGGGGAAAAGTGGCAGCAGCAGGCCAGCGACAGCGAGCCCAATAACGCTTTTAAATGAAACCTCTTCCAAGGGATTCGTAATCAAACCAGCGATGCCAAGACCAATGATTATCATGACTGGTAGGAATAAACGGCTTCTGTCTAATCTCTCTGCCAATCCTCGTAAGGTTCCGATGACTCGAAGGGAAACGCCGTCTAGATAAAGTCTGTTTACAAAAAAGAGATAGAGTGGCTCTCGGAGACTCTGAATCGGTTTTGGCAAACTGAGGCTCTGACCGCGGCGCCTTGCAAAGGATGCAGTCCATCCCACGACAATAATCAGTGCGAATCCTGCGACAACTGTTACGAAAAGGCCGTAGGGAATCTTCCCGGCCTCGTAGAAGTCCTTCACGCGGTCGGGGTCTGGGTAAAGGAAGTGCGTGAATTTCTCAGCAGCAAAAAGATAGGCAACAGAGACAAGGGCTACGGTGAGAAGCAGTACGCTGTGGGCTTTGGTCGAACCACGAACCCGGTAGAGGGTGAGTAATGCCTGAGATGCTGTGACCCATGTAAAGAAAAGGAAAATCAGTAACCCCTGTGATTCTTGAATGTGGATGCCCAAAATGTGGTGGGCGCCAACTACGATTGCTAAAGGAAAAACTAGTGAAGTAAAGATACCTGCCACCCAAATTTTCAGACCCACCGGAGATCCTTTTAAGTGCTGCCCTGGGTGTGCCGGATGCTGCCGTGCCTCATGGATGACATTTCCACAATTTAAGAAAACTGTTGCTTTGAAGAGGCCGTGAGCTGCGAGGTGGAAAACAGCGAGGGAGTACGCTCCTAGCCCGCATTCCATGATCATATATCCCATCTGTCCTATCGTTGAATAACCGAGGCTTTTTTTGATATCGTTTTGAACAAGCATCATGGAAGAACCTAGAATTGCAGTTATAAGTCCAATGGCGAAAACGACATGAAGGGTTGGCGTGCTCAGCGTGTAGAGTGGTGCTAAGCGGGTCAGAAGAAAGCCACCTGCATTGATAATGCCAGCATGAAGGAGCGCATGGATTGGCGTTGGTGCAAAGAGTGAATCTGGCAGCCACATGTGAAGGGGGAACTGGGCTGATTTGCTCATGGCACCCACGAAAATCAAAAGCGTCACGGCCGTCGCCCCACTGAGAGTCAGGCCGGTGCCCAACAGCGACACAACACCTGGATCGGCCTTGGCGCGTTCGAAAAGCTCCGAAAATTGGACTGTTCCATAGAGCTGATAAGCTAGCACAATACCCCCAAGAAAAGCTACGTCCCCAGCCCGGTGCATAATGAAGGTCCGGAAAGAGCTATGCGCGGTCGGGACATGCACATAGTTATGAACGAGGAGGCTGAGAGCCCAGCTCAGGAACTGCCAGAACACAAAGAGCATCACTAGGTCTGAGCACATGACCATAAAAAGAAGCGACGAGACGGTCAGCGTCAGTAAGGTCATGTAACGTCCCTGCCCCTGATCTTGCTGAAGGTAGCGGAGTGAGTAACGATATAGAAGGACACCAAAACCGGAGATGATGACCATCATAACCGAAGCTAAACGGTCAACAGTGACCCCGATAAACGGCAGAAAAGTCCAATTCGATTCCCATCCTAAATGGATTTGAGCGCCTTCAGAAGATGCGAGCTGCAAAAGCAGAGCAATAGCGAATCCAAATGCAACGACGTGGGCCCAGAGCCCAAATCGATAGTTCTTCGAGCCTCCGACTTGTTGAGTCGGAAAAGATGTTAACAACGCGGCAGCCAGCGGCGCGAACGGGACGATGAGGGCAAAGGAATCAGGCATTAAGTTTGCTTACTATAAGTGGTAACGACGGAGATTAACGTTTTTATCAGAGATTAAAAAAATCTTATGTGACAATTTTGTCACATAAGATTTTGGGCTTTTGTTTATTTTTTAGTCGCCGTGGTAATCTGTGTCTCTGGGCACAGATCGTTGGAGTCTTGTCGCTGGCTCTTTTAGATTAAGAAGGTTAAAGCTGAGCCCTTGATAAAAATGTTTTTAGCTTTAGGGCCTCCATAGCATAAGTCTACTCCAGCACCATTTGTCTAAAATCGATCAATGGATTTATGGCAGTTTTCATGACAATCATTTTTTTTAGGGGGAACCTCTTGCTCCTTGAACGCCTTCACTTTATCTCTATCCGGAAACGATCTTATACGTAATTAGACCCTCTCAATATGCCTAAGCTTTTCAAAAATAAATCGGTTTTCTGGGTTCTCGTTGCGGCCTTCTCAATTCCAACTTTTTGCAGTTCATGCTCCAACCTGAGGGATGATGGCGAAAAGGTTATGGCTTTGGCTATGCAGGCTTATGAAGATTACGATTTGCCTACGACTCTCCCGAAGACCCGTTCGAATGTTCATGTCAAAGTTTCGCTGTCCAATCGCATGGCCTACGTCATGGAAGGTGGAAGCCCTCTCCTAGTAATGCCAGTGACGGTTGGAAGAAGTTCAGCGCAGACACCGACTGGAAATTTCAAGATTAGAGCGAAAAATCGCGATTATCGGGCGAATACACATGGTTACCGGATCAAGGGAGATATAGTGCGGAAGAGTTATCTGCGGAATAAGCCAGCGGGATGGATGTTTAGAGGGACTCCAATGCCTTATTGGTGTGAGTTTAAGTCAGCTTATGGATTTCATACGGGGTGGATGAAGCCTTTTCCGGCATCTGGAGGATGTTTGCGGATGCACAAAAATGTTGCCCCAAAGTTTTTCCGATTGGTGAGTGTGGGAACGCCGGTGTCCATTGACCATACACAGCCTGAAGACCAAACGATCGGCCAAGACATTCCTCGTCCTCCGGACTCCACACCATTTCCTGGACACCCGGTCAGAATGATGGCTCTGACCGACAAGTTTTTTTCGATGCACTCGACGCCGACCTACTTAAATCGGAAGCCGCAGCCTTCAGAGTCAGTTCTAATTGGAAATTGAAGACGGTTGTTTGAATCGTGGTCCTTAGTGTGTATTCAATTCTAGTATGAAATTGCTGTGCCTTTTCGTTCTTCTGTGTCCCTTCCTTCATGCCTCAACCGCGATTGAATCTATCGCCGGGAAAAGGACGTTGTTTCTGGGCGATAGTATCACGCAGGCTGGAACTTATGTAAGCTTCACTTCCTACTATCTTCAGCGTCTTCATCCGGAAAAGGATTTTGATATCTACCCGCTGGGCCTTGGCAGTGAGACTGTTTCGGGACTGAGTGAAGAGGGGCACGCCGGTGGCCGTTTTCCACGGCCTTCTTTATTCGAGCGACTTGATCGTGTATTGGTGAAAGTAAAACCCAAGATTGTTTTCGCATGTTACGGGATCAACTGCGGAATTTACAAACCACTCGATGAGGAGCGATTCAACGCCTTTAAGTCAGGAGTGAAACGGCTCATCGCGAAGAGCAAGAAGGCGGGAGCGGAAAAAATCTACATCGTAACTCCTCCTATTTATGATGCTACGACGAAGGCGGGACAATTCAATTACGACTCGGTTATGACGTCTTATGCGGCGTGGCAAATGACGATTAAAGAGGAGGGCGTTCAGGTAATCGATCTGCACTCTGCGATGCGTAAGGCACGTGATATTCGCAAGGAAGTGTTTTCAGGAGACCGGGTGCATCCTGGGAAAGAAGGACATTTGTTTATGGCGACCTCAATCCTGAAGGGGCTTGGTGTCGAGACACCAGGCGAAGATGTCGGGGAGATTCAAAAAGATCCATTATTTAAAAAGGTCGATCAGCTTCGTAGCTTCCGCGGAAAGCAGTGGATGAAGCATGTAGGTTACACCCGCGAAAAGTTGGTGAAGCCACAGCCGCTTGGTGACACCGAGAAAATGGTTTCGGGGATACAGGCCGAGATCAATAAACTACGGCGGGTAAGATAGTGAGTGAATGGCCGTGTCCGACCACTTTGCCTGAGGCCATATACTCCCTTGTTTGACGGCGGCCGATCCATTCTCTTTTAAATTAGAGAAGGTCTGTGTAGTTGTTCGGCTCCTATTATTAGAGTCCTTGAAGTTCACTGTCAGCGTTGCCAATTTTTTTGGCGGACACGCCCATACGTTTCATCATTCCAACGTAAACGCTCGCGAGTGGAGCATTGTCATCAGCTTTGAGGTGGCGGCCGGTTTTGAGTTGGCCGTTGGCACCGCCTGCTAGAACAACGGGGATGTCGCGAGTGGCGTGGGCGTTCCCATCGCGGATGCCAGAGCCAAAGAGGACCATGGAGTTGTCGAGGACAGTGGAGTTGCCTTCAGGCAAGCTCTTCATTTTCTGAAGAAGGTAGGCAAGTTGCGCGGAGTGCCAGGTATTGATTCTCTGGTATTGATCCAGTTGTTTTTCGTCACCTTTGTGGTGGGAGATGGAGTGGTGCCCACCACTGACGCCATCAAGGAAAGAGAAGTTTTTCCCGGAAACGGCGTTACCAAACATGAAGGTGGAAACGCGGGTGGAATCGGTCCAGAAGGCAAGGGCGATGAGATCTAGCATAAGACGTGCATGCTCGGTGTGATCGATTCGCTGGACCGAGCCTAGGCCCTTTTTGTCTCCCCCCATCGCGGTGCCAATCCGCTTATTCAGCTCGGTAAGTTGCTGGGCGGCGGCTTCACTGATATTTTGTCCGGCGCCAATTTGTTTGGCCTCGTTTTCAATACGGCGTTCGACTTCACGAACACTTTCAAGGTATTGCTCGAGCTTGTGCTTGTCCTCGGTGCCGAGGGTTTTCTTGAGAGAATTAGCATCGTCGAGAACGATATCGATGACAGAACGATCTTCGGATTTGCTCTTGCCGCTTTTATCCGTGTTACGGAAGAGTCGATCAAAGGCGCTTTGAGGGTTGATTTCGCAAGGAAGAGGGACGTCTGGCTTCTTCCAAGAAATATGCGATCCGTACAGGCGAGTGAGGTTCACGTTGCGGTCGATCCCGGAAGTGATGGGCTCGGTGCCCAGTTCCATAGAAGGAAGCTTGGTATTTCGGCCGATTGCTTCAGCAGCAATTTGGTCGATAGAGATCCCATTTGCCGAGACATCCGACCCGGTAGTACTGGCGATGGTGGAGCAGGTGAGCCAGCCGGCGGTTTTGAAGTAGTGCCCATCACCTTTGTGGGAAGGCTTATTGGTTAGTCCACTAATGACCGTAAGGTGCTCTTTGACCGCTTCAAGCGGGCTTAGGATAGGAGAAAGTTCGAAGTTTTTTCCACTACCACTCGGAGTCCATTTGTCGGGTCGGACACCATTGGGCATGAAGAGGCAGGCCATGCGGACAGGATCACCTGAAGAGGCTTTTTGTCCGTAAAGCGGACGCATTGCTTCGAGAAATGGGAGAGCGAGGGTCGCGCCAAATCCGCGGAGGGTTTGGCGACGGGAAATCTGCCAGCGATGGGTGTGGATATTGGCCATGGGCTTAGGAGGTTCAGGGGTGATCGACGGGAAAAAGTTAGTGTGACCCAAAGAAATTACAACGGGGGAGGCCGGCATCCTTTCATGATTAAATTAATTTTGAAATCTAATATGATTCCGCTTGGCCTCGTTATCGAGATAGTCATTCATCAACTTATTATCTGTGTTCCCGGCCCTATTGGTGATGCTCCAACCACCATTGGGGCCATCAATGTTAGCGCCAATCAGGAGTTTAGGGCTATTGGGGTTGCTTAATGACTAGCTTTCGACTTCCGGTGAGAATGGGGTGTTCAGATTGACTTCCATTGGGCCAGGTAACCCTGATTTTTCTGGTATTTTGGGGGACTTGGAGGGTGGTAGTGGATTGGGAAAGGTATCCAGATCCTTGGTAAATTTCGGCGCTGCGGTTGTTCCAAGAGACTTTTGCTCCGGCGGCCATGGGATTTCCGGTTTTCCCTTGGAGCCTGATTTGGAGGGACTTGCTTTCGATGAGATTGATGAAGGCTCTGAGTTCTCCGTTATTTACCGCGACGACGAAATCTGGGCGTCCGTCGCCGTTAATATCGGTTTGGGAGAGGCCACGGCCGTCGGCTGGAACGAGGAGCCCGCTGCGGCTTGCAGGAACGGGATTGAATTGGCCGGAGCCATCGCCGAGGAGGAGAATGCTCAGGCCGCCACGGAAAGGTGGAGTTTCGAATTGGGTCGTAGTGAGATTTTGCGCGGCGTAGAGGTCGAGGTTCCCGTCGCCATCGATGTCGCAGAGACTGAGCCCGAAGATGGGAGCAGATTGAGCTTCGTTGGGGAGAGCCTGGAAGGTGAACTTTCCGGAGCCGTCGTTGATGAGAAATCCTGATTCGAGAGTGTTGGCGGTAAAGGTCTGGGAGGATGAGAGTGTTTCTGGCGAGTAGATCTTGGCGAGAGGGGCAGAGGCGAAGTCGTGAAAGGTGGTGAACTTTTTGGCAAGATGGGGCATGGCGTTGGTGGAGCAGCTTTTGCCGCGGCCTGGGTAGAGGGTGTCGCCTTCATACTTGGCCTCGACCAAGCGGTGCACGCCGTCGCCCGAGTAGTCGCCGTAGTAAATATAAACGGGGTGATGATGGGAGGCGTGGTATTTGGTGTTGAGTCCGGCATTGCCGACGGCGTAATCGATGTCGCCGTCATTATCGATGTCGCCTCCGGTGATGCTGTTCCACCAGCCGAGGTGTTTGGCGAGCCCGGCTTCTTCGGTGGCCTCGGTGAGATTTCCTTTCTTGTTGAGGAAGAGTTTGATGGGGCCCCACTCGTGCGCGACGAGGAGATCAACCCAGCCGTCGGCATTGGCGTCGGACCAAAGCGCGGAGGTAACGAGCCCGGAAGTTTTGAGGCCGGGAGCTTTTCCGGCCGGGGCTTCGACGAATTTTACTACTCCGCCCGGGGTAGACTCGTTGATCAGGAGGCGGCTGTTGGCGGCGACGGGATATTCGCCGGAGACGACGCGGCCTCCGACGAAGAGATCGAGGTCGCCGTCGCGGTCGAAGTCGGAGGCAACGACGCAACTGGAATTGTCAGTGAAGCCGGGGAGGGCCTCGTTTGGCGCGGGATTGAAAGCGCCTTTTCCGTCGTTAAGGAAGAGGCGGTCCTTGGTGAGGGGATCGTCTTTGTCGTATTCGTAACCTCCGCTGGAGAGGTAGAGATCTGCGTCGCCATCGGAGTCGGCATCGAAGAAGAGGACGCCTACGTCTTCGGCGTTTTCGAATTTGTCGAAGGGGGCGGTGCCTTTGACGCTGAACTTGCCTTTGCCGTCATTGAAAAAGATGGCGCCGGATTGGCCCTGGGGACAGGCGATGAAGAAATCCTCGCTGCCATTGCCATCGACATCAGCGAAGGCGATTCCCGGTCCGGGTTGTGAGAGTTTATTGGGAAGGAGTGGTTGGCGGTCGAAGTCCTCGAAGATTTTCTCCTGATGAACCAGGCCCCGGAGGCCCTGGAAATATCCGAACATCGGTTTGGGTTGGGCACGTTGGTATTTTGGTCCGGGCTTCTCCGATTGCGTGATGACGAGGTGTTGGTTTGTTTTGAGGTCTCTCAGGGTCTGCAAGTGGCCGTCGGGCCAGCGGACGGTGAGGGAGTCGATCTTGTCTGCATTGCCCAGTCCGAAGTGAAGTTCGGCGAGGTTGTGCGAGAGGTAGCCGGACATGGGAACATTCTGGCGGACGTGTTTGGTCTCGCCGGCCTGAATGGTGACAAGCGCACCCATCGCTTCGCGATCCGAGCGAGATCCATTGAGTCGCACCGTGAGCCAGGCTCCGGTGTCGGAATTGTTGCGGTAGAGGCTCGGGGGCTCGTTGAGGTTGGCCACGATGAGATCAAGGTCGCCATCGCGATCGAGATCACCGTAGGCGGCACCGTAACTCATGCCGACGTGATCGAGGCCCCAGTCCTTGGTAGCATCCTTGAAGGTCAGATCACCGCTGTTTCGGTAGGCGAGATTTTGTTCCGGTTTTTCGGGGGTGTCTTTGTAGTGATCCCATTCTGTTTGGCCGATTTGATCAGAGGTTTGGAAGTTGATATCGGAGTTATTGAAGTCGCGGGCCATGCCGTTTGAGATGAAGAGGTCGACGCGGCCGTCGTTGTCAAAGTCGGCGAGTTTGGCAGCCCAGGACCAATCGGAATTGCTCACTCCGGAAAGGCTGGCGGTTTCATAAAAACGCCCGGTACCGGAATTAATTTGGAGGCAATTGCGCATGACCTGGCGCGGGAATTTTTGTTCGATAGGAAAGCGCAGCGCCCCCATCTCACCCATCGAGACCTTGGATTTGTAGTGCGTGGTGGCGGCCATATCCAGAGTGACAAAATCGAGGAGCCCGTCGTTGTTGATATCGCCGGCATCCGCGCCCATCGAGAACCACGGGGTGTAGTTGACCACGCTGGTGATGACATCGGTGAAGGTGCCATTACCATTGTTGCGAAAGAGATTGTCGGTGTCGGAAAAGTCGTTGGCGATGTAGATGTCGATGAAGCCGTCGTTGTCGAAGTCGAACCAAGTGGCGGAGAGTCCGTGGCCTGGTTTTTGAATGCCAGCGGCTTTACTGATGTCGTTGAATTTTCTGCCGTCATTGCGAAGGAGGATATCGGCTCGGCCGACGTTATCGATTTCGTAAGAAGTCGGTCCTGTTTGTTTGAGCGCGTAGTATTGCTCGAACTCTGCTTTGACGATGACTTTCCCATCGGGAAGTTTTTCTACCGGTTGATCTCTGGGGCGTCCGTTTTCGCGGTAGTAACGATTGGTGACGAGCCAGACGTCGAGGTCGCCGTCGCGATCAAAGTCGCAAAAGCTCGGCATGAGACAGGAGTCGATTTGAGCGAGGCCGAAGTCAGCGGCCGCTTCGCGAAATTTTCCCGAGCCGTCGTTGAGGAAAAGGGAATTCGGCGAGTCATAATTGCAAAGGTAGAGGTCGAGATCGCCATCGTTGTCGATATCGATGGCGGAGGCTCCGGTGCCCCAGTCGTCTTTGCCGCCTTCGATTCCTGCCGCAGCAGAGACATCTTCGAAGGAGAGATCGCCGGTTTGGCGATAGAGTCGATTACCTTTGGGGCCGCTGGCGAAGAAGAGGTCGGGTTTCTTATCTCCGTCGAAGTCGCCGATGGCGACCCCTCCGCAAGCGAAGCCGGAGTGATAGAGGCGGTTCAGCGGGTGATCGAGAACGAGCGGGTTGTCGTGAGTAAGGCCGCTGGAGGGGGGAGGAATTTTGGTGAAGAGCGGGTCACCCAAGCTCGATTGAGCCGCGACGAAGGAGAGGGCGATGATTTGGAAGTTGGAAAGAGTCAAATCGTTGGGATGGGTGAATTTCAGCGCTAGTTGGGGCCTAATGAATTGTATGATCAACGATATTTTCGGACCTCTGAAGTGGGACTAAGACCGGGAAGGGGGACTTATCAACGGGAGAAGGTTAGTGGGACCCAAAGAAATTACAACTGAGCAGGTCGGCATCCTTTCATGGCTAAATAACTTTTGAAATCTAATATGATTCCGCTCAGTCTCTCGGCGATGAGAATTTTGGCTGCCTTTCTTTTGTCGGTGCCTCTGTCTTGTTCTCTAATTTCGTGCGGTGGGCCATTAGGGGGCAGGGATTTTGTGTCCTACCAATTTCAATATGGGAAAACAGCACTTTTACAGAATGGAATTGCTTATGCTCCTAGGAGAGCTCCAGTGGCCGTCCATCGGGCGATTGCGGCGGGCAATCGTCTTCAAAATAAACCGTATAAGTGGGGCGGAGGCCATGCAGTTTTAAACGATAGAGGTTATGATTGTTCTGGTGCGGTTTCTTATGTCTTAAGGGAAGCAGGCCTTATGAGTGGGCACATGTCTTCAAGGGGATTTCTGAACTACGGGGAACCTGGCCCGGGAAGATGGATCACGCTTTATGTGAGAAATGGGCATGTCTTTTTGACTGTGGCCGGTCTCAGGATTGATACAGGTTGGGGTGGTGGTCGGAAAGGGCCACGTTGGCAAACGGGGTCTCGTCCGGGGAAAGGGCATATCATGAGACACCCGTCAGGTTTTTAGGCATGAAAAAGCCCCGCGCAGTATCACCGGCGGGGCTTGGAAATTTAGCGCGGTTAGGTGTCTAGCTGCGTCGGCGTCTCACGAGAGCGAGGCAACCAAGAGCGAGGAGACCGAGCGAGGTGGGCTCGGGGATGGCTGAGGTCACCCCGTTGTCCTTGATGTTCAGAATGGTTGCCTCATCGAGAGCGGTATTCCAAATGGAGACATCGTCGATGTTGCCGCTGAAGAAGAAGGCCCCGCCACTGTCGGCACCTGCCCCAATGTGTAAATCTTCTGATTGGACGGTGCCATTGGGTGAGTAGAGAAGTCCTGTGTTTTTGCTACCAGCAAGGCTACCGTCCACATAGAATGATTTGGTATTGGTTGCTGCATCATAGCTGAGGGCAAGGTGAGTCCATGTATCGGTCGAGACAGCGCCACCTGGGAGTTGGTCCCATGATCCTGGTCCACCACCACTGCCCGTCCAGTTGTTCCAATTTCCGCCATTATCATTATAGACAATAAATCCATGGACGCTGCTGGGAGTATCATCCCGACTGGTGATAGGAGAGGCGAAGCCATTTGTGGACGAGGCATTGGCCCAGAGTGTCACGGTGTAGCTTGCTGGATTAAGGGCAGAATTAAAAGGCACGTCAATACGGCCTTGATCAGGGAAAGCTGCCGAACTTCCGGTGTTTCCGTTTGCTCCGGCCTGACCAAAGTTGACAGATCCGCCAACGACGGAACCATCGTAGCCGTTGCCACTCGCATCCAAAGCATCGGTGTCCAGAGGGTAATGGGCGACAAGAGCCCCTGATGCGGCGAACGGTAGGAGTGCGGATAGGGAGGAAAAGAATGAACTAATTTTCATATCATTATAAGGGGTTTTGCGAAGGCTATTGAACTAAGGATCAGAATGCAAGAGGATTTTAGAGGCGGCGGACCCGATAGAAAGCCTTCGCAGTTCCGGCGGGAAGAGAGAGGTCAGTGAATGTTGTTGTTTCTCCATCGCTGTTAAGGTTGTCCGTGAGTTCGTCCCAAGTGATGAGGTCAGTCGAGCGTTCCACGATGTAGGTGGCGTTACTTACCGAGTCGAAGGTGATCGTAACTTGTCCATCAGCAGGACCGAAGTTCAAAGCAGTGATCACTAGGTCTCTTGCAGCTCCGGTGAAGCCCCCGACGCCGCTGGCCATGATAGTATTGATGTCCTGCTCGGAGAGTGCAGCGCGGAAGAGGCCGACATCATCAATTTTGCCGTCAAAGAAAAAGTTGAGTCCATCGTCTTGACCTGCCCCAATATGTAGATTTTCCATTTCCACAGTCCCATTGGGAGAATATTGGTTGGCTGCAGTATCAGAGGCCGCAAGAACGCCATCGACATAGAAGCTTTTCGTCTCGGTAAGACTGTCGTAGCTAATCGCGAGATGTGTCCAAGTATCCGTCAATACGGGGTCTGCAGGAAGTGTATCCCACCCGCGATCCCCATCGCCTGTCCAGAAGTTCCAGCTACCTCCGTTGTCGTTATAGATGATAAATCCGTGGGTCGACACTCCTCCATTGACATCGTCGCGACTCGTGATGGGTGAGGCGAATCCTCCAGTTGTTGATGCGTTCGCCCACATCGTGACGGTAAAGTCAGTCGGGTTAAGATACTGGTCAAAGGGGACGTCAATGCGGGATCCTCCATCAAATGTTAGTGATCCTCCGGTGGTGGCGTTTGCTCCTTCAGCAGATGTAAGTGAGCCCTCAATTGTTCCGTCAAAGCCATTGCCGCTGGCATCTGTTCCATCGATATCTAAGGGCCACCATGCAACGAGAATATCTCCAAATGGGACCTGTGCAGATAGGGCTACGACCGCGTTGGGCACAAGGGGGTCATCGCTCACAATCTCGAGAGAAGCGGTAAAGGTCCCTTCTCCTCCCTGGCTATCGAAGGTCACTTCGACGTTCCCGGTTCCACCTCCAGCAGTGAGGGAAGCTGGTCCGTTGACTTTGAATTTTTCGGCATCGGGGCCCGTGATGTTGTAGTCTGAAATATTGAGCCCGCGGGTTGCTCCGCTGTTAGTGATTGTGAGGGAGGCATTGTCAGTTTCGCCGAGGTTGAGAGTCTGGTCGCTCACGAGTATGGGATCATGGATGACTCCGCTGATGCTGATGATACGGGCTGCTGTCAAAGAGTCGTTGCTAGTGATTTGAAGATCGGCGGAAAACTCCCCGTTTGCTCCGAGGGGATTGAAAGCGATGGTGATATTACCGGTTTGACCTGGTGCAATGACCCCTGGAAGGGTGCTGACGGAGAAATTGGCATCGTCACCAAAAGTGGCGGCCGAAATGTTGAGCGATTGGGTCTGTCCAGCGTTCTTGATGGGTAGATCTAGACTCTGAATCGTACCATCAAGTTCTATCGCAACGGAATTGGGAGTGGATAGCGCGGGATCGGCACGGCCGCCTGCGACACCGTTGTCTTTGATGTTCAGAATGGCTGCCTCATCGAGAGCGGTGTTCCAAATGGAGACATCGTCGATGTTGCCGCTGAAGTAGAAGGTCTGACCACTGTCAGCACCTGACCCAATATGTAAATCTTCTGATTGGACGGTGCCATTGGGTGAGTAGAGAGCCCCAGCGTCTTTGCTGCCAGCAAGGCTGCCGTCCACATAGAATGATTTGGTATTGGTTGCTGCATCATAGCTCAGGGCAAGGTGAGTCCATGTATCGGTCGAGACAGGGCCACCTGGGAGTTGGTCCCATGATCCTGGTCCACCACCACTGCCAGTCCAGTTGTTCCAATTGCCGTTGTTATCATTATATACGATAAATCCATGGACGCTGCTGGGATTATCATCGCGGCTGGTGATAGGGGAAGCAAAGCCACTTGTGGATGAGGCATTGGCCCAGAGTGTCACGGTGTAGCTTGCTGGATTGAGGGCAGAATCAAAAGGCACGTCAATATGGCCATCGTCAGGGAAAGCAGCTGAACTTCCAGTGTTCCCGTTTGCTCCTGGTTGGCCAAAATTAACTGTTCCACCGACGACGGAACCATCGTAGCCGTTGCCACTAGCATCCAAAGCATCGGTGTCCAAAGGGTAGTGAGCGACAAGCTCAGCGTGGCAACTCCCCAACGTGATGCAGACGATGAGGATTTTAGAAAGTTTTTTCATGAAAGTAGTGAGTGACAATCGAATTTGTTGTATATTAAACGATATCAACTTTTTAATTTTGAAGCAAGTGCAGAGTGGCGCGGATTCGGAAAAAGTTTCGAGTGTCGGTCGCAGTCGGGGAAAGCGTGGATTCGATCAGTTCGGTGCCGTCTCCCAAATCAGTGCGGCTTTGTCCGATAAGCAGGTCTGATGCATCGCTCCAATTGGCGAGGTCGGTGGACGTTTCGATCTGGAGCGTGATATCGTCTGCTCCAAATCTCCTGCGGTAGGCGAAAGTGCCACCACTCATGGTGGTCAAACCACCATCGCCGAGTGCGTAGTCGATGAGATCTGGGGTGCTGTTCCCGTTTAGATCGCCGTTAGGTTGACCACTAAAAGCGATGGCGTCGGTGGCTCCCGGATTTCCCCCGCTAGTCAAACTGGGCCGCCAATTCGAGGCGATTGATGGGTCTGGCTTAAGCGTCGGGTTCATAAGAACCAAGCTGGTTCCCGTGCCATCGGGCGAGGCGGGCCAAGGGGCCTGATCATCGTAACGGAATTCCGAAATAGTGCTGCGGGAGGCATCTTCAAGCTTGAGGAGTTCGCCTCCGTTGCTGAGAGCTGTCCCATTTTTAAAATCGGAGGCGCTAATGACCATACGATTTCTGGGAGCAAGGAGCGTGCCAGCGGGAAGGGTGTAATTGATGCCATCCGTGAATGAAATTCCTCCAAGATTTAGAGTGATGCTCTTGCTAATATTCATGATTTCAATGAATTCTTCGCCTGCTCCTTCCCCTGGATGATACATAATCTCAGAGATGACCAAAAAGCGTTGAGCATCGCTTGGCTGGTCTTCAGTAATTACTTCCGAGATCAGCGAACCGTCGGAATCAGATAAGCTCAGAATCTCGGTGAAGTTGGAAAGGTGACCGTCATAGTTTCCGATGACATAGTGCCCTTCCCTGCCGGTTGGGCTCGCTGGACGGAGGCGGAAATCATGAACGTTGGGCGAGAGATATAGGCTACTATTGGAAGGGATGACGGTGCCAGGAGGCAGACTGAATTCGACTCCGCCGCTGATAGTCCAGCCAGATAAATCAACAGCTTCATTGTTCGGATTTTTCAGTTCAATAAATTCTTCATCTTGATTCCCGGACCCTGGATTCGACTCGATATTGCCAAAGTTTATCACGAGTCCGGATGACTGCTCTTGTGGGATCAGAGCCGAACCACTCGGTCCGTAAGTTACAAAAAGAGCGTCACGGCGATTCGGAAGAGAGGTGTTGAGAACACCATTGTAACCGTTATTAAAATTAGTGATCCCGGCACCTGACCAGAGCGCTTGGTCCACTACGACGTCACGTTGTATAGTAGTCCGAAACCCTTCTAGGAGGCCCTCAAAGTAACCACCATTGGCACCCGGACGGTCGACCAGTTCTGGTTCGCAGAGAAGGTCACTGCTTCCCGATGACTGATTAATGATCTGGATGGCGAGAACGTTTACGCCAGGGATCAGTGAAACTCCAGGAAGAGGGAATTCGACAAAGTTGACGGCCTGGCTATCTGGATGTGATGAAGCAGTGGAGTTGTAACGAACTGTTCCGGTGATGTTATCACGGGCAATTTCTTTACCATTGAGATAGGCCACGAAGCCATCGTCATAGCGCATTCTCAAGACGAGATTTGAGGAAGGAGAATCGGCCACGTTGAAGTGGAAGCGTTGGTAAACGGAAGTGCCATTCGAGACGATTTCGGAGGGTTTGACCCGAGTTTCGATCAGGCCCAAGTAGTCGCCCGGATTGTTTTCGTAACCGAGTCCGGCGGTGCCAGAGAGCCAAGCGGAGTCATCAAATTCGGGGAGATACCAGCTTGACTCTAGGGAGGCATCGATTGGAGCCAAATAGCGAAGGCGTGCTCCCTGCGCGAGAATGGTGGTTGAGGGGCCAGCTTCGGGGATAGCGAGGTATTCATCCATCAGCGTCCTGACCCGACGCATGTACATTTCACGAGTCACCGGGTTGTCGAGGATGGCCGCGTGGAGGTGGTTTTGCCAGATGGGATTGGGGTTTCCGCCCACTAGCTCCTGAGTGTGCAAGGCGTCGCCATAAAGTGGGCTTGACCAGTTCTCGTTACCATTTGTCCGGCCAGTGGGAAGCCCCTGATCGCCATCCCAAGCAATGCGAAACCACTCTCCGCGATCTAAGTCATGATAAACGTAGTAGTTCTTGGTCAGTTGGTCGTGGTTGAAGGGAACACACATCGCAGCCATCACGTTAATGTAGTTAGGGATGTTCACTGCGTCGGCCACGAAGTCGAAACGGTTAGGGTTTGAAATATTAATCCCTGAAGTTAGCTCGCGGAGCTCCGTGTAAGGTTCGTTTTTTCTGAGGACCTTACGGTAGAGGCTGGAGTTTACGGTGGGCGAAAGGGTGGCCGGAACATTGATCGCTTTATACATCGAGCCAGTTGGGTTGAT
>Ga0257110_1000440_pt1 | contig 20543 bp, 19 predicted proteins | sample LP_taG_7_FD_190184 | JGI IMG/M metagenome (GOLD analysis project Ga0257110, IMG submission 190184) | Marine microbial communities from Northeast Subartic Pacific Ocean, Canada - LP_J_2015_P26_10m | ecosystem: Environmental > Aquatic > Marine > Oceanic | place: Canada: Northeast Subartic Pacific...
TAACTAAAGACCCTGCTTATAACGCAGCTAATCCAAAGCACTTTATTCCAATGATGGATAAAGAAAGATATGGAGAGAGATCCAATGCGTTTGATAAAATAATTAGTGCTACACATAAGCACTTCTGGGATCCACTTGATAAAAAATACATAGATTTTGATGTGCCCTTTGATTTAGAAAATGAGCATATAGTAGATCCAAAAGGACCTTTCGGACTCGAATTAGATATTCCCAGTGTCGCAGAAAAGTTAACTGAAAAACAAAAAATTAAGTTAAACAATGAAAGTTTTCGTTTTGTGTTGTCGCAAATTCTACATGGTGAGCAAGCTGCTTTATCTTTAAGTGCAAGTTTGTGTCATGTTTTAAGAGATCCAGGAGCTCAAGAATATGCTGCCAATCAAACACGTGAAGAAGCAAGACATGTTACTGGTTTTACAAAATATATTGAATCAAGATGGGGCAGTCCCTATAAAGTTGGTCCAACATTAGGTAGAGTAGCTGATGATATTGTTTCCTCAGATGTAGTTTATAAAAAAATAGTTGGGATGCAGATGATGATTGAGGGGCTAGCTATGGGAGCTTTTGCAATGGCGCATGAAGATACAAATGATCCCGTCTTAAAAACGTTATTAAAATATACAATGAGTGATGAGGCATTTCATCATAAATTTGGTAAAATATGGGCTGATAGAACTGTTCCAAAACTATCTGAAAGTGAACATATTAAAGTTGAGGATTGGGCTGAAAAAATATTTACTGAACTACTTTTCAACTTAATAAATCCTTTTGAAAAAAAAGAAGTTTATGCTTCTGTTGGTCTTGATGCTAAATGGGTACAACAAGAATTTGAAAAACATATTGATCAAAGCGATGTAATTAAAGAAGAAATGAAAAAAAATAATAATATTTTTAGAGTGTTAGTTAAAACATTGCTTAAAGCTCACATCATTACAGATAGAACTAAAGCTACTTATGCAGAATTTGTAGATATGGACGAATTAAATGCCGAAGATGATACAGTAGCTGGACAAGATATTGCTGATGAAGGCGTAGAAAGATTGTCCGTAATTAATGCACTTAAAAAATCAGCTTAAGACTACTTTGGTGAACGTTTAGCTAGGATTCTTTGAAGAGTTCTTCTGTGCATTTTTAATCTTCTAGCTGTTTCAGACACATTTCTATTACATAACTCATAAACTCTTAATATATGTTCCCATTTAACTCGATCAGCTGACATTGGGTCTTTAGGGGGTTCGGGTTTTTTTGAATAAGGTGCTCTTAATGAAGCATCAATATCATCTGCATCAGCAGGTTTTGCCAAATAGTCACAAGCACCTTCTTTCACAGCCGCTACTGCTGTCGGAATATTTCCATATCCAGTAAGAATAACAATTTTACAATCTTCTCTTAATTTTGAAAGTTCTGATACAACTTGTAATCCATTTCCATCATCTAACCTTAAATCAACTACAGCGAACTTGGGTGGACTATTTTTAATATATATTAAAGATTCTTTTACAGATGCAAATCCAACAACAACATAACCTTTTCTTTCCATTGCTAATAACAATCTCTTGCGAAATATTTCATCATCATCAACTAAGAGTAGTGTATCTAATTCTTTATTTTCATTTTCCATTATAATAACTATTGAGATAACACTAGATTATCTTTTTTCCAAATAATTCTAACGCAAGCTCCAATATTTTCTATATTTTTAAATTCCATTCTACCCTGAGTTTTATTAATTAAATTTTTTGCTATAAATAAACCTAAACCAATACCAGAATGATTTTTTTCATTTTTTTTAACATAAGGTTCTCCTAAAATTGGAAGTATACTTCCAGGAAACCCCTCACCATCATTAATAATTTCTAGAATAACAAATTCATCTTTAGATATAAGGTTAATATTTATCTTTTGTTTGGCATATTGATAAGCATTTTCAATAATATTACTTAGACTATGAACAATTTCAGGTTTTCTAGAAATAATAAAGTTTGATTCTTTAAAATAATTATCAATTTTGATATCGAGTTCAATTGTATCTAACTCATAATCTTTTACGATTTCATTAATCAATCTTGGAAAATCTAATTGGTTAATGAAAGTGCTATTATCATTACTAATATCACCTTGCCTTAAACGATTTAAAATTTCACTACATCTTTTTATTTGAGATTGGATCAATAATATATCATCATAATTTTTTTCATCTTTAGAAAGATCATTTGCTATCTCCTTTATAATCACTGATATAGTTGACAGAGGTGTTCCCAGCTCATGAACAGCTGCTGCAGTTAAACTCATTATATCTGAAACTTTTTCTTCGTCTGATAATGCTAACTGAGTCTCTTTAAGGGCGCCTTCAACTTTTCTAGATTCATCAGCAATCCTAAAACAGTAAATACCAATAAAAGTCAGGGAAACAATTAGTGATAGCCATATGCCAAATATTTGAAATATAGAAAAATCTAAACTATTAAATTCAAAAATATTACTAGATATTGGTTGATAATAAAAAGCTAGTAATGTCACTGATAAAATAGAAACTACACCTATAATTATTATTCTATATAGATCTAAATATGTTGCTGAAATAATAAAAGGAGCAACAATTAAAATACAAAATGGATTTGTTAATCCACCAGTTATATAAAGCAATGCTATAAGTTGAATTGAATCGAAGATTAAGTAAAGTGCGGCTTCATTTGCTGTTAATGTTCTTGTTGGTAAAGATTTAAAACTTACAACAATATTTAAAATAACACTGGATAAAATACATATCAGAGCCCAATAGAAATTAAAGTTTATTTCTAGCCAAAAAAATGCAGTTGTTACTGCTAAATATTGGCCTAATATAGCAACCCATCGAATTAAATTTAATGTTCTAAGCCTTAAGCCATCTAATTTATTATTTGATAAATTTAATATATTTAACAATTGAATAATTTATGTTTATAAAAAAAAATGATCATCAGATTAAATATATAATATATAAAAATATTTCAATCACTGTAAAAATTAAAAAATATCGATATTCTAGGAACTACAAGGTTAGTTATGATAAAAAAAATCTACAAGCCTTAGTCACAATTCCAAAATATATTAGTTTTAAAAGCGGATTTAAATTTGCAGAAGATAATATTGATTGGATTTATCAGCAACATATTGAAATGATTCCAAGTATAATTTTAAAACATGGAAATTTATTAACTATTGATGGTAAAGAAAAAAGCTTATTTTTTAAAAAAGATAAGATTAATAATGTTCATTTTGATAATGAACAAATAATAGTTTCAAGTAAATCAAATAACAAACACAGTTTAGTTTTGCATAATTGGATAAAATCTAAAATTACAGAAATAACCAAAAAAATTTTATTAGAAAAATTTCATGATAAAACTATTAAAAAAATAAGAATTTCAAATTCTTTTAGTTATTGGGGTTCTTGTAATACTAAGGATAGTATAAGTATTGATTGGAGACTAATATTTGCTCCAAGTCATGTATTAGAATATATAATTGTCCATGAGCTTTGCCATTTATCAGAATTTAATCATGGTCTAAAATTTTGGAACCTTGTAGATTCTAAATTTAAAGATAGAAGTAAAAGTCAAAGCTGGTTAAAGAAAAATGCTAATTATTTATATAGAATTAGATTTAATTAAATGTCTAAATTATTAACATTTGTAGCGCGGGATTCTATAAATTCTCTCCTTGGAGCTACATTTTCACCCATAAGATCTTCAAACCATCCTTTTGTAATTTCCTCATCATCAATGGTAACTTGCATTAATGATCGATTATCTGGATCTAAAGTTGTACTCCATAATTGATCAGGATTCATTTCACCTAAACCTTTGTACCTTTGCATAGTGAGTCCTTTTTTACCAACTTCTACAATTTTATCTAATATTTCAGATGGCGAATTAATTTCTAGTGGCTCAGATGAATCACGATATAATTGTCCCTTATCCTCAAAAATTCTAAATACTTCATCATAGTTTTTTACTAATGTTTCTATAACTTGTGATTGCAATAAACTTAAATCAACATTTCTTTCTTCAGTTACACCTCTCACTTTTCTACTAAATGTATAGCCTGACTCGAAATCAAATGTGCCTTTCCAACCTCTTTCATATACTTCAGAGATAGAATCTAAACTTTTAGCAATATAATCAGCTGCAACTTGGGCAATCTTTTTATCATTATTAAAGTTTTTTATATCTAAGCCTTGTGCAATTGCTATTTGTTCAATTATTTTGGGATCGTACCTATCGGGTATTTTTTTTAATAGGCCTTGTATATTTTTTATATCATTTAAAAGTGATTGAAGTTTTTGACTATCGTAAATTTTCTTATCAAAGGATTCGAATGAATAATCTTTAATTCCATATTCAATCAAAGCCTCAAATAGTTCATCATCGTCCATTATATAGTGTTCTTCTTTATTTTTAGAAATTTTATAAAGAGGGGGGCGTGCAATATACAAATACCCTTGTCTTATTAACTCAGGCATTTCTTTAAAGAAAAATGTTAATAATAAAGTTCTAATATGTGAACCATCAACATCTGCATCTGTCATAATAACTACTTTATGATACCTAAGTTTTGAAACATCAAATTCTTGATTTCCAATGCCTGCACCAAGAGCCGTTATTAAAGTTCCAATTTCTGTTGAACTTAATATTTTATCCTGTCTAGATTTCCACGTATTAAGTATTTTTCCTCTAAGTGGTAAGATTGCTTGGTTTTTTCTATTTCTTCCTTGTTTTGCAGAGCCCCCAGCAGAGTCACCTTCAACAATAAAAATTTCTGATAACTTTGGATCTTTTTCCTGACAATCTGCAAGTTTTCCTGGGAGATTTGTAATCTCAAGTGCTGTTTTTCTTCTCGTTAACTCTCTTGCTTTTCTTGCAGCTTCTCTTGCTTCAGCAGCTTTTTGAATTTTTTGAACAATTATTTTTGCAACTGATGGATTTTCTTCAAACCACGATGTTAGTTTATCATTAATTAGACCTTCAACAACCGGTCTGACTTCAGATGAAACTAATTTATCTTTAGTTTGAGATGAGAACTTTGGATCTTGTACTTTGACTGATAAAACACAAGTTAGTCCTTCTCTGATATCATCTCCATTAAATGATATTTGATTTTTTTTATTACCTAGATTTTTCTCATAGTAATTATTAATTACTCTTGTAAGAGCGCCTCTAAATCCAGATAAGTGAGTACCGCCATCTTTTTGTCTAATGTTGTTAGTAAAAGTCATTACTTGTTCATAGTAGCTATCATTCCACCATAATGAGCAATCAACTTCTATATTGTTTTTATTACCTTTTACATTTATTGGTTCATCAAATATTGGCTTTTTTGATTTATCAAGAAACTTTACAAATTCTGTAATACCACCCTCATAATGATAATTGGTTTCTTTTTTATCTGCCTCTCTTAAATCGGAAAAAATAAGTGACACATTTGGATTTAAAAATGCCATCTCTCGAAATCTTTGACCAAGTACTTTTGAGTCAAAATCTGTCTTAGTAAAAATATTATTATCTGGAGTAAATGTTACTTTAGTTCCATTCTTATCTTTAATACTTCCCACTTCTTCTAGTGGACTTACTGCATCCCCATTCTTAAAATTTAATTTATATTCTTTTCCATTTCTAAAAATATTTAATTCCAGTTTATTTGATAATGCATTTACAACAGAAACTCCAACACCATGAAGACCTCCTGATACTTTATAACTATCTTGATCAAATTTTCCACCAGCATGTAATTGAGTCATGATAACTTCTGCTGCAGAAATCCCCTCCTCTTCGTGCATATCTGTAGGAATGCCTCGACCATTATCTTCAACTGATACTGATCCATCAGAATTTAAACTGATAGATATTGTGTCACAATGTCCAGCTAGGGCTTCATCAATTGAATTATCCACAACTTCAAACACCATATGATGTAAGCCACTTCCATCATCGGTATCTCCGATATACATACCGGGTCTCTTTCTAACTGCATCAAGTCCTTTAAGGACTTTGATGGAATCAGCACTATAGTTATCTTGTTCTGTGGACATATTTTGAAGACTTACTATAGCTTATTTAAGAATTTTTTACTTCAAAAAAAATAGTATCTTGACTTAAATGATCAAATATTTCTTTAGAAACTCCTGTGTACCAACTTTGTGTATTGAGTTTAGACAATTCGTCTACTAAAGCCTCTCTATGGTGTTGATCTAAGTGTGCCATTGCTTCATCTATTAATATTATTGGTGGCTTAGCAAAATCAGAATTTTTGATAATTTGAGCTACAGATAAAATAATTGATATCAGAATTGATTTTTGCTCGCCAGTAGAACAGTATTTTGCCTCAATAGATCTATCATCTAGTTTCCACATTTTGACTTCGACCTTATTAGGTCCAACAAGAGTTCTATTTGTTTCTTTATCAATTGTTCTATTTTTAAATAAAGTATTTTCATAATCAAATGTAAATTCACCCATATCACTTGTAATTTTAAGAGTATCTTCATAATTTAACTCGATTATACATGAATTAAATGGCAGAGAAATAAGAGATAAATTAGTATTAATTTTACTAATTGCTGCCTGTCGATATTCAATTATTTCATAAGCACATACTGCAATTTTTTTTTCAATTTGTTCTAACCAAGCGCTGTCAGGAGCATTAGATTTTAAAATATGCAATCTTTCTTTTGTAAATTTATTATAAGCTGTAAAAGCTTTAAGATGTTTCTTTTCAATATTAAATATTAATCTATCAAAGAAATTTCTTCGCTCAGAATTAGATTGAAGCATTATCTTTTCCATTACAGGAGTAACCCAAATGACTCGTAAATAATTTAAAAGGTCAGCAGTTTTAGATTTTTCATCATCAATAAATAAATTAGATTTTTTAGTCTCATCTCGTAAATATGTTTTTTTAATCTTAATTGAATTATTATCAAATTGTAAATTGGCAGATAAACCATAATCAGTGTTTGTATTTTTATTAATTATTTCTTCGTTTTTTGCATTACGAAGTCCTCTGCCAGGCGAGAGTAAAGATATCGATTCAAGAATGTTGGTTTTACCCACTCCATTTTTTCCAAATAAAACAATATTTTTACTATTAGAATTAATAGTAAATTTTTCATGGGATCGAAAGTTGCTAAGAATTATATTTGAAATATAAATACTGGGCTGCATTTTAAATGCGCATTGGCATTAAGACAAAAAATAAATTATCTTCTGCGTCATCAATTATTAAAACTGGTGCTGCTGGATCCGAAAAGTTTAAAGTCACATCAGTGCCATCTATTTCTGATATAATATCGAGCAAGTATCTTGAATTAAAACCTATTTCTAGCTTGTCATGGGCGAACTGAACATCTAATTCCTCTATGGCAGAGCCTTTGCTAGCACTACTAGCGAGCAATTGAAGTTTGTTATTTTCAATAATTAATTTTAATCCTCTTGATTTTGTTTCTTCGCTAACTGCAATTGCAGAAACTCTCTCTATTGCACCTTTTAAGTCACTAATGTTTGTTTTAAGCATTTTATCATTATTTTGAGGTATTACCTTTGTATAATCTGGAAAGGTACCATCTATCACTTTCGAAACTAGCTCTATTTCACTAAACACAAACTTGACTTTACTTGATGATAATTCAACTTGAACATCACCATTTGCATCATCTAGGATTCTTCTTAATTCTAGGGTAGTTTTTTTTGGAATTATAATTCCTGACATTTTTTCTGCACCCTGAGGGAGAGGCATATCATATTGTGCTAAACGGTGTCCGTCTGTTGCTACAGATCGAAGTATATTGATTTCATTTTTATGAGCTGAGTGAAAAAATATTCCATTAAGATAATATCTTGATTCTTCATTTGAAATAGCAAATTTAGTTTTATCGATCATAGTTTTTAGATCTTCCACGTTCATTATAAATTTTACTGAAAGGTCATCTTGTGAGATGTCTGGAAAATCATCAGTTGGTAGAGTGGAGAGATTAAATCTTGACCTACCTGATTTAATATTAATGCTATTACCAGTTTCATCCATATTAAGGTCAATATCTGAACCTTGTGGCAATTTTTTTACTATCTCATGAAGTGTAATAGCTGGAACAGAAATTTCACCATTTACCTCTATATCAGCACTAATTTTTTCTGAGCAAAATATATCTAAGTTAGTTGATGAAAGTTTTAGTAAATTATCTTCAGCCTTAATTATAACATTAGATAAAATTGGTAGAGTATGCCGAAGTTCTACAACTCCTTGAAGATGTGACAGAGCTTTAGCAAGATCAGAGCTATTAACTTTTAGTTTCATGAATAGAAGTATACATAATTTAAATAAGACATGTTACTAAATTTGAAAAATTATAGTGAAATTGAAATTTTATGAGGAAGTAATAATTTGAGTTAAAACATTGATATCTTCATCAAATTTATTTGATTCTGACTTTAGTTGATCAACTTTTTTGACGGCATGTATTACTGTTGTGTGGTCTCTACCACCAAATTTTCTACCAATTTCAGGAAGTGATCTTGAAGTAAGTTTTTTAGATAGATACATAGCAATTTGTCTTGGTCTAGCAAAAGATCTTATTCGCTTAGCTGACATTATATCATCTACTTTAATATTAAAATAACTAGCAACTTTTGATTGAATTTCATCAATTGTAATTCTTCTATTACTTGATCTTAGTAAATCTTTTAGAACTGTTTGAGCTAGTTCAACATCTACTTTTCTATTCATTAAATTTGCAAATGTTACAACCTTATTTAATGCACCTTCAAGTTCCCTTACATTGTTAGCGATTGTTTTAGCTAAAAATATTATTACATCTTCCGCTATAGTAATTTTATTTTCATACTTCAAACTTAATTCTAAAGCTTTCTTTTTTAAAATCTCATGTCTTAATTCAAAATTAGCAGGCAAAATATCAGCAACTAAGCCCCATGAAAGTCGTGATTTTATTCTGTCATCAAAACTATCTAGGTCACTTGGTGCCCTGTCAGATGAGATAATTACTTTTTTATTAAGATCTAAAAGTGAGTTAAATGTATGAAAAAACTCCTCCTGTGTTGATGATTTTCCCATCATAAATTGGATATCATCAATTATAAGAACGTCTACAGACCTAAATTTTTGTTTAAATGACATTGTATCTTTTTGCCGTAGAGATTTAATAAATTGAAACATAAACCTTTCTGCAGATAGGTATAAAACTTTAGCATTTTCATTATGGTTTTTAATTTCCCAAGCTATTGAATGCATTAAATGAGTTTTACCTAGACCAACGCCGCCATAAATAAAAAGTGGATTGAAGTCAAATTTCTCTGGTTGAGCCATTCTTTTTGCTGACGCATATGCTAACTCATTAGGATGACCAACAACAAATTTTTCAAAGGTAAATCTTTCATCCAACGGCCAATCGTCAGATTGATGTGTGTATGAAACCTCTTTAGATTTTCTATTTTTTTCAATAAAAATCTCACTATTCATAGCATCATGATCATTAGCCAGCATGGCATCAACTATGATTTTAACCCTTTTAATCTCTGGGCTTTCCTCTTCTATATAGAAGATAATTTTGTCTACGTAATGTGCTGTTATCCAATCTCTAATAAATTTAGAAGGAACAGAAAATACGAGAGTTTCATTTTCTAAAGTTTTAACTTTTAAATTCTTTAACCAGCTATTGTAAATTTCATTACCATATTCTTTATTTAGTTTTTTTAAAACTGCATGCCAAGTCAATTTTATATCTGAAACGAGAGGCTGTTTTGAATTTAAATCTTGTATCATTAATAATATTGCCTCTGTATATTTTTAAAAATTGTAACTAACTTTTAGAAAAATTAATACATTTGTTTTTAATTTATTTTTAAAAAAACCAAAAATATATAATCTAAAAAAAAAATTTTTTAAACAAACTTAAATTTGAATTTTTTGAAAAACTAATAAGAAGAAATATATTAATTTGAAATAATCTAGCGTTAAACTATTTGAATCGCAATGAGAAAAATAAAATAATTAATGATTAGTTTTTAGTAGCAATTACGATTCGCTTTATATGAATCTAGGTATTTAAGTTATGATGTTTTGAAAGTAGTTTGATTAAGACTTTTAAGTATCAGATAAAAAGAGATTAATTAATTTAAAGCTTTAACTTTTTTCACAAGCCGTGAAACTTTTCTAGCCGCTGTATTTTTATGAAGAATGCCTTTTGATACAGCACTCATAATTTCTGCTTCTGCTATTTTTATAGATGCTTCAGCTTCAGACTTTGCGCCATTAACTATATCTAGTTCTGTCTTTTTGACATAAGTACGATATCTATTCCTAACAGCTTTATTGATTGCTGTTTTTCTATCGATTACTCTTACTTTTGTCTTTGCTGATTTAGTATTAGCCATATTAGTATTTATATTAAATTTTAATCAGAGCTACTTTTGACATTTACTACAATAGAAGCTTGATCGCTGGGCTATAACTATTCGTAATATCTTCGAATGACAAGTTTTTTTTCTACAAATTTTTCCTTCTTTTCCATACACCTCAAACTCTCTTTGAAAGAAGCCTAAATTGCCATCTACTAATGAATAATCGTTTATTGAAGATCCACCTAATTTAATCGAGCGTTTGAGTACTTTTTTAATAGATTTTGCAAGCAAAACACACTCAGTCAGGCTTAGAGACTTGGCTTGACGACCTGGTCTTATTTTAGCTTTATATAAAGATTCAGACGCGTAGATATTCCCTACCCCTACAACTATAAATTGGTTCATAATTATTGACTTAATATTAGCTGATCTTCCCTTTAATGCTTTAAATAAGTATGTTGCATTAAATTCTTTAGTTAATGGTTCAGGCGCAAGATTTTTAATTAGCTTGTGAGTATTTAAGTTATTAGTTTCATGTAATAATACTGATCCAAATCTTCTTGGATCAATAAATTTCATTTTTTTCTTACCTGTTGTAATAATTTCTAAATGAGTATGCTTGAAAATATTTTTGGAAGATTTTAGATCTTCAACTACAATTCTACCAGACATACCAAGATGTATAATAACTGTTAGACCGTTATCTAAATTAATTAAAATGTACTTTGCTCTTCGACTTACGCTATTAATTTTAGTATTGGTAATTTTTTGTTCTAACTTAGTATCCATTCTAAATCGTAAATCTCTTCTTTTTACAATAACTTTGCTAATTTTATGATTAAGCAATTTTGACTTAATTCCTTGTGATACGGTCTCTACTTCAGGTAATTCTGGCATAGTTTAAGTATATATTTAAAATCTTTTAATAAGGTAGTAAAAGTATCCTGAAATTTAGAAAAAAACTTATGGAAACTAAGCAAGTATTTGATGCTGTCGCAAATAGATATGATTTGATGAATGATATTATGTCATTAGGAACTCATAGATATTGGAAAGAATGTCTTATTGACTGGCTTAAGCCTTACCCTGGAATGAACATAATTGATGTTGCAGGTGGCACTGGAGATATTTCTAGACGGTTTTTAAAAAGAGTTAATGGACAAGGCAAAGCTACTATATGTGACCCCAATTCAAATATGTTAGAAAGTGGTTCAAAAAATATTGATATATATGAAAATTGTATAAGTAGAACTTGCGCTTTTGCAGAAGACTTACCCTTTGAAAATGATTTATTTGATGCATATATTGTTAGTTTTGGTATTAGAAATTTTGTTAGCATTGAAAAAGGCTTAAAAGAAGCATTAAGAATATTAAAACCTGGAAGTAGATTCATGTGTTTAGAATTTTCAAAACTTGAAAATTCTAAATTAGCAAAGGTATATGAGAAGTATTCATTTTTTATTCCAAAAATAGGCAAAATTATAGTTGGTGATGAAGAACCGTATCAATATTTAGTTGATACGATTGAAAAATTTCCACCACAAGAAGAGTTTTCAGCAATGATAGAAAATGCCGGATTTAAAAAAGTTGAATATCGAAATATATTTAATGGCGTTGTAGCTATTCATTCTGGTTGGAAAGAATAATAAAATGATTGCTAACTTTTTATTTTTTTTAAAAATAATTCGAGTTTTTAAACGACACAATATTCTTATACTTATTGAAAAAAATATACGCTATAAAATTTTATTTAAACTATTTACTTTCATACTAGCTCCAATAACTCTAGATAAGTCAAAAAAAGGAACAGCTGACGGCATTAGAATTTCATCTGCACTTAATGAATTGGGTCCATCATTTATTAAATTAGGACAGTTAATATCAACTAGACCAGATATTATTGGCAATGAAATTGCAGAAGATATGGCTATGCTGCGAGATAATCTTCCACCTTTTTCCAGAATTGAAGCTGTAAACATTATTGAAGAACAATTTGGGCGGAAAATAGAGAGCATATTTCAAAATTTCGGCGAACCAATAGCTGCAGCCTCAATTGCCCAAGTACATTTTGCTGAAATTAAGGAAGGTGAAAAAAATATACCAGTTGCTGTTAAAATTTTACGACCAAATATAATTGAAACGATTGATGATGAAATGAATCGATTAGATTGGCTTACTGGATTTCTTGAAAATTTTAGTGAGCTAAAAAGATTACAATTAAATTCTGTTATTAAAAAAGCAAAAGAAATTATTAGATTTGAGTTAGACTTAAGATATGAAGCCGCAGCTGCATCAGAACTAAAAGAAAACACAAAGAATGATCATAGCTTTTATGTCCCCGAAATACATTGGGAATATGTAACTAAAAAAGTTTTAACTATTGAGAGAATTGATGGTACTCCAGCTGATAAAATAGAAACACTAAAAGAGAAAAAAGTAGATTTAGTAAAAGTAGCAAACTCATTAATTGTAAATTTTTTAAACCAAGCAATTCGCGACGGTTATTTTCATGCTGACTTGCATCAAGGAAATCTATTTATCGGAGAAAATAATAATCTAATAGCTGTTGATTTTGGAATAATGGGACGATTAGATAAGAAAAATCGTAGATTCTTAGCAGAAATTATTTTTGGTTTCATTAGCCAGGATTATTTGAAAATTGCACAAATTCATAAGGAAGCAGGTCTAATTGATAATGATCAGTCAGTTGATGATTTTTCTCAAGCACTACGATCAATTGGTGAGCCTATTATAAATTTAAAAGCAAAAGATATATCTATGGGTAGAGTTTTAGTTCAATTATTTGATATAACGAAACAATTTAATATGTCATTACAACCGCAATTACTTTTACTTCAAAAGACAATGATAATTATTGAAGGTGTTGCAAGAAAATTTAATCCTGAAATAAATTTTTGGGAAATATCAAAACCTGAAATTGAAAAATGGCTTAAAGATGAGCTTGGACCAATAACAAAACTTAAAGAAACTGGCAAAGTTCTTGAGGCGCTAGCGAGGAAAGTTCCTGATATTCCAGATTTTCTAGATAGAGCTGAGGGTGCATTTGATTTTATAGCAGAAAGCAAATTAAAATTTGATGCTGATAAAATTAGAAGAAAAAGTCGTAAAAACCTATTAGGCATAACATCTGGTGCTATTGTAATATTAATTGCTGCTATCTTATTGATTTAAATATATATTATTAATACTTTATTATTTTACATATTAAAGTGTTAGCGTTAAATAGCTCCTGAAATGAAAAAAGTTAAAAATATTTTATTAATAATTACTGGCGGTATTGCAGCTTATAAATCTTTAGAATTAATTAGAAGATTAAAAGATCAGGGTATTAATGTAACTTGTATATTAACAAAATCTGGAAGTGAGTTTGTTACGCCTTTATCTGTTGCTAGTTTATCGGGTAATCATGTTTATTCTGATTTATTTAATCTTACTGATGAAAATAAAATGGGACATATCCAACTCTCTAGAGAAGCTGATTTAATTTTAGTTGCTCCAGCTACTACTAATACTATTTCCAAAATGGCTTATGGTTCGTGTGATGATTTAGCTTCAACTGTTTTAATGGCCACAAATAAACCGGTGTTTGTTGTGCCAGCTATGAATGTTCGGATGTGGCATAACCTAGCAACACAAAGAAATATTCAGATGTTAATTGAAGATGGTGTAAAGTTTATTGGACCAGAAAAAGGGGATATGGCATGTGGTGAGTATGGACTTGGTAGAATGTCTGAAACTGAAGAAATTATAAATTCAATTATTGAGTATGATGTATCCTTATTAAATCAGCCTTTAAAAAATTTAACTGCATTAATTACTGCTGGACCTACAAAAGAACAAATTGATCCTGTCAGATTTATAAGTAATGAATCATCTGGCAAGCAAGGGTATGCAATCGCTCAAAATTTGTTTGATATGGGTGCAAAAACAACTTTAATAACGGGCCCAACTAATATCCCACTGCCTGATGGCCCCTCAATTTTAAAAATTAATACTGCTGAAGAAATGTTAGAGGCAAGTGAAAAATTACTTCCAGTAGACATAGCTGTATGTGCTGCAGCTGTAAGTGACTACAAAGTTAGTGATAAAAAAAATTCAAAAATAAAAAAGGTTGGTGAAAATATCTCACTAAAATTGTCAGAAAATCCAGACATTCTTAAAAGAATTAGCAATAGAAACTCTAATCGACCAAAACTTGTAGTTGGTTTTGCTGCAGAGACTGAAAATCTTGAAAACAATGCTACAACTAAACTGTTAACAAAAGGTTGTGATTGGATTTTAGCAAACGATGTCAGTAGTGGAAAAGTTTTTGGTGATGATGAAAATCAAATTACGTTTATCTCAAAAAATAAGACAGAAAAATGGGATAAAATGAGTAAAAATAATGTTGCAAAAAAACTATCTAGTAATATTTCAGAATATTTTTCTAGTTAAAAAAATGCCAATTAGAAAGATTTATATAAAAAATATTTCATCCAAACTAGATTTTAAATTACCAAACTATGAATCTGAAGGAGCTGCAGGGATGGATCTTTCGGCGGATATTGATTCTGATATCATAATAAAACCATTAGAAAGAAGCCTTATTCCTACTGGAATCGCAATTAGTTTACCTGAGGATTTAGAGGCCCAAATAAGACCCCGTTCAGGCCTTGCTATTAAACATGGAATAACTCTTTTAAATTCACCGGGAACTATCGACTCTGATTATCGTGGAGAAATAAAAGTAATTTTGGTTAATCTAAGCAATGATAATTACACAATAAAACCATATGATAGAATTGCACAAATCATAATTTCTCAATTTGTGAAAGCTGAATTTGAAATCGCTGAAAATTTAGATGAGACAAATCGAGGCAATTCAGGTTTTGGTTCTACAGGTAAATAATTATATAATTGATGTCTAATGAAGGTTTTATAATTTTAGGTAACCAGCTTTTTCCATTAGATTATATTAAAAAATATAAATCATGCCATTTCTTTATGGCAGAAGACTTTGAGTTGTGCACTTATTTTAAATTTCATAAACATAAACTAATTTTTTTTCTAGCATCAATGCGCAGCTATAGAGACCTTTTAATTAAAAAAGGATTTAATTGTGATTATCAAAAATTAGATGAGCAAAAAAAAACTGATAATTATGAAAAAAAATTAAAATTATTTATAAAACAAAATAAAATTAAAAAGCTAAAAATCTTTGAGATACCTGATTCTTTTTTTAAAAAAAGAATAATAAAATTTTGTGACTCTAATAAAATAGAATTAGATATTTTGAATAGTCCAATGTTTATGACAGACAAAAATTTAATTAATGAGTATTTTTTAAGTGGTAAAAAACCTTTTTTAAATAATTTTTATAAAATGCAGCGCATTAATGAAAATATTTTAATCAAGAATAAACTTCCTATAGGTGGTAAATGGTCATTGGATGAAGAAAATAGAAAAAAACTTCCAAAAGACACCAATATTCCTGCCCTTCCAATATTTAAACAAGATAAAAATATTCAAGAAATTAAAACACTGGTACAAGAGAAATTTAAAGATCACCCTGGGAATATTAATAATTTCTATTTACCAACAACCCGGAAATTAGCTCTGCAGTGGCTGCAAAGATTTTTAATAGAACGTCTTAATAGTTTTGGTGATTATGAAGATGCAATGAGCACAGACTCTAATTCAGTTTTTCATAGTTTATTAAGTCCATTATTAAATATTGGATTGCTTACTCCACGTGAAGTAGTTACTGAAGCAATTGATTTCTATGAGAATAATCAAGTTTCAATTAATAGTATTGAGGGGTTTGTTAGACAAATAATTGGATGGAGAGAATTTATAAAAGGAACATATGATGTATACGAAAATAAGATGATAAACGGCAATTTTTGGAATCATCACCGAAAATTGACATCTTCATGGTACGAGGCTACAACTGGAATTGAACCACTTGATCATTTTATTTCGGAAGTAAACAATAAAGCTTATACCCACCATATTCCAAGACTAATGATTATAAGCAATCTTATGAACTTAACTGGAATACATCCTGAGGAAATATATCGTTGGTTTATGGAGATGTTTGTCGACTCTAGTGACTGGGTAATGGTGCCGAATGTATTCAGTATGGGAACTTATAGTGATGGTGGTATATTTGCAACAAAGCCTTATCTTTGTGGTTCAAATTATATTTTAAAAATGAGCGATTTTAAAAAAGGTGACTGGTGTGACATCGTTGATGGACTTTATTGGGGATTTATTGAGCGCAATGTTGATGTCATTAAAAAAAATTATAGAATGTCGATGATGGCTAATGCTTTAAATAGAATATCTGAGGATAGAAAAAAAATTATATTTACAAAAGCAAAAAGTTTTATTAAAGAAAACTCTTTATAAGTACTTATAATTTTTTAAGTAACTCAAGCTTTCCTTTTGCTGATGATAACTCTTCTAATTTTTTTTCCGCAGTGACTACATAATCTATATGTTCAGCTACACCTTGTGGTTTATCTAAAAATATTGCTAAATCCGCAGCAGCGACTGCAACTTGACCTTCTAATTTTTTAATCAGAGCTTTTTTAATCATTTGTATTCCTAATTTTATATTTATGATGATTAGTATAAAGACAAAGATAGTGAAGTCAATACTTTAGAATTATTCTAAACTGAGATTGCTAATTATTAGCAGCTAATTAATCTTCTAAATGAATGATAAGTTCTACTTTTTTAATTTTTTTACCCTTAGGCGCATTAGGCATTGAACTAATTTTTACATCTTGACTCTTAATATCTAAAAGAATTTTTTCTTTATCTGAAAAGAAGTGGTGGTGTAAACTAATATTTGTATCAAAATAAACTTTATCTGTATCTATTGTAATCTTATTTAAAAGCTCTTTTTTGCAAAATTCATGTAGTGTGTTGTAAACTGTAGCAAGCGAAACTCCACGTTGCTCGTTAGAAAGTTTTTTAAATAAACTTTCGGCAGTCACATGTTTATCAACCCCATCAAAAAGAAAGTTACCAATTAAAACTCGTTGTTTAGTGGGTCTTAAGTCATTAGCCCTTAAAATTTCTTTAGTTCTTTGCATAGCCTTAATATTTAATAAAAATTAATGTATTTTACAATCTAAATACTTTAGGGTGATTAAAACCTAAGTAAAACAAACAGATAGTAGACAAAAATGATACAAAAACCAAGCTTTTCTAAAGAAGAATTACTCGATTGTGGACACGGCAATATGTTTGGGATTGGCAATGCAAGACTTCCACTTCCACCAATGTTAATGTTTGATAGAATTATTAAAATTACTGAAGATGGAGGTGATTTTGGAAAAGGTGAAATCATTGCTGAATTTGATATTGACCCAACACTGTGGTTCTTTGATTGTCATTTTGAAAAAGATCCTGTTATGCCTGGATGCCTTGGTCTTGATGCAATGTGGCAATTAGTAGGTTTTTTCCTAGGGTGGATTGGTGAGCCAGGAAGAGGTAGGGCGCTTGGTGCTGCTTCAATAAAATTTGCTGGAGAAATACTTCAAGATACAAAGAAAGTTGAATATATTATAAATATGAAAAAGGTAATTAAGCGTGGAGTGGTAGTTGGTGTTGGAAATGGTATAGTAAAAGCAGATGGTAAGACTATTTATCATGCAGAGGGATTAAAAGTAGGTTTAATTAAATAAATGAGAAAAGTTGTTGTAACAGGATTAGGAATTATATCACCAATTGGTAATAATGTTTCAGAAGTTACAGACTCACTTAAATCTGCTAAATCAGGAATTTCATTTGATCAGTCTCATAAAGATATGGGCTTTAGAAGCCATGTAAGTGGCCAGATAAAAATTAATTTACAGGAATCAATTGATCGTAAGTTTTTAAGATTTATGGGAGATGGTGCAAGCTACAATTATTTAGCTATGGTTGAAGCATTAAATGATTCTGGATTAGATGAAACAGAGATTTCAAATCCAATGACTGGATTAATTATGGGCTCTGGTGGACCTTCAACAAAAAATCTATTGCGTGCTTTTGATATAACTAGAGATAGCGGTCCAAAAAAAATTGGTCCAACAAGCGTTCCAAAAGTTATGTGTAGTACAAACTCTGCAACACTATCAACTTTTTTTAAAATCAAAGGTATGAACTATTCAATAAGCTCTGCGTGTGCAACAAGTGCTCATTGTATTGGACATGGCGCTGAATTAATTCAAATGGGAAAACAAGATATTGTTTTTGCGGGTGGTGGCGAGGAATTAGATTGGTCTCTTTCTGCGTTATTTGATGCAATGACTGCTCTATCTTCTAAATATAATGAAACACCTGAAAATGCCTCTAGAGCATTTGATGAATCTCGAGATGGATTTGTTATTGCTGGTGGTGGCGGTGTCTTAGTACTTGAAGAACTTGAACATGCAAAAGCCCGTGGAGCTAAAATCTACGCTGAATTAGTTGGTTATGGTGCAACCTCAGATGGTTATGATATGGTTCAGCCATCTGGTGAAGGAGCAAAAAGATGTATGGAAATGGCGATAAAAACTACAAATGAAAAAGTTGATTATATAAATGCCCATGGTACATCAACACCTGTTGGTGACAATGCCGAGTTGGGCGCCGTGCAAGAAGTTTTTGGTGAAAACAGTCCATACATAAGTTCTACAAAATCGCTAACAGGTCATTCTCTAGGAGCGGCAGGAGCTCAAGAAGCTATTTACTCACTTTTGATGATGAAAAATAATTTTATGTGTAAATCTGCTCATATAGAAAATCTCGATGAGTCGGCTAAGAATATGAATATTTTAAGAGATATCAAACAAGGACAATTCAATATAGCAATGAGTAATAGTTTTGGTTTTGGAGGTACAAATGCCTCACTAATTTTTAAAAGGTATAATTGAGAATGTATTTAAAGGGAAAAAAAGGGGTCATAATGGGATTAGCCAATGACCATTCCATCGCTTGGGGTGTTGCAAAAAAATTATCTGAGGAGGGTGCTGAGCTTTGCTTTATGTACGCTGGTGAAACTTTGCTTCGTCGTGTACAACCTCTTGCTGAGTCTCTAAATTCAAATTTTTTGATTGAATGTAATGTTATAGATACGGATTCGATACAAAAAGCTTTCAATCAAGTAAAAGATAAATGGGGATCAATTGATTTTGTTCTTCACTCCATTGCCTTCTCTGATAAAAATGAACTAAAGGGAAAATATTTAGATACTTCTAGAGATAATTTTACTCAAACAATGTTAATTTCCTGTTTTTCATTCACAGAAACAGCTAAGGAAGCTAGTAAACTTATGGTGAATGGCGGAGCTTTGGTAACATTAAGTTATGATGGTTCACAAAGAGTTGTTCCTAATTATAATGTTATGGGAGTTGCAAAAGCAGCTCTTGAGTCAAGTGTTAGATATTTAGCAACTGATTTGGGTGGACAGAATATTAGAGTAAATTCATTATCTGCTGGCCCAATGAAAACTTTAGCTATGGCTGGTATTTCTGGGGGGAAAGATATGCTAAAATGGTCTGATAAAAATTCTTTAATGCAAAGAAACATAACTTTAGAAGATGTAGGAAAATCAGGATTTTATTTACTTAGTGACCTTTCCTCAGGAGTTACTGGAGAAAACCATTATGTTGACTGCGGCTATAATAAAGTTGGTGTACCTAGAGAAATTTAATTTTTCTCAGTGAGTAAAGAGTATTGTTTACTTGTTGTTCCTTGTTCATGATCGAGAAGTTGAGTTGGATATTCGCCAGTAAAGCAGTGATCTGTAAATTGAGGATTAGCATTATCTCTTTTATCCTGTTCCATTGCTTTATAAGTTCCATCAAGAGACAAAAAGAATAAAGAGGTTGCACCAATAGAATCTCTCATCTCTTCAATTGTACTTTTAGATGCTAAAAGTTCATCATAATCTGGAGTATCTATTCCATAAAAGTCAGGATGAGTTATTGGAGGACATGAAATTCCAAAATGTACTTCGGTGGCACCTACATCATAAATCATTTTAACAATTTTTCTAGCAGTGGTACCTCTTACAATTGAATCATCAATTAAAATTACTTTTTTATTTTCAATATATGATCTATTAGCGCTATGTTTTAATTTTACTCCAAACTGTCT
>Ga0257110_1000442_pt1 | contig 20501 bp, 12 predicted proteins | sample LP_taG_7_FD_190184 | JGI IMG/M metagenome (GOLD analysis project Ga0257110, IMG submission 190184) | Marine microbial communities from Northeast Subartic Pacific Ocean, Canada - LP_J_2015_P26_10m | ecosystem: Environmental > Aquatic > Marine > Oceanic | place: Canada: Northeast Subartic Pacific...
ATAATAACAGGCTATTTAAAATAATTTAATTGGAATACATCAAACCACCCATACCATTTTCGATACGGAGAATGTTGTAGTTGACACCATAGACGTTGTCTTCAAACGTATCGTTTTCAACAACGAGTCTCGCAGAATCGAGTCTACTGAAGTTGAGCGACCCAGTTGGTTGGAGCTTGGACGTATCGAGACAGAATGGAATCAATATAACATTGTTACTCGCCGCGGCGTTTTGTGTATGGTAGTAAACTGGTGTGTACGTAAAGTGTGGTTGGACAGACTTGGCATCGGAAACGTCCGTACCGTTAATTTGCAATTTCATCTTAGCAGTCGTGAGAGCACCAGTTGTATTTTTGGCGACCAAATACTTCATTGGGTGGTTGAAGCTGAGTTCTTGTGTACCCGATTTGGAAGCAATAGCTTTTTGGGTTTGTGTGATGATCATATTTTGTGGTGTAGACGACATAGACGTTCGTTCTTCAGTGTCGAGATGGATGAATTGTGCGTACACTTCCATATCTGTTACGGCCAATGTACCCCACGTAATTCTCAATTCAACATCGTGGTATTGAAGCGCGATCAATGGGAGCGCGGATTGGGCGTTTTCGCAAAACGAAAATCTGAGTGGGACATAATAATGTGCAGTCGCGTTATAGGCTTGTTTAGAGTTCGTTTGGTTCATCACAACTGGCGCAAGATCAGTCATAAATTCAGATTCTTGTGTGTCGATGACTTGCCCACCGATTAAAAGTTCAACTTTGCTGACATAGTCTTTCAAGTTCGCTGTTGCGTTTGCTCTGCTCGCAACATAGACGTATCCGAGCATATCACCTTTACGCTCAAACCTGATGGTAGACATACCACCGGAGGCAGGGTTGCCCTGGACAACTTGTCTTTCGACAGTTTGGGCAAAGTTTGTGTGACGTTTGTAATTAGATCTAAAAAAAGAAACTTCGGGTTGACCGACGAGGTGCGCATCTTGGGCACCGATTGCAACGAGTTGGGCAATACCACCAGACATATTTATTATATTATACTAAGGTTTTTTATTTTTAAGCCAATATATAATATAATATGAAAGATTCTAAAAAAAAACGAATTACGCTGCTGTAAACGAGATTGCATTCATGTATATTTTTTCAACACCTGATGCACCTATTTTCGATACGGTCAAAAGACCATGACTGTTCTGATCTATAGAAACATCCGCCGTAAATGCTATAAAATCGATACCTGCTGTGATGGTTTTCAAAACTTTTCGCGCCCCACCGGATGCTAGTAAAGGTACTACAACCTGACCCCCGCTTGGTAAATTTGTTATGGAAAGTATAGCAATATCTGCATCTAATGAAACTAACGGAGCTGTACCGTAACTTTTATTTTTACAATCTATCGCGAGTGTTCCTGACCCTGTCGTCCAAGTAGTTGATATTTGTGTGTTTGTGAGTATAAGATTTTGTGATGTAATATTTGAATTACAAAAAACGTTCCCGGCTGTGGTTACGTTTGATCCAATACTAATACTCTTGGTCGTAACAAATGCATTATCTGTCGCGTAACCTGACGCTGGTCCCGTAAACTGAATAACATTTGACGTAATATTGGCACCCACACTTGCACTCGCAACATCATCTAATGCAAAAGGTGACGCGGCAACGTTTAATCCACCTATTGTAATATTAGTGGCCGAAATGTTACCTGTAACCGTGAGTACGTTAGACCCGTACGTGTTCATGGTAAGGTTTGATGTACCGGTAGGTCCTGCCCATGGAGCTACACCTATACTGACGTTCGCATGTATACCCGTACCTTCCTCGTGTGTAAATGCCATGGTCGAACCACCTTGTCCTCCCGAATCGAAAATCTCACCTGTTGTTGTATCTATCGATAAAACGTTCTTTGTAGATGCAGAACCACCTTGTAATTCTGGGGAAAGTATTATTGCATTGTTTATGAAAAGATTACTCGTTCCCGATCCTCCTCCTCCTTGGAGTAGAATATCATCCGCGAACTTAAGTTTTTTAGAAGCCGCGATTGTAATATCACCCGCGGATGTTAAACCCGTGGTTGTGTTATTAAAAGCGACTGTTTGTGTTGTCGTTGCACCTCCCTCTGTAATAGTCTGTAAGTCTGAAGAAACGTCCGCCCATGTAACTGCTGAAGCCGTACTTTTAAGAAATTTACCATTATCTACCCCTAATTTTGCTAATGTCGTCGCACCCGTGGCGTAGAGTAAATCACCCGCCACGTACGACGCGATGTTTGTACCCCCATGATCAACATCGAGAACACCTGTAGTTATTTTTTCAGCATCGAGATCTGTAATAGCCGAACCACCACCTACTAAAGTACCCCCGGTAACTGCACCTGATACGTTAATTGAAGTACCATGGAACGAATCCGAGGTTACTTTACCTGTCGTCGTGACGTTACCTGATAAAACGTTACCCCAAATATTTGCGGTAATGTACGGGTGGTTAGATATACCACTCGTCAATGTTGGTGTTATATCTGTATCAGCTGGGTTACTGTGTGTGTATGCGATCGTATATTCCTTCTCGTCACCTCTAAAACCATGAACAACATTAGCAGTATTCATTGTCATGATCATACCCAAATCGATTGTATCCGTCGAGTTATTGTTACCGACTTCGATTATTGGGTCAGTAACTGTATAGTTTGTTGTTTCTAAATGATCTACCGCTCCTCGTGTTGTGAATCCACCTGTAATTAAAACATCGGCAGCAATTGTCATTAGGCTGTTAGAACCAGAAGTATCGAATTGAAGATCCGTGTCTGAACTTAATACCCCGGACCCATTCGTAAACGGAATCCTGTTATTATTTAATCCACTTGTAGTTATGGTACCCGTTAACGATGGATTAGCGAGTGTAGCGCCTGTTATTGTTGATGTCCATTCGGGTACAGTTCCATCAGATTTTACCTGTAAAACCTTATATTCTGAACTTGACCCTATAGCGAGTTTTGCTAACGAATTAGGTCCATCTGAATATAAAATATCACCTTGCGTGTATGCTATTTGACCCGTACCACCTTTAGTTTCGGGTACGGTAGGTAAAACAGATGTTGTGAGTGTACCTGATGATAGATTAGATGCGTTAATATCATGAATATCCGAACCACTCCCTTCAAACGTAGCGGCCTTTATTTTACCGAGGGTCGTGATTGTCGTACCAGTATCTGTTAAACTCATAGACCCATCTGAAACCGCGGTTGTATCCCCGAGAACTGCATCAAGAGTTAAGGGAACTTCTGCCCATTCGGGTATATCATTACCATCGAGTCGAAGAAATTTACCGGCATCTGCATTAGAACCTGCGGGATTGAGTTGTCCGAGTGAATCACCTGACGTTTTACCGTAAAGTATTGTACCTGACGCATAACTAGACTGACCCGTACCACCGCTGGATATGGCAATTTCTCCACTTACAAATTTATCTGTTGGAATACCCGTTAATCCTGTACCTGGACCAGAAAATTGTGTACTCGCGGTTATAGTACTACCTGCTATTGTATTGGAACCCGCAATTTTACCATAAAGTGCATCGGATGATTCTCTTATAAAAACATTACCTCCAACATCAACGTTACTGGTTGTATAAATACTGGTATCTGGATTCGTAAACTGAACCGTATTTGAGGTTACGTTACCTTGGTTTACTATGTTTTCAACCGTAAGGTTTGAGAGGTAATACGAATCACCCCTATAGTTTTGCGCATTCACATTACCGACGGTATCTAACGCGTATATTGATTGTGTTGGTACATTTAATTGAACCTGACCTTCATTACCAATACTTATGGCATGACCAGGTGCCGTATTCGCTACACCTATTGATGACGAAGTGAGTGTACTTGTATGTATTGTACCAGAAACCTGAATTTTATTAGTTACACTTTCATCGATACTAACAGAAGACCCCGTTGTAAATTTATTAGCTCGAGCCGTACCTTCAACACGAAGTGTGTTGGTATCACCCGTTGGCCCACACATGAAAACCTTATCCTTTACCGATAAGGCGTGTATTGGCGCACTATTTGCAACACCAATATTAGAGCTTGTTATGAAAGATGTTATAGCATTACTAAACTGAACTGTATTTGAAGTTACATTACCTCTATCTGTAGCTGCTTGTAAAGTGACACCACCTAGAAGAGATGTAGGAACACTTGAATCGACAATTTCCTTTGTGACCGACGAGTAACCTACAAGGTTAGAACCTGCCAATTCAGCAACGCGGAGTGGCGCCATATAAATAGAATTCGCATTCGTGACATTAATTGCTGTATCTGTCGCATTAAAAACAATTGTATTTTCAGCCTGATTCTCAGAAACGTGTTTACCAAACCGGATTTTGGTAGACCGTTCAATGGTAGGTATGTTTTTAACCATATTAATATAAGTATGTATTTTAATTTGCATAGATGAGACCGGCTAAACCATTTTCAATTCTGAGAATGTTATAGTTAACTGCATATATAGGATCGGATATATTTCGGGCTTGGCTATGTATCTTTGCTGAATCTAAACGACTAAAATTAAGTGTTCCTGTAGGCTGGAGAGAACTTGTCGATAAACAAAAAGAATATAAAAAGAAATCGGGTGACGTTACGAATGGGGTGTGGTAATAGTTTTGTACCTCCATAAAATGTGGTTTTCCCCATCTAAAATTACCGATATCGAGACCATTAATTTCAATTTTAATCTTATTATCGGCGGATGTCAATGCACCATTAACTGATGTATCTGAACACGCGAGGTATTTGACTGGATGATTAAACGTAAGTTCTTGTGTAAGTTCTTGTGATGGTATACTTTTTTGAACTTGTGTGATAAGAATATCGTGGTTTCGAGAAACAATATTACCACGCTCCTCGTTATCGAGGTAATAGTAATTTGAATAACACTCAAAGTTGTATGCTCCCGCTTGTGATCCCCAGTGAATACGTAATTCAACTTCATGGTATTGTAAAGCAACGATTGGTAATGCACACTGTGGACCTTCACAAAAGAAAAACCTTAACGGGTAAAAGTATGAACGTGCACTCACACCTGGGTGTGTCCCGTTAGAACTCTTTGAAACATTTGATGCAAATGTATCTATGGCTATTTTTTCTGTAAAGACTGCATCTTGCGTATCTACAACCTGTCCACCAATAAGTAATTCGACCTTATCTATGAGTTCGGTCCAATCTCCATAATCGAGTGCTTTTGTGTTATCGTCTATAGTAAAATATGTGTATCCTAATAAATCACCTGAACGTGGGAATTTTATGGATGACATTGAATTGTTTTTCACAGCTCCCTGTATCGTTTGCTTTTCGATGGATTGTGAAAAATTAGAATGTCTTTTAAAAGTTGAGTTAAAGAATGATATCTCTGGATTACCCATTATATGTTCATCTTGAGCACCAATGGCAATGAGTTGAACAATACCGGAAGACATTTATATTAATAAGAGGTTAAAATTATAGGTACGTAACGCCCTGAAATAATTAGTAAGGCATGTTCCTTTTTTTGCAAACGAATTTAAAAACGAAAATGGCATCGCCACACGCCAGTGTATCACCAGCTTGGTCGTCTAAGTTAAAAGTTACTCTATCGAGTTTTCTGATTGGGTTATAATATTGTTGAATAATTGGATACTCGTTTCTAAAGAACACGGCTGTTTGATTGGAGGCGGAACCATGTTTTTCATGTTGACACAAGATCGTTCCAAAAATACCGTTAAGGTGGTTATCGGCATCATCGAGATCTTTTTTCCCGCGTTGCGTGAAATGATTTTTAAGTTCCTCTATACCGATGTGTACACACCTCGTGGCATTATCGGTTATGTTAATACTCGCGGTGAGTAATTGTACCTGGACAATATTTTCGAGTGGTGTTGGTAAAAAAAGTGTAAAATCTGTATCACTCGTTGGATCCAGATTATCAAGTATAACAGTGTGATGTTCGTATTCGAAATCGGGTAAATTGGACTGACTGGTCACTAACGCCATTTATATATACTGGAGATTTTACTTCATCTTATAACTCGATTGTGCGACGACCAATTTTTGGCCACCACAAACACCACCTCTACTGTCGGAGTAATATTCACCGAGACACTCTTGCTTGGACTCGAGATTGAAGAGAGATTCTTCATTGGTCGTTTCGATATCGACTGGGCTGTAGTAGCTGGTTCTCAAGAATTGAAGAACACATATTATGGCGAATACAATCGCGATAGATTTTAGGGTACTTTTGTTTGTAGCGTTAAGTTTCATTTGTATTGAACATACATTTTTTTTATAAAGTGCGTTAAAGAAATTAGAATAGTTTCAATATAAAGATTAATGGACGGTGAGATTATACTTAATCGTTCTAGTACAAATGTTATGAAATTGGATGATAATGAACAGGCACTAATGAACGAGATTGAGATTGATATACCAAGACCTCAGCCTGTAAAAAAAGGAATGCCTAGACCTATGAAGACACAATTTACACCACCACAAACACAAACTTTTCAGGAAGACATTGATTCTTTTGCTAACCCGAACAAACAAAATCACCAATCCGCTCCACCACAAGAGGAACCCCTTGATTACGGAGAATACGAGGATGATGAACCAGGTGATGGATATGATTACGGCGGTGGCGGTGGTATGGGAGGTATTTACACAGAAGAAGAAAAACCATCACCAGGGTACAAAACAATAGATGAAGAAAAAGCAGACCTTGTAAATAAGATCGGTCGTTTAGAAAAGAAAGGGTTTACCGTAAATAAACGTTTGAATGCATATTCACCTATAGATGAACTTAGAACAGAAGTGAAACGAATCACGTATAGCATAGACGTCGATAAATCCGTCAAATTCTCGAGACGAATGCTTATTGCATGTACTACAGGACTTGAGTTTATGAACAAAAAGTATAACCCGTTTGAAATACAACTCGATGGTTGGTCAGAAAACGTCATGGAAAATGTCGATGATTACGATGAAGTTTTTGAAGAGTTGTACGTTAAGTATAGATCTAAAATGGCAGTCGCTCCAGAAATCAAACTCATAATGATGCTCGGCGGTTCGGCTATGATGTTCCACTTAACAAATAGCATGTTTAAATCAGTCATGCCTAATATGAACGATGTGATAAAACAAAACCCCGAACTCGTACAAAATATGATGTCTGCGGTTCAGAACACGGTTCCTAAATCACAACAACAATCGGGTGATACGACAGATGCAAACGGGCGACGCGAAATGCAGGGCCCGGGCCTAGACATATCAAGTCTCATGGGTAATATCATGATGCCACCAACACCACCAATGAGTACGACCAGTATACCAGCAAATATTAACGCACCCGGTGACGATGATATGGACGATGATATTTCGGATATTGCAGAGGCCGATATAGAAAATTCTAAGAATGAAAAGGACGATATGGATAATGAAGTTCGTGAAGTTAAAGTTACCCAGACCAAATCAAAAAGAGGCGGTGGAAAAAAGAAAAAGTCGGTCGAAATTAATTTATAAATGATAGTATAAATGATAGGGTATTGTCCTTTAGACGAAGATCCTATTGAAAGACCCCAACGTCAGGAGGTGGTCGCCAAACCCCAAGTGGTGAAACGTAAAAAACGTAACATTTTGGGTGAGGACGATACCGAATGTAATTACGTTGTAATGTTTTTTATCGCGGGCGTTATTGCCCTAGCGGTCATGGATTCACTCCCATCTAAAAAGTGAATAGTAAACCATTTACCATCCTGTTTGTTCCAGCATGGTAAATAATTTAGATATTATACTCGTAAACATCGGTAATATTTTTTAAAAATACATATTCCGATATTATAAAAAATTTAGCTGTTTTTTTACCTTCTCGTTTTAATTTACATAATCTATGACTTCCGTCAATTGTTCTAAATGGTAAAACGTGAGGGTTTATAAAGGTTTCGACGGCTAAACACGGTAATTCCGTGTCTAAACTGTCATAATATTCATCGTGTTTAAGTTCGGGTTTATCTTTACATTTCCAAGAAACCATATCGAGATCTAATTCTATAATTTGGTTCCCGTAATAAATATCATCAAAGAGTTTTAAAGGTATTCTGTGATCCATATTTGTCATTATTCTCCAGTTTAAACCATCTTTACAAGTAGTTATATGACATCCTCCAAGCATGTTACTAAACCCATAATCCGATTTATTACGACCGTTTAAGTATAAAATCTTTTTATCGAATAAAAAGTGACTTTCATCTATGGTACGAAACCCCATACTTATTCTATTTGTCTGACTACCCACACAGTGCCAAAGACAGTCTTCCCCACCTTTTGCTTCGAATTGGTTTATTTTCCACCCCTTTTTATCGTATTTTGTTATTAAGTTACCTGTTTTCGAATCGAAGTGTCTAAAAAAACTTTTATTATCTTCTTCGGTCCAAACTAAATACGTTCTTTTACCTACGTTATCACTATTAGTATGCCAACCACAAAACGCATTTTTGGGGTAATAGTAAAAACCCGAAGGTACCATTAGAACTCCAAATTTCCTATAAAGTGCCTGAATGATACCCGAGAAAATGTGTAGATTTCTAGGGTACGAGTACCTGTTACAATTTCCTGGTATTTGACGCGCAGTTGGGTTATCTCCATTACTTTTACAAATAATTTCACCTAATTCGGGTAAATCCAAGTTTGCGTTTAGTAAAGGATTAAATGTACTCGAATAATTTGGATGAATGAGATGTAAATGATTTATTATATCGTAAGCTTCCTTTTCTATATAATCTTCCATTAATTAAAAAAAAGATTTATTCTTTTAATTAACGTAAATTTATTTTTTTAATCAATTACGCATTTTCGAGTGCGGTAACACGCGCTAATAGATCGGCGACCTGTGTTTCTAAAGTTGAAACTTTCGTCTTTTCAGCTTGTAATTGTCGATCAACTTCCTGTAAAGCCGCAGTGGCTATAGTAAATATGTATTCTTTCTTTACTATATTAAAATTATCAACTTCCTGTCCCATAACAAAAACCTGATTACCCGAAATGATATTTCCAGTATCATCTATCGAACCAATAATATTTGTTAAATCTTCCTTAACGCGAATTGATTTTGCGTCTATAACAGTGTCTAATGTAAGTCTTTCTATTTTATCGTATACACTTCTAACCTGTATTTTAGATGTTACGTTAGATGTTAATAGATCGGATGTGTTGAAGTTCGTAAACGTTATAACATTCGAATCGGAAACGTTCGAGAGTTCGTATATATTTGGAACTGTATTTACAGAATCCATAACTGCTTCGGGAAACACATTAGAAACTTCCTGTGCGATGAATCCATAAACCGTAGCATTACCTTGTTCTTTAGTATTTATATATTTATACGTTTTTGGTTCTAAGAGTCGTAATTTTTCTAAAGCGGATGCGTCGGTAACATCATTTATATTTGTTTTTATTCTCGAATCTGAAGACCCCCATGTACCAGTGTGTGCAACAAAATAAGTATCCGTACCTATAGCACCTGATGCGCGTATACCAAACCCATTCCAAGTGCCCGTCTGACCAGTAAAATTTGAACTAGCACCTCGGAAAAAACTTCGTGCAGCGTAACTATAAAGGGTTGAACTAGACCCATTTACGTCTAGTGGCGCCAATGGATTACCTGTTCCAATACCAAGATTATCATATATTCGAACATTTCTATTTGAACCACTCGTTCCCGCACCTACAATATCGAGCGCGTTGTTTCCACCACCACTAAACGTACTGTACCCAATTTTACCTGCATTGCCTTCTTTTCCGGATACACCCGTCCCCCATTCGAACGTATTTGATCCCGATAACGATGATCCGCCACCACCACCACTTACGGTTGTCCAAGAAACAGGACCCGTACCACCACTCGTAAGAACTTGACCCGACGTACCCAAAGTCCCGTTTGCTAGAATAGGCTTTAAAAAATCCGTTCCCGACGAACTAAATTCCATGTGCGTATCCGTTTGTAACTCAGAGGAACTGTTTGCTATTTTTAGTTTATCACCGGCATTATTATCTGCTCCCATACACCACCCGCCTCCGGTTTGATTCGTATTCCACGAGACGAGTGCGTTACCAGCAAGTGCATTATCAACTTCTATTGCAATGATCGCGGGTTTGTCGGGGGTATTACCTTTAAGAAGTATACCGTTATTCGTTGGTGAGGTATTACTCGTAGACGCTAATACCTGTAAAGGCGCACCTGCGGATGAAGATGATCCGATACATATAAGCGTAGAATCATTTTGTCGGAGAGTTCCCGTAAAGTTTATATCCCCCGTAACGTCTAACGGGTACATGGGTACAACGTTCGCGATACCCAATTTTTGTTCTATAAATGCGTCCCCGCCAACACTTAAACGTTCCGAAGGTGAGCCGTTAGTATAAAGTTCAGTTGCATTCAATGCATAACCTTGATTATTATTTGTATTTCTCGCGTGAACCATACCTATATACGCGTCTACTATAGAATCGTTTGTACTCCCAACATAAAAATTATCAGTTCCACTACTCGGCGCCGATGCCGAACCACTCCCAGTGAGTCCTTGAGAAGCGCCATCTATCCATAGAGAATTATTACCAGTGGTTGGTGTATTTTGTCTAGCATTTAAATAAAAGAATAAGTGGTACCACCTATCTTTTATAAAAGTAACACTTTTTTGAAGTTTATACCCACTATTATAAAGTATTTGAACACCACCACTACTCCCACCGTATATTTGACACTTACTATAATCACCGGATAAATTACCATATATGTCCACGGAGGAGAGGTTCCCGGCCGATAAAATAGTTTCACCGGACGAACTATACTGATCGTGATCTTTTGTAAGTTTTATCCAACACGAATATTTCAAACCTTCGTGGTTATGTTTATACCCACCTTTATCGTTATATATACGTGAAGTAGTTGTTCCAAGTTTAAACGCGGATTCCGTATCGTTATACGTGACAGAATTCGATATTGTTCCAGGATTATTTTCCCTTTGTAATTCTGTCATAACACTGGATGTAACTGATGTACCGTCTATTATATCACGATCGCGTGTATCGTAAAAAATTATACTCTGTTCACGATCAAAACCTTTCGTATTTGATCGATCTTTATGTCCCGCGTTAAGTTTTCCTCTACAAAACGTATCACCGTTAATATCTAAAAGAGCTTTAACATCACACGATGAGTGGGTTGTACTATCGTATCTTCCATATAGAAATTCGGGGTTTAATTTAAAATTACCTTCTTCGCTCATGGTTAATCTTGGTGACATGTCGTATTTATTATCATCCGTCGAGTGTCCTCTTGTTATGAAATTGTGTAACTGTATTTCGTTTGCCTTTAAACGTATCATATCTCTACCACCAGTTCCACCCGCACCTATACTCTTTTTAACCATTAAGAGTTCAGAGTGTCCCTCGTGTGCAAGATCGGTACTAAACGATCTATTTTCAATTTCAGTCGCATCATATTTATTATCTTTGTATGTACCTCCAAAAGACAATCTTTTCCTAAACGAATTATCTTCTAAGTCATTATTCGGTCCTATATAAACGGAATCTGCGGCGATGTGCCCACCTATTACTGTATTTCCTAAAATTACTTGTGATAATATCAGGTGGTAAAAACGTACTTTACCACCGGTACTAGAAGTATATTTTTTAGCACCAAACGCAACAGTTGTTCCATTTGATATAGCTATTGCCGCGTGTGAATGTTCTGAATTATCAAAATCGTTATTACCTTGATTTACTTCATAAAACGCGGTTGAAGTAAAATCAAAAACATGGACACCCCCATGGTCTTCACCTTCGTTAACACTTCCACCGGACCATCTTTTTGTGGACCCTACCGCCAAACGACCACCATCGTAATCGAGTTTTACCGCGTACCCAAATTTATCACCGAACCACGTAGCCGCACCTGAATTTATTTCCTGAAACTTATCGGATGGTCGCGTATTATCGTATAACCACGCTCTAACATTACCTCTATGTATTGAAGCCTGATTACCGGGAGGACTATAAAATGGTTCACCACCAACAAGTTTACTACCATCGACCGATATAGCTACACTAAACCCGAGTGCTGGTAAAGACCACGACCGTGAGTCATTCTCACCCGTAAAATTATTTAAATTAGAAACACTACTACCGTAAACAAGTTGACCGTGTTGAGTTACTTCTTCGAGTGATGTTATACCTGTTCCACCAGTCGTATTTTGCCATGTAGATACTACATTACTTGTTGTAAAACACCGTATATACCCACGTTGGTATATATTACCGGTATTTGTCCCTGTAACGCCATAAACTATTCCTTCAAGATTGTAATAAATATCCCTAAACGTAGTACCACCACCCGTATAAGTAGAATTTGAACTTGATATTGTTGTTAATACACCCGGAGCACCTATAGCCAAAAACCTACCGAATGGAGCTAAATCAACTGAGTACCCGTACGATGCGTTATTACTTGTCATACATACATCCGTCGTTGCCGTCAAAGGAACTAAGTTAGGTACATCCGTGGCTACGTTTGACCATGTTTGTGACCAACTACTTCCTGATAATTCGTACATGTAGACTTTATTTTCACTAGGTGACCCAATTGCTAATTTTGTAGATATATCCTTGGCGAGAGACACCGAAAACCCAAAATTCGAACTGGAAGTCCCTGTTATTGTATTCGAAACATACGTTGCCCATTCGTTCGTTGAAGTAGACGTTGCGTCGTAAACGTAAACTTTATTTTCACCGGGTGCGCCTACAACTATTCTATTACCATCGTAATTCATATCCGTGCTTTGACCGAAATTAGTAGAAGATGAAGAACCGGTTATAGTTTGAGCGAGTACCCACGTATTTGCAGTACCCGTTCCACTATAAGATGGGTCGTAATTATAAATTTTTATTTGACCTGATGCATTGTTTCGTCTAGTACCTACAACAACTCTATTACTTTCAAAGTTCAATGCTAAACTATCACATAGATTATCGTTCGTAGAACCCGTGATATCTTGTGTTTTGATATCACCTGATAACATTTAGTATTTATACACATTTAATTATCCCAGATAATTACTACGAACCCGCTAAAATCGTATCGACTAGTCTTTCAGCTACAACTAATGTACCCTTTTGACTCAGTGAACGAACCTTTATCGTATCTGCCTTTAATTCTCCACCAACTGGTATGGTTAGTCTCTTAGCTATGTAAACATCGTCGTTGAAATACCCGTTACCTCTTACAATAAGAACATCACCCGTACTTGTTTCCTGTATACTCACGACCGTCCCGACCGATAACGTATGTGTAGGATTACCATTCGATATCCCGTTACGTGCGTTTGTCGATGTATCTGACGTGATTAAATTACTCGTCGTTAGTGTTCCTGTAGATGGTTTATAGTGTAAAGTACTTTGATCTGATTTTATAGTTTGAGCACCAGTAGTACTAGCTGCGAAAGTAATACCATGAACAGATGTTGAAATGTTATCACCGGTAACTGGAACGGTCGATGCTGATACGGGAGACCACACGACTCCCGATGATGTACTTTTAAGAAACTTACCATCATCTACACCTAATTTTATTAATACCGGTGTTGCATCATTGCTTGCGTAGAGTATATCACCTGCGGTATACCCTGTCTGACCGGTACCACCTAAAGCTGATCCAACTGCGCCAGATAATGCACTTGGATCAAGGTCTGTTATATCCTCACCATTACCAGAAAATTTAGTGGCCGATAATGTACCGGTACTTGGTTTATATTTTAAAGTACTCGCAACTGATTTTAAAATTGTACCGTTCAGGTATGGTATCGCACGGTCAGTAATATCACTACCAGGATTACTTTCATTTGTAACTGTAACTTTTGCAGCCGTTCCTGAGTACGCCGTTTTTGATAACGTAGCGGGTAATGAACTACCTATACTTATTACTTCGGTCGATGGGTTATACGTAAATCCCGTGTTAGTGTCTGTACCAATGGTATCTGTACCGGTTTCAAATATTATATTCTTAGACGCATCGTCTGAAGCAGTACCTATTACAACTTTTGAAGCCGTTCCCGAGTACGCTGTTTTTGATAACGTAGCGGGTGATAAACTACCTATACTTATTACTTCGGTCGATGGGTTATACGTAAATCCCGTGTTAGTGTCTGTACCAATGGTATTTGTACCGGTTTCAAATATTATATTCTTAGACGCATCGTCTGAAGCAGTACCTATTGCAACTTTTGTGGCGGTTCCTGTGAACGTCGTTGCTGTTATGTTACTATGAGTACCACTAATTGGACCTATAGTTAGAGTACCTGGGTTTGGTGTCCAATTGAATTTATTACCTAGATCTTTGAATACCGCGTCACCTTCGTTAATTAGAACGGGTCTAGCATTTGTTGAGCTATTTGTACTGATTGTAACTTTATCCGATTTACCCGACCATGTCGTATTCGTTAGAGTATTTGACGTACCGGACGGTCCTATAGTAATTTTATTTGATTGTGGTGTCCAAGTTAGTTTACTGGTTTGGTCCTTGACGATTTGATCGTTAGTACTGTTTAGGAATGGTATATTATGCGCATTATTATCGTTGTTATCGGTAACATTAACCTTTGTTGATTTACCGCTATATTCAGTTGCGGTTAACGTATTGGACCCTAACGTAACTTTAGTAACGTTTATGTTTTTGTTAGCGTCACGAACAACAATATAATTGGCAGTATCTGTTGTCGACGCATTTAAATTTATGGTTTCTCCTGTCGATGTATTATAATCAGTTCCAGACTGATAGTTCATAAACGTCGATCCTAGTGATAATTGTCCACTACCACCACCCCCACTACCAGTAGATGTATTATCTGGACCCCAAAATAATTCATTTGTCGCGTTTATTTTTAAAATTTTACCATTTGCGCTAGATGCAGGTATAGATAATTTAGCAAACGTACCACTAGTCGTTCCGACTAACAGATCACTTTTAGACACACTAAACGTATTACCTGTACCCCCTCGAGATGTAGTTAATATTCCTGAACTTACGTTACTCGCATTAATAGTTGTTAACCTCGAACCATCGGTACCCCAAGAAACGTCCGTACCGTCACTTCGTAAAAACATACCCGATTCTGTACCTATAGAAAGTTTTGCGAGTGAATTATTTGCGTTCGAGTATATGATATCACCTCGCGCATACGATGTTTGTCCGGTACCTCCTTTATTATATGGAACTGTACCTAATCTATCGTTACTAAGTGTTCCAGTACTTACGTTACTCGCGTTAAGTGACGATAACCCTGAACCGTTACCGGTATGTGTTCCCGAAAAGGTTCCACCCGTAATCGTTCCGGATAAGGTTGGATTCGTACTCATGACAATGTTACCTGTACCGGTTTTTGTTGATAATCTATCGTTGTGAAGTGTTCCAGTACTTACGTTACTCGCGTTAAGTGATGATAATCCTGAACCGTTACCGGTATGTGTTCCCGCAAAAGTTCCACCCGTAATCGTTCCGGATAAGGTTGGATTCGCACTCAATACAACATTTCCAGTACCGGTTTTTGACGGTAATCTATCACTGTGGAGTGTTCCGGAACTTATATTAGTCGCATTGAGAGTTGTTAATCCAGAACCGTTACCCGTGTGTGTTCCCGCAAAAGTTCCACCCGTGATCGTCCCGGATAAAGTTGGATTCGCGCTCATGACAACATTTCCAGTACCTGTTTTTGAGGGTAATCTATCACTGGCAAGTGTCCCAGAACTTATATTACTCGCGTTAAGAGTTGTTAATCCTGAACCGTTACCGGTATGTGTTCCCGAAAAGGTTCCACCGGTAATCGTTCCGGATAAGGTTGGATTCGTACTCATGACAATGTTCCCGGTACCTGTTTTTGTTGATAATCTATCGTTGTGAATTGTACCCGAACTTACGTTACTCGCGTTAAGTGATGATAACCCCGAACCATTACCGTTAACGTTAGTTGCTTCGAGACTGGTCCCGACGACAATTTTACCGGTTGTTACTATAGATTCGGCGGCGTTCGTAAAACTTATTGTATTGTTTATGACATTCCCTTGGTTGGATGCCTGTTGTAACGTTACCGTACCTGCAGTATTCGATAATAGACCACCGTCCCCTAAATAAAATTTACCCGAGTTAACTGTAACGTTACCCGATGCCTGTAAAGATTCGTTCGTATTTGTAAGAATGATTTTGTTCGATGTAGATGCACCTGAGGTTGTAACTTGTTGCATGTTACCTACACTACCACCAACACCCGCGATATTGGATAAACCACCACCATCGCCGATGAATAGACCACTCGATTGTAGTTCTATATCCAATGTAGATATGTTCCCATTTTCAAGGGCTTCCTGAAGTGTCGAAGCACCTCCACCTCCGCCTTTATATTTTTGGACGTTACGACCAGTATCACAACAAGGCATTCTTACAAATAGGTATGATTAAAATTTAGATGTTTATGAAACAGGTTCCTTTTTTGAATCCAGATTCTGTTTCTTTTGGTAAACCCGATTGGGGTATATTAAATCCACCCTGTCTATAGACTTTGAGACGCTTATTATACATGGCATGACATATTGACCATTGGTCGAATATATCGTAAATGTGTGGATTATTCTTCTTACCGTACGTCTCGCGCATTATTCTTCCTATAGATTGTATGATATCGGATTTCGGTGTCGCTAGAATAACGGTATCGAGTGATGGTATATCGAGTCCTTCATGCGCTTGACTAAACGTTGCGAATATGATTCGTTTTTTACTCGATTCTGCTAAATCGACCTCTTTCATACCACCCATGTAAAGCCCGGACGTTTTCTTAAAACTTTGGTGTAGAACTTCACAGTGATGGCGACGATCACTTAATACGAGAACTTGACGTGTCGTTTTTAAAATATCCTTTATAATTTTTGCGATAACAATGTTCCTTTCTCTATCTTCCGTAAGTTCAGTAATCATGGTCGCGAGTGAAAGTTTTCCGAAACGTGTACACGGAGGCGGGTCTCTAAATCGTTGACATGAATATTGAATCGGGAAAACCTCGACTTGTTCTTGATTTTCACGTTCTACGCTAAAAAATGTCGGGCCCATAAACCAGTGTAAAACCTTGGTAAGACCGTCTTTACGAGTTGGTGTTGCCGATAACCCAAAAATATGTTTTGGACACATTTTAAAAAGTGATTGTGAAAATACTTTGGCACATATATGATGCGCTTCGTCTACAATAACTGTACCTATACTATCAAAATCATTAAACGAATATTCTTTGAGTGATAAAGATTGAAGCATTGCAATGACAAAATCACACTCCGTCTCTTTCTTATTCTGTTGAACTATACCTATAGATGCACCCGGACAAAATTGTTGGATACGCTCTTTCCATTGGTTCGCTAAAAATTCTTTATGAACAACGATCATGGTTCTATACCCTAATTTACACGCTATGGCCAAGGATACCGTCGTTTTCCCAAAGCCGCAAGGAAGCGAAAGAACACCATTTCCGGCTTTAATTGCAGCAGACATTGCATCATTTTGGTGGGTTTCATCACGTAGTTTTCCATTAAACTTTGTTGTTATTTTAATTGGCTCGGGACGACGATCTTCTTTAGGCGGTCCGAACTTTTCTTCACCGTAAAACCGAGGAACACATAGACCTAATTTTGCTTTTCTGAATACTTTAAAGGGAGGCGGAGGAAATCCAAACTCTGTGTTCACTACCGCGCGAACTGTGAGTTCTTTTTTGATTTCCTGTGTCTCTCCTGTAATATATCCCGAACGTGTAAGACTCATTTGCTAATATTAGTTTTTAAACTTTATGTACTTCAATATCCACGAATACCCGCTATGTTCGTGTGCATTCCAAACACCATTAAACTGTATTTCAGTAAGAACAGAGTCACCTCTTTTTAACGATTGAACTGGGGTATCACCGTCGACGTTACACATAACACGACGGTACCTAAACGGGACCTTAACTTTTAAAACGTTACCATCGAGTGGATCATCGAGTTTATCTGGAAATAAAACACTACCCGTTCTATGTTGATGTAATTCTCTTATGTATTGACTAACCTTTTCTGGTAAACGAATTCTTAAGTATTTCTTATCGTTATACTCGTACATCGGTTCGTATACGATTGCTTGAACAGGAAGTGTCATTTTGTCTTTCTATATATTATTGTAAGAATCAAAACTATAAGTATGAATAATAACAGATCGGTTACTAGGAGTGTCTTTAAAGGTCGTTTCGTGTTAAAATTTTCGTTACAAAATCGCCTTCCTACTTCTATAGCTGCTTCTATACTTGAATAAGGTGTTTTTCTCTCAGACATCATACCACATAAAGCAACTTTAGAACACTTTCCGTAAAATGGAACTTGTCCATGTAAACTTAAAACACCCGACGATTGATCAGATACCCATTTTCCATTTTTCCAGTTACACCCCCACCCTATTCTAATATCTAATGGTTTAGGAACGTTAAGTTGTTCAAAAACTTTTGTTTTTAATGTATCTGGATCGGTGGTTAAAATTTCTTCGGTCAGATCGCATATAACACACGATATAGTTTTACGGTCGGAAAGAACGACGGGTTGTATTTTAAACTCGGTTTCCATCGCGTATTCGAGATCAGTTTTTGGTAAATATATTTCCTCTTCGTAATCAAAAAGTACATTGATACATCCGTAAGTACTTGGACCTATTTTTTTCTGTATATCTTCTCCCCAGTTATTTTTAACAAGATTTATTGCTTTACCATTGTCTATAGCCATTATTAACATACCATCATTTATACGACTACCATCTTCGAAAATACCAACGTATTCATCTTTACCGTATTCTACATTTGTAAGTTCTGTGTTAAACTTGAATATGGCACCTTTTTTGACGAGTTCCTTTTGCATTTTATCGGACATTATTTTACCCGAAACTCTTTGTGTGTATTGTTTAGATAATCCAACATGATCGAAACTTTTCACAAACTCATACGCCGACATTACGTCCCATGTTACACCATCCATTATTAGTGTTAACGTGCTAATAGCACTTTTACCAGTTTCTGAAAGTTCCCCCATTGCATCTTTCAACGTTATACTTTTGTATTTGTTTTGATTCGATAAAACTCTAACTGCGAGAGAAGATAATGCCACGTAATCTTTTGGGTTTAAGTATTTCAAAATTGTTGTGTAAACACGAGAATCAACTGGCTCAAACATTTCGTCCCACGATATACCCATTTGATTAAATAAATCGTTCGTGTTTCTGTAAGCGTTACCAAAAACTATTCTGTGTGCATGAATATCTCTTTTATTTCCTTCGGGTTCCCACCACGAACCTCCTGCATCTTTTTTACGATCGTATATAATAACTTCGTGTTCTTCTGATTTCAAAAGTTCCCATGCAATTGACATACCCGTTGGTCCTGAACCAACTATATGAATTCTCATTTATATTACACTAGAGAATTATTATGTAATATAATATAAGATGTCGCTATGTGCGTTAAAAATCGATCTTGTAAAAATACCACCAATGCGTAACACTAAAACGTGGAAATTTGCTGGTAAATTTTTATGGAAACGACAATTTGAAAAGGACCAGGTAAAATTCGGAAAATGGACTAGGGATCAATTAATTGATTTAGGACCAACATTTATCAAATTGGGACAAATTGCATCAACCCGGGCTGATTTATACCCGTTAGACTTTATAAACCAATTAGAATCTTTACAGGATAACGTACCATCAATTGATAAATACTATATAGAAACCATTATCAAAGAACACATTAATTCCGATATGTTTTCCAGTTTTGATTATGAACCGTTTAAATCTGCAAGTATAGGTCAAGTTCATAAAGCGGTATTAACTGATGGTAGGGAGGTGGTTGTTAAACTAAAACGTCCTGATATATACAATATCATGAAACAGGATACAGACGATGTCCGTGATATAGTTAATTTACTCGAAAAAATTGGTGTTGATACGGGTACAGGTTCAGGTTATGTACTTAACGAGTCTATAGAATACTTATTAGCGGAAACCGACTACGAAAAAGAGATGGAAAATGCAATACGTTTTCGTAAATCGTTTAATAGAATGAAATGGGTAAAAGTTCCAAAAGTGTACAAAGGGTTATCGAATGAGAATATGATTGTTATGGAATATGTCGAATCTGAAAAACTTGCCGATATATCGGACCCAGATGTAAACGGTAAGAAAGTGTGCCAGGCACTCATTAATTCGTACGTTATTCAAACAATGGACTATGGATTTTTTCATGCTGACCCACACCCAGGAAATATTGGGTTTTCTAAAGAAGGAAAATTGGTATTTTATGATTTTGGATTAATTATTGGTTTAAGTGATGATATAAAAGAAGGATTCCAAAACATATTCATTTCTATTATAAATAAAGATACAA
>Ga0257110_1000443_pt1 | contig 20362 bp, 14 predicted proteins | sample LP_taG_7_FD_190184 | JGI IMG/M metagenome (GOLD analysis project Ga0257110, IMG submission 190184) | Marine microbial communities from Northeast Subartic Pacific Ocean, Canada - LP_J_2015_P26_10m | ecosystem: Environmental > Aquatic > Marine > Oceanic | place: Canada: Northeast Subartic Pacific...
CATGAAGTTACCGAAAAGAGTCTTAATCATTAATGTTTTATTAGTTGTAAACTTACCATCAGATGGACCTTCTACAACTCCATAGGCACCGCTTTCTAAACCATAAACATACTTACCAGATGAAAATCTACCATCTGCAACAATTTCTTCGTCTAATAAAATTTTAGTAAAGAACTGAGGGTCAAAATATGATAATCCAAATGTAGTGTTATATACAGCATTACCGTTTGATAATCTACCTTTGGAAACTACTGAATCCGAGTCTTCATTAAATCCAGATCCTCGTTCAATTAAAGTAAAATTACTTGGTTTAGCAATACCAATTACCGGAGTGATTGTTTCATTATAATCAATAACAGTTCCAAATGGTGTAGAACCATTGATTGCATCATTTTCAGTTAAATAAACTTCCCTATAATTTGATCCTGCTGAAATATCATACTCCAAGAAATAAGAATCTAGTAAATCTTTTCTTCCTGTAATAGTAAGTTCTAAGAATGTTACTCCAGTACTTGAATTGACTTCAATTCTATTAACTTTTGAAAATGCTAAAGATTTTACAGAATTTACTACAGATGGTTCTCCAACATCAGTTCTTGTTTGTACAAACCATAAGGTTCCTATAACTGATTCAAAATTAGCATCTGTTAAAGTTGAATATGTATTTGCATAGAATGTATCAATATTAATGTAAATGGTTTTAATACCAGAATTTACATCAAAAAACTGTCCTCTACGACTTAATGTTTGTTTTGAATCATCAGTTCCTTCTGTGTTGTTTAATCCAATACTACCATCATTAAAATTACTACACAGAAAAATATTAGGATATGCAGTTAGTTCTGAACCTTCTGCATTTAATGGAATCGTTCCAAATGTATTTGTTACTTTGTAAGTAGGTAGACCTTTAGTACTGAGTCTAATATCTTCCCGATTTAAAGTTTCTCTTGCTTTACTAACATTAAGATACTTAGTTTCTTTATTAACAATTTCATATCCTTTAATGTATGCTTTACCTGGTCCAATACTAGCAACTAGTTTTTCTTTTGCTGCTTGTAATTCTAAACCATTAACTAATCCGAATTCATCTTGACCATAAACACCTAGATTACCATTTTGCTGATAAAATTCACGGATATCTAATGAAAAATTATCAACTACATAATCTCCAGACTCATCATAAGTTCTTCTCGCAAGAGTCTGTTCTAGTAAATTATAATCAGTTTGTGATACAATACTTTGTACAACTCCTGAACGAACTGTAAGGAGTTGGATAAAATTCTTATCTGTAATTTCAGATAAAGAATATTTTACAATGTTTAATACAATTTGAAGTCTATGTGCTCCTGGAGCAGTATAGTTATTAGATCCAATAGAATTATCATATAAAGATTCATCTTCTTCTGGAGTTACAATACTTTCAACAATCTTAAATCCAATTTTTGCTGATGGTTTATTGTAATAACGATCAATAACTAATAACTGAGTATTATTTCTAACAAAATACCCATTAACAAAATAAATTCCTTCTTCTACTTTTATAGCAGAAGCATATCCCATAGCAGGACTTTCTAGAGATGTAACTTCCGAAGTATCTGGATTAGGTACTTCAATGCTTGTCGGAAGAACACTACCATCAGTTCCAACAACTAGTAAAGGTGTGTTGACTCCATCTACTACTTCTAGTGTTTCACCTTGTCGGAAAGTTTCTTCATTTCCGGCATCACCACTATTAGTATAGTTTACATAGATGACATCAGAAGCAGTCTCAGACGCCGTGAATGCCTCTATAACAGTTGCTACGACACCAGAGGTCAAACCTTTAAGGGTTTGCCCTTTAAGACCACTAGCATCGTATTTTTTATATACAATTTGCCCATCCTGATTTACAGGAATTTCTGAAATAGAAGACAACTTAACAAAGTTAAGTTTGGTATTTAAACCCACCTCACCAGGAATGACAAGTTCGCCTTGCTTAAAAGCGTACTTGCCAAACTGTTCAATCTGATTCTGTAGAATAGATTGTAACTGAGTTAACTCCCTTGCCTGAATAGAATATCCAGGACGGATTAAAACTTTATAGAAATTTTTCTCTTGGTCAAAATCGTCGTAGAATGGAGCTACGTTCAGGTTAGTCTTTTGGGGCATCTCGCACGATCTCTAAGTCAACTAATCAGAATTCAATTACTAGCTTAATGTCCTCAATTTGGTCAGGAGCTCTAGTAATCTCTCTTCTATTCTCTATGTATACGATTTCTCCTGAGTTTGGTTCTAATTCTGGAGATGCAAGACCACCAGTAAAGGAGATATCAGAAAGAACTGCATCCTGTGCAGTATCAACCGTTCCGGATGCTGAAGAGGTACTACCAACAACTGCATTTGATGCATTTGATTCAAATGCTAGAATTTTACCACCATCGGTATGTAGAGATGCTGATTGATAATACTTCAAAATACCGTTTGTTGCATCCCAAGATACTACAGTTCCTTTTGCAGTTCCTCCGGTTACAGTTTGAGTAATCATTTCATCTGCAACATAACCTGCAGTAGCACCATTTAATTTTAGTACATTTGTACCACGAAGTGTACTTGCAGATGCAAATGTACTAGTACCGTACTCATAGGGGTCTTGAATAATGCCAATACGACGGAAATCGTTATCTACCGGGAAATCTCCTTGTCCTTCATCATAGGTCAAACGAATATTGGTCATTACACGCTTAGAGAAGAATTCATCTTCTGCGTGTGATCCATGTCCACCTTCAGGAGAAATAACTGCTTCAATTGAAGCAGTTCCTGCAAATGCACCAGCAGCTGCTGTAAGACCAGTATCTGTAAATACAGATCCAGTTTCTAGAATGACATTACTATATGAGTAACCAGTGCCATTCGCCTCTATTTCTGTAGATGTAATAGTTCCGGAACCATTAGTTTCAAATTTAACAATTGCTCCAGTGCCATCACCCTGAACAGCAGTATACAATGTAGCGGAAGCAGGTAGTGCAGTTCCTGCATCACGAATTACTGATACATTTATAGATCCATCAACTGCAAGTGCTTCAACTGCAGTTCTTGATGCATCAGATGCTGAAGCAATAGGCATGAAGTCTGAAGAAAGGAATGAAAGAACATCACTCGTAGGGAGTGTGAACATATGCTTCCAAATATAACTAGCAGTTGCCGATGGTTCCGTATAGATACCAGTACCAGCATCAAATGTGCCTTGACCAGCACTTGGTTGAGATTTTGGTTCGTAGGTAGCGTTTTGCCCGGTTGGATTCGTTGGAGATTCGCCGTTATACAAGCACTTAAACACTTCATATGAAGAGTTCATTACATAGAACTTTGAATTAGATAGTGAAGAAGACCCTAGTGCAGTTTCAACGCCAATAGCTCCACCACCACCTGGTGTTGGAGAATAATTTGGACGATACATATCAAACTTTGGATTCAGCGCAAGGTTCCAGTTATAACGGGGAACTACAAGACGAGCAAAAGGACCAGTAACTCGCTTGGCAGCAATTAGTTCTTCGTATACAGATCTTTTCTCTGAAAAATTATCTAATGGCATTGGAGGTACATCTTCAGTACCATATCTGTACGTACCACTCTTAGCAGTAGCACCACTAGTTCCACCAGTAATAGTAGTTCCAAATGATGGAGTTGTAGTTGCAGTCGGTAGAACGGTATTAAGTAGAATACTGTTAGAATATGCAGCAGCAACTACACCACTCCATCCCCCACCACTTACAGTTTCTCCAACTTGAAATGTTCCACTTACATTAAAAATTTCTAAGTAAGCATCCCATCTAGAAGATCTTCCAACGAAGAAATACATTCTGGTACGCGCTGCATCTGCATCGTTTGTACCTTCTGATAAAGATTCTAGAAATTGCTTCGCATTGAAGATTCTAAATTTTTCTGAAATAATAGCTGCCATAGCACTAGTGCCTGTATAGTAAGACTGAATCCGAGTTATTTATATTTATTTATAGAGCGTTTCTTAAGTAGTCTCCTACTATATGCAATGCGATAGGCGACCCGTCCGCGCCTCTTGTGCAGTTAATAAAACGATCTGATAATTTAGATGTGTATGAAATTTTTTCTCCACCAATTAAAATGGTTCCTGATGAAGGGAATCTCGCAGTATTTGCATAGACAACTTCTCCAGTAGCAATGAATGAAGAATCACCTTGATTAGGTAAATCTGATGTATCCAATTGCGCCATATAATAGTTAATTGAAGAGTATCCTAGGTTAAATGGATACGCGGAAGAAGAAGAACCATCAGAGATAATTTCATATGGTTCTAGTTCAGCAAGTTGAACTTCCGATACGGGATCACCACTTGGAGCAATAATATCTCCAAGATCCATAAATATACTGTTTTCCCAATGATTAATATTATTAAAGAATGTCAAATTAGCAAGATCAGATGCCCATATTGAGAATCCAACTTCTAAAAATTCAGTTATATTAATAGATGTTGTAACTAAAATATTATCTGATACTAATTTAGGTTCAATAATAACTAAAATATCTGCATCTGCCTGTGTTGTAGGTCCCGCAATTGAAGTAGATCCAGCAAATGGATTGAAGAATCTATATTCACGAGAGACTGTAAACAGAGGAGCAGTATCAACAATATGTTGAATAATTAGTGTAAGATCAATTCCATCTGGACTTGCTACAGAAGGATCTATAACAGCGACTGGTAGATCAACACCCTTAAAGATATCAAAGAATGATGCTACTGCAACTGGAGAACTTTGCCCAATTTGTGTTCCAATACCAAGAGTATGAAAAGTATCAATTTTTCTACCAGAACTTTTGATTAGATCATAAGATCTTGCAGTAATTACTTTTGGCGGTTTAGTATATCCAGATCCCTTTTTAGTTAATACAATATCAATAATTTGACCACCTGAAACAACCACTTCAGCTCTTGCACCACCACCTTCTTGATTTACTGAGACAAAATGTAAAATTGGAGGAGAATCATAATCATATGCAGTAGTTGGTTGAATGATACCTTCATTATATAATAATTGTAAATCTCTTCTATTCCATGTTACTTTAGAAACACTGCCATTTTCTATTTCACACGTAACACTAAGACCCACACCTCGTACATTACCATTGTAGTTAGTAGTAGTTACAGAACCAAAGAAAGCATTTGATACATCTTGACCTGGATTATAATCTTTGGGATTGGTATATCTTGGTAATTCATTTATAGTTCTGAACTCTTTTTCGCCATCAATTCTAATGAGATCTTTTGCATTTAAATTAGCAAGGAGACGTTTTTTCTCATAGAAAGACTTATCTGCACGTGGAGTTCCATACAACCAATTGCCAGAATTTCTCTGCATTCTATAATCGTTATCAGAATCTCTAATAACTTCTACCGTATCTGTAGTTCCACCCAACTCATATTCATCGGAAAAATCGGATTCTCCAGCAAAGAAAATATTTTCACTGGTTACATCTGGATTATTACCTGCTAGTGTAATAATTAAAGTTTGACCCGTGGTTGTATAACTTTTAACATTACCAATAAATTTCTTTTTGCCGCCTGATTTTTGGTATGCAACTTGGAATTTATCATATGAAGTATTAAACCAAGAAATCCAATCAATAAAATTATTTGAACTTCCTGCATCACAAGTTATTTTAATCTCATTGTAATAAGTATTTCTTTGGAAATCAAATAGAGTTACTGTTTGATCAATATCTCTACCATATAGTAATATAATTTCAATATTGTTTTCCCTAAAGATTTTTCTGGTAAATCTAATTGCTGGCCCTGTAATTGTATAAGAATCACCATTACGTTGAAGGACGCCATCTATGAATACATAAGCAAATCTGGGATCATCAACAGTCTGTACTTTGTTGTTCTTAGAATTTAAAATTAAGAATGGTCCACCAGAACCAGTTAGAATACCAGATTTTTCAATTTTGCATCTGAGGTAGTTACCAACACCATGAGCAAAGAATTTTTCAACTGCTAAAGGTTCTTGGACAGTTTTTGTGTTTTCGTCCTGTCCCCAAATAGGTGGTGTATCAAATACAACTTTATTTGGTACTGATGTTTTGTCAATAGTATATGCAGGATTGTGTTGTAGCACACCGCTAAGTGCAATAAACAGATTTTCATTTATTTCAGTATCAACTGCAGTTCCATCTTCATAATACAATTCAAATATTGTATTCTCTCCATTAATATAGTCTGGGTAAGATATTGATGAAGTTTGGGGACCAGTTGTTAATGTTTCACGTATATTTTCAAACAAAGAATCTAATGCAGACGCTACTTCTTCACATTCTTTTAATTCACTTAAGAGTAATGGATCTGGAAGAATATTATAATTTGAATATGTCATGAAAGTGGTCCAGTATCCTGTTGAATTTGGGTTTTGTTCAACCGTATCTACTCTATTGGGTCCACCTTCTAAAATAGATTCAACAATGTCAATATAAGTTGTAATAGAACTAGCAACCTCAGCGCATGCAGGTGAGGATGAATCAATACGAATACTGTTGTCTTTTACTGATCCCTGATTTCTCATTGCAGCAATCATTAAATCGCGCAATACTTTATGGGCATAAACTGTTTCATTAAGTTCATCCTTAATATAATTAAGATTTCCGCCAACAAAATAACTCTCGGCAAACTCTACAATTTTTCTATTACCACCATACTTCAAACAATAATTTACAGCATCAACTAACAATCCAAGATCTCTAGAACATTTTGTGCTATAATTGGTAGATGCAAGAGCAAGATACTTTGTATTGATTGCATTAATTGTGTCAGTAATCATACTAGACTTATTTTTTTCAATTAATGTTGATGCATCAAAATAAGTACCGACATTTAATCCACTCCAAATAAATGTCATATCTGCATTCCCAGACGGATCTGGTGTTACTGCAACAGAGTTACTACTTACTTGTATGGTTCTACCATCAATAATGTCCGTGATAATAGTTCCATCTGGGAATGATCTTCCAGAACTAACTTTCATACCAATAGCAATGTCATCAGTATTAGTCATTGTAACTTGATTAGTTCCTACTGTCCAAGATACTTGACGATCCGAGTAATCCCAATTTCTTGACGCTAACTTACTTAAGCGCACTGCATAATCAAATGCATCAATAGTTGCTTCTAATTCACCAGAAATATAATCAAGTACTCCTGCATTGAAATATTTTTCCACTGCAAATAGAGTTTTTTGATTTCCTCCAAATCTTAGATCATGTTCTAATGAGTCTAATATAAGACCTATATCGCGATAACATTTTTCACTTAAATTTGTCCAGGGAATTGATGTATACTTAGACTTAATATAACCTAAAGTTTCCGATTGAATAAATCTTCTATTTTGGTTAATCTGATTTGCAGCATCTATCCATGTACCACTGCGTTGGAAAATATTCTTAATCTTCTTAAGATATTTTTGATTTAATGTATCCGATTTAAATTGGAAATTTCTACCATAGAATAGAACTCCCGGAACTGATTGTCCATCTTTATTGGTAGGTCCCAGAGGAGGAGATGCGAAAGTAATTTTATCTCCATTTATTGTATACGAGATTCCAGGTTCTTGTAGTACAGCATCCAAGGTAATGGTTAACGCCTGTTCATTGTATGGGTTGACTGAATTGCCATTCGCATCAACAATATTAAATACAGTTTTTCCTTGTAAATTTCCTTTATCGCCAAAGTTACCATTAAAGGATTCTGTTAAATAAACCCCAGTAGAAATAATTTCTGAAGTATTAAAAGATTCAGTTGCAACAGAACCAACTCCTTTTTCAACTTTAAAAGAATCCATAAGAACAATACTTTGAGTAATGTTCTTTTTGGTACTAATAACAGAAATTTTGTTTACATCAGGATTCCAAATTTGTACGATACTCGTACCAATAAATTTACTGTCGTCACTCATTGAAGCATTTGATTTTGATTCAATCAACACTTCACCAAAAACTTTGAATCCTGCAGGATGAGTTGTTGACTTAATTAAAGATCTCCAACTATCAATAGAAGTTTTTGATTTAACTAAGTACGAATAATCTTGATAATAAAAAGAATCAGTAATTCTTTGATTCTGGTCACTTACTTTTCCAGAATCTGATTCAAAATATCCTTGATTATCATAATAAGTTTTAATTTGAGGAGTAAATTCAGTATATCTAATAGTTTCTAATGTTGCACTTTTATTTCTAGCAAGACCTTTAATTACTTTCTTTTGTCTAAAAACACCAGATACCCTATCAACACTCAATCTACCGGATCTAAATGAAGTTATTCTTGCTCTTGCTACTTCTACATTATTAATTTCTTGAACAATAGTCTCCCCAATTGCAAAACAATTAGGATCAAAATTAGATAGCGATAAAATATAATTAGATCTAAATGTTGATGTTAAAGTATTATCTTTGTGGAAAGATCCACCTACGTTAATAACATTAATATTTCTAGGAACTCCAATATCATCACTATTAATAAGACATTCAACACTAGACTCGGCAATTTTAACTGTGGGAGGTGTAGTATATCCCGATCCCGAGTTTATAACTTCAATACCAGTAATTTTACCTTGGTCTATAATTGCTTTTAATTTTGCATTTCCTTCAACAAAAACAATAGGATTGACATATCCACTTCCACCAGTTCTTACCGATACTCCAACAATTTTGCCATCCTCTATAATAGATGTTGCAGTAGATTTATTTGTGGGCATAATACCCATAACAGAAGGAACTTTTTTATAATCGTTACCAATATTAATTACTGCAATAGTATTAATTTTTCCTATTGAAAATCTTGACCTAGAAATATATTCAATTGATCCACTTCCATCGTTAGTAGCAGGTGCAATTGTATCGTAAACAACTTTGGTAGATGTAACATACAATGCAGACTTACTGCCCTGCAATGGATCTGGGATTACTTTAATGAAAGATCCTTCAGATTGAACATTGTTTAACTTATCAAAATAAAAATATGTCTTAAAAGGAACTTCTGACTTTGTACTATAGTTATTTGTAGCAATGCGTGGACCAAACCCAAACTTAACATCTAAGACATTATTTCCTTTAATTGCTTCTAAGGTTTTTAAATTTAAATTTTTGCTAGGTGAGATATCAAATTCAGCATCATTCATTGATGAGTGAGAACTATCAAAAATATAACGATAATCTTCTTTGATCTCAATTAATTGATTTCTTACAAACAAAGTATTATCTAAAGAAAATTCAAAACAACGAATTGGATCTTGTACAGAAATTATTCCTGCAAGTCTTTGTTCTTGATCAAAAAATACAGTACTTAGATCAATTGGAGTGATACTATTGACTGTTTGTCCATAATTGTATACAAACACAATTTTTTGTGTTCTAGAATCATATGAAAAAATACTAGCATCACCAACTGCAGTACCAGGAGAAATAACATAACCGGCATTATAAGTTGACACAGCAGCACCATTAAAATGATTTAATGGTGTTACTCCTCTAGTAACATTAATAGATTTTGTTGAATTAACTACTCGCGATAAAACTGTAATAACTTCATTTCCGATGCTTAATTTATCACCGGGATTAATTCCTACGTTACTACTGAGATTTACAACTGTTTCTGATGAAGAAAGACCAACATGATCAACGTTAATTTGTACAGCAGGAGTATTGACATTTGTTTTACTAAGAGCTGTATCTCCAACAGTTAAAACATCAGACAGTTCATAACCAGTACCTTTTTCGGTTATAGTAACAGATGTTACACTACCGGTAGAAGAAACAACAATATTTGCTTTTGCTCCCGATCCACTACCCCCTACTAATGCAAGGTCATTATATGTGTTAGTGGTGTAGTCCTCTCCCCCATTTAAGATACTAACTTTTCCAACACCATTGTCATTTAAAACCCTAGTGATACCAGGGGTTTGTAGCGTTGCTTCTTGGTAAACTCTAGATCTTAGATAATATGTTGTTGTAGTTGATGTATCATCAGGATTAATGTCAATATCAATAATATCACTTTCAGCAATACCATGTGCATCTGTTGTGGTTAAAATTGCTACATTATCTTTTAAATTAAAAATAATTAAATCGTCACTTAGTAAATTAATTGTTATTACTTTAGAACCAGTAGTATTAATTAAATCTGAACTTCTTAAAAATAAAGTATCAGATACGACAAAAGAACCAGTAAGAACTTTAATCTTTACGATGTTTTGTTTTGTGGTAGTCTCTAGAACTTCTCCAGTCGCTACTGGAACATTAAGACCATCAGTAAATTCTAATGTAGCTCCTTTAGTATAAGAAGAGTTTTTATCTAAAAATAGACTAATAACCTTTACATTAGATGATAATACATCTGTACTATTAAAAGTACCACTTACATCACGTAGGGCAAATTTAGTTCCCGAAAATACATTTCCTACAATCTTACCAGTAGATCCAGTTACACTTTGAGTAATGGTGTCCCCATCAAATAAGTATGCAATTGATTTTAATTCAACGAATAATGCTTTGGTGTCTTGAGATTCAATACTATCTACAGATCTTCCTTTCACAGAAGAAACCTCAGCACTTGCTCCAAATCCATCAGTATCTAAATTATCAATAATTAACTCAGATCCAACAGAAAAATTATTAGTACTATCTAAAATAGAAACCGAACTAACACTACCTCGTTTTACATCCGTAATCTTTGCTAATGCAAATTCTCCATTTTTAGTAATATTAGATGTTCTGAGTCTTCTAGCAAATTTCGGAATATTATCTTGTGAAAGCTCAGAATTATAATTTGAATCAACCGGTAAAGAATAATAATTATCACCTAAAATATAAGGAAATACGGGATCACCTTGAGTATCAAGAGTTGCAAAGTATGCATAAGTTCCTTCAGGATAATCTGGTGTTACACAGTATCTTCCATTATTTTGATCTAAACTACCATATTCTGCAATATATGTAAAATCATCAATAAACGTTCCAATAGGATATTGACTAACTAGCGGACCATTAGATCTAGTATTATTTTTAGTATAACTACTAGTCATTCTAGTAATTGTACTTTGTAAATCTAAAGGATCTTGATGTCCAAATGGACCATAGATTGGATTTCCGTCATAAGCAAAACCAATAATAGGTGAGTGAGTTACTCCAGTATCTCCAGACCTAATAGTAGATGGTGCTGCATAATAAGCATACCCAGAACCACGATTTATTGCATAGTTATTGAAAAAATATCCATTTTCTGAATCTAAAGAAGATTGGTTTTTGTAAAACTTATCTTTTCTCCATTGTCTAATAGATGCAGTTGCTTCAGATCCAGATCCTACAGCAATAATATCTACTTGTACATTTTCTTGTGAATATAAACTACCACCATTAATTTTCTCAAATCTATCAATAGCACCTGCAGTGGTAACAACTGCACGATATACTGCAAATCTTCCTCTACCTGCAGAGTCTGTAATTCTTACTTCTGGTGCAGAAGAATAATACTCACCGGAATTTTCAACTACAATACTAGTAATTTCACCATTAGTGATAATTGCTCTTGCTTGAGCATTTCTACCTGATAATACTTCTACAGTAGGAATTGAATTATAATCTCCAGGGGTATCAACAATAACAGACTCAACTACTTGACCTGCTAATTTAGTTCTTGCTAAATCTGAAATACCATTAATTAACACAAATGGTGGTTTAGCGTATCCGGATCCTCGTGATGTAACTGCAATAGATTGAATAGCACCCGAATTGACTACTTCTTCATCTTTATAACTTAGAAAGGGGATACCATTAATTGAAATACCAATATCTCTGTATAATGTCTTATAAATTTCAGTAGTTTGTATTGGATTCTTTCTAATAATTTTTAGTAATTTTTGATCCTGAGCATCGGAAGGTAAAGTTGGAATAACATGTGAAGGAAATCCTGACGATGCAATATAATATCCACTACCATCTTCAAAGATAGCAGATACATTTGAGTTAAGTCCTGCAACCGCAGCAGAACCTGTACTAAAAATCCATCTTAAGTTATTTTGAGTATCATTAATTCTAATATCATCAGTTAAAAATCCAGACTCGGAAATTTCTACTGATTCTCCTGGATTTGAATACGGCGATTCAATAGAATTGTTTAGTCCATATAAAAGACCAAATACCTGCAATTCAATATCACCAGAAGATACTTCTAGGTTATAACTAACAGTTGTTCCCGGTTGATAAGAACCATTACCATTTCTTGTTTTAATTACAAATTGATTTACATTTTTCTCTTCAAATGTAAAAATTTCAGATCCTATTACAAAAGATCCCTTAGTCTCCCAACCCATTGTAGAAAAAACATTTATCCTATCACCTACAGTTTCTGATGGAGATATAGGACTTGTTAATTGAGTTTTTAAAGATGAAGTGAAAGTTCCATTAACACTAGGTTCACTTAAAATAATATCATATAATTTTTCATTATCAAAAGTACCACTATACTTAACATTATCTACAATAGCAGATGCATAGTTACCTTCTACATTTTGAGTAATTTGCTTTCCAATTAAATCGTTTGGATCGCCAGTAAGAATTTTTACTCTTAATGCATATGATTGAATCCAGTTAGATTCAGATGACTTTAACGTAAAATCTCTTGGATATGCAACATCAGGATTCGGATCATCCTGAATTAAACATTTAAATAGAAATTTAATAGAACTATCAGTTCCTTTTGCTCTATAAAAATCGGTAATATTTTTTAGTAAAGTTCTCTTGTCAACTCCTTCCTTTAGATATGCTTCAGGAAAATCTGCAAGGTATTGTGCTTCAAAACTTTTAACTAAAGAATATAAAAATAGATTGCTAATATTTTGTACAGTAGACCCATTAACATGAGCATCTGCTTGTGTAGTTACAAAAGTACTATTAGTATACAGATCTCCAATAGTAGTATTACCACTAACACCACGACTTACTTCTAAAAATTGAGTATCTGTTCTTTCTGCATAAAAACAAATCTCATCATCAATTTTGATGTATCCACCAAGATTAGGAAATGAAGTTGCATCAGCAACAGTAATTGTTGTGCTTGATTGACCTAAAGATCCAACAATGGTAGTTGACTCTTTAAGGATGTTTGTTTCGTAAAAATCAATATCACGATACGATTGAAGATTCGCAATGATATCAACCGGTTGACCTTGTAATTCTAATTGCTCATAATATTTTTGTATGAACTTACTAAAAAGTTCATACTCTTCATTAATAAAGTCCGGTAATTGCGACTCAACTAGATATGAGATTTTATTAGCAGTTTTGACCATCTACTACTACTCTTTGTATGCTACAAATGTACTCTTTGAGATATCTACGTCTAGATATACTTCACGTTTAACTTCAACATCATTACTGGATGGTTTTACTCTCAGTTCAATACGATTGTCTGAGAATGTTCCTTTCAGAATAGTGAAGTCATACAATTTAATCTCACCTTTGACATAATCAACATCACCAACAGAATCGTTTAGGAGAATTTTATCTCCAGTTAGTGAATCTAGTCTATATAGGACGATTTTGCCATCTCTATCTTCCAAATACGATGTGTAATTGGGATGTTCAAAAACAGTCATACCAGTAGATGTTACAACTGGATTATCACAATCTTTTAAGAATTCATTCTGATAACAAATTTCATAGAAAGAAGATGCATTAATTTGAGCATAAAAATCTTTTCTTAACGTGATTTCTGTAATGTTAGAATTGATTGCACGGTCAGAACTATCAATTACACCTACAAATTTACTATATCTAAACTTACCATTAAATTTTTCAGTGCTTGATGTTTTTAAGTACTCATTAACTCCAGTTGAAACTTTTGCTGCAACTTCAGCTGGAAGAAGATTAGTCTTAGTACCATCAAAGTAAACCTTACTATTAATTTCAACAAAAAGAATAGATGGGTCTAAAAACACTGGTTTTACAGAAGCAACTGTATAACTCTTTAACTTATCGGATAATTCTTTCTTAGTTACTGAAGTTAAAGAATTTGCTATAGTTGGTTTTACAGCAATGAATACTTTGCCATAATCCGGTGGTACTTGATCCTCACCACCAAATACAATGATATCACTCACTGCAGGATACAAATTTCTTACAATAGCAGAATAATCATTTGATGTTACTGCTCTATTCTGAGAACCATAGAATTTTGGTGCATTGAATTTAATCTTTTCAATACTTTCAATTGCAGATCCACCTTGTGCATTAGAAGTTGTTACAATATTATTAACAGCAAATGGTGATGATACTTTAATATCATTCTCATCTAAGAATACACCACTAAACGTAAATGACTTTGCACCATTAGATTGTGAACCTTTTGTTAAAATATAACTTATTTCAATTACATTTCCGTCAGTTAATTTTTTGCCAAGAATGCCATCCCCAAAAAATAACTCATATTGCTCATCATCAATTTCATTGATGAAATATACTTTATCTTCACTTCCTACTTGAAGAATATTATCTGACTTCTTATATTCTTCATAGACACTAGAACCAGCAGACTCATATACTCTAACAATTAATGTATTTAAATCTGCTGCTGAATTCTGAATTTTAAATTTTTGATCTTTTAATGATCCATCATACGTAAATGTACTCAATACATATGATCCTTCATTTAAAAGGACATTAGAGAACGTTGCAACGTTATTGACAACCGGAACTTTAATATCTTTTAGTGTAACATAACGATAAAGAGTTTTATCGTAATTAGTTACAAATCCAGTTCCTGCTTTCAATTTAATTGAAGCGGGTCCTGAAACTGGAAATGTAACAGAAAATCCAAGTTCTGCACTTGGTGATGTAATTGATTTGGGAGTATACCCTAATTGCTTCGCTAACGATACTACGTTGTCTCTCAGCGTTGCTGAATCTAGGAATAGTTCATTGACTACCATATTAGCATTAAATGCCGTGTAGTACGTATTGTATGCCAATACATCTAACAACTGACTTAATGCAGAACCTTCAAAATCATAATCGGTAAAATCCGATTGTGATCTCATGTAATCTTTGAGAGTACTCTTGATTTCGGTGAAATCTAGATTGTTTAATTGAGTATATGGCATTATCTCGTCCTAGACAGGAAGAACTCTATTTGAACAGGTGGGACTTCTGTTCCTCTTATCTCATACGTCATTTCAACATCTAAACCGTTATCTTCAAAGTTGGGAATACAACTAATAGATGTTACGGCGATTCTAGGTTCGTATTTTGCTAGAGACAATTGCATATTTCGTTTAATAATACCTGCAACTGCATAGTCCAAAGGTTCAAACAAAAATGATCTAATGTCTGAACCATAATCAGGATTAAATAAACGCTCACCCTTATTTGTAAGTACTAAATTAACAATTGCTTGTTTAATTGCAGCATTATCTTTACTGACAACTACATCGTCAGTAACAGGGTGTTTTTTGAAAGTAATATTGACATCTCTAAACGTGAGATTAGAAGTTGCCATTAAGAGTATACGGAGTCTCTAGTATTTAGTCGTCAGGAAAAACAATATTCCAAGAAATACTAATTCTAGGTTCATCACCATGATAAGGAGTCACATAATGTGGCATCCAACTCTCAAATACTACACCTTCTCCAGCATTTGCTACAAAAGCAATAGTTGGCATTTCATTCATCGTACCACTAGATCCTCGTGGATCCGGAAAACAAATTGCTCCATTTGTTTGAGAGCACTCTCCTGGAGTTTGTACATAATAGACACCACTATATTTAAAGTTTGTATGAGTATGATAATTTGAATAACCACCATCCTCCAACTTAACTGCCCAACATTCTATAAATGCTTTTTCAATTGGACCTTCTTTATACGCTTGAGATGCATGAAGAAGTAGTGATTTTAAATCAAAACACCAGTCATATTCTAAGTCAACTAAATTAACCTCTGAGTGCCACCCTTGCCCACCTACAGAAAACTTTTCATTATTCGGATTCTTTTTAGATTCCTCATTAACGTAATTAATGATACTTCTATTTAATTTTTTAGGGTTAGTATCATTACGAAATGCAGTAATATTACATGGAAAAAATGTTTCCTTGTTAACTGATATAGGTGATTTGGTCATTGACTCCAACGTTCTACAAATTCACCAATCGCACTATCTGGATTAGGATACAACTCTTCCTTACGCTTATTCCTATTTCGTTTTGATGCCATGTCAAGATACTTGTCACTATCAGTTTCAGTGATGAGAGTCATTCCTTCATCAATAAAATCTTGCCCTTTATCAACTTTATGATGATTACCCATTGTAGCTCCAGTGTTTGTTTGGTTGTTCCCACCAGAAGTGTAAGTCTTCTGTGTTGTCGTCATAATATTCAGATACTAATTCGCTTTTAAATTTACTATGAATGTTTTCACACAATGAAAGAGTATGATAATTCTTGTCTGAAAACTTCTCCATCGCTTCTGTGAGCCAAGTATAGTTACCCCCACGGATAACTCCCGCTTCACATAGGATAAAGTTATCCCAGTCTAATACCCAATCCGCATAATTCAATATAAAGATGTCCTTATACGGATCTACACCTTCATCAGGAAACGGAACGTTCACTGATTCAACATGAAAACACTCTCTATCCATGGATAATCCATGACAAAGGTGCTGGGTTACAATACTAGAATAATCAGGAGAAATACAAAGTAAACATGTCTTACTAGGATGAATATCCCAATCGGACATCTTCACCTTATATATCATTTCCTGAATTAATGCCATCTCCTTATCTTGGGAGATAAACAATAAGTCTCGGCGCTTCGGCGTTTTGAGACTCACTTACCCTGACCGCGATAACGCTTCTTAGCGCCATTACGACTCGTAGATGAATACTTCGTATGCTTTCCCATACCTTGACGACTTCTCTTCGGTTTTGCTTCAATCTCTAAAGTACCCGATAGTCCTGATTTTGCTTTTGCCATGAATTAACTCTTAGTACCAATGATTATTCTAGGATAGATTGTAAAACCTGTCAAGGGCCTAGGATTAGGTATCCCGCCTACGGCTTGTACCGCATCGCCACTGACAGGGACTAACACCTTATCCATGTATACGCCACGTGCTGCTGGGTTCTGTACACCAGTTATACCTGTACGTACCAATGGTGGTGGAAATGGTGGCAGTAGATTGTCCCACGTGCCCGGTACAGGCAACGGAGGTAGCACAGGGTTCACTATGTTAATTGGAAACCCTGCAGGTACTTCCTTGGTGGCACCTGTACGTATTGTAGGAAGTGGTGTAGGGTAATTTGTAGCACCCTGAATAGGATATGGTGGATACTTTGAATTTGCTTGCTCTGGTATAACAGAAGCTGAATCAATTGCAGATCCATCTACAATCATACCAGGTGTTATAAAATCTACACCCGGTACTGGCGGTGTATCACTCATTCCTTAACTCCTCTACTGCTTTGTACAAATCATTCAACGTCTCCGCCAAAGTCAGATAACTCTGGGATGACGGTGGCTTGTACATTAATTGGGGGTTCTCTAAGTTGGACACCCTCTGCTCCACCATCGTCAACCTCTTGTGCAGCTCTTGGAGTTGATCGTTGAACTTCGGCGTTGTTGATTGGTTCTCTTGAGTCATTGTCTAATCCTGAAAATCTTTTTGCTGCTGCTCCCTCAAATTGATCGCAGAAGGCATCAAAGTTGTTTAGAATCTCTTCATACACATTACGATCCTGCAACGTTCAACCTCCCAGATACTTCAGGGTAATTATTTAATGGATCCTCCCCATCGGGAAATCTCATTGCTCCTTCAAGTTCAATTACTTTCGCTTCCAATCCTACAAGACGCTCCGCAATCTCTTGGATTACATCTGCCATCTTATTGATCTGTTGCTGTTGTACTGCTAATTGAAACTGGGCGTCCTTCTTCAATGGATTATTCATATCCTCTAGAACAGTCTCTTCAGTGATAACGAGGTTTTCGGTCATTTTTTTGCTGGGAAATTTTTTTGGGTTTTGAGGTTTTTAAAAAACCATTTTCAAAATATATTTATCTGTCGCTAGGATACTTTTGTAGGTTAGGGACTTACCGGTTTTTGCTGGAACCGCCAACCCCCTGCTCTCACCGGGGGCATTCTGTGGTATACTCTCAGACTCTGCCTGCCCGATCTGCTTTCTTTTCTGCTGCACTGCGGTTGGTGGTGTTGGTGTCATGCCCTAGGCGTTGGAAGCATGTCACCTCATTCCATTTGGGTGCGTCGTCAATGATCTTGGAGAGCTCAGGGCACTTCAGTGGGTTGGTCAATATATCCAAGGGGACAGCGAACCACTCGGTGCCCTGTCCGATGTGTGCCCAACCGTATGCCACCATGAGGGCATGAAGGTAACGCTCCATCTCATGGACGCCGCCGATGGTCTCTTCGGGCATGGGGATGCTGGTCATGTCATCCACGGGGAAGGCGTCTAGCAGCTGCAGGTCATCAGGGCAAGAGGTCTTGTGTTCCATGGCACGCTTCATGGTGCCGGACTCTCCCTTATAGGATAGACCGATCTTAACCTTCATCATGCCCTCTGCCTTCTCAAAGTAAGGGCAGCGAGCAGCGAGGATGTAGATGCCGCCTGGTTCGTTGTGTCTCTTGTAACCTTGAGTCATGAGAAGTGGTTTTGTTTCTTGTGTATATCCTACAGGGTCAGCGCCTAGTGGCGGTCGCTGATGTTCCAGTTAGTGGATTGGACAGGTTGGATGCGACCTGCTCTCACTGCCTGCCTGTACTCCATCTCTGCCATGTGCTGACGTTGGATTTTCTCCATGACGGTCTGCATCAGAGGAGAGGGGTTCTCGTTGTGGAGAAAGAAACCTGTACGTGTCATTGATTTGTTTTCCATGTCCCTAGTATAGGGGATTAGTTCCACCCCGTTGCCTCTGATGGGACAGTTTCCGAATCGGTTGCAAGATCTGAGTCAAGCACGTAGCGATTGACCCATACACCTGCCGACTGCTTAAGATCAACCAACAGGCGCAGCATGTTACGGCGTCTCACCTTGTGGCTGCTGTAGTGCCCCGAGTTCCAGAAAATCATGCACTGACGGGTGACAGGGTAGAGGTTGATCTGTTGGGTTGCTGTGCTGTCAGTGTGAAGGATGATGACTGGGTTGATCATTGCCATTGTGGTTGTGTTCTTGTGTATTGTAGCATGGAGAGGGGCGACCCCTCAATCTTCAACGAGTTCCATCATCATCTCAACCATCTCATCCTCATCAATGCGATGATCGTTCCATGCTACCCCGTCGCCCGTGGTGAGCAGGTGGCGACCGATCTGCCCTTGTGTCATGCAACGAACGAACTTAGTCCATGGGTTCTCTCCCTCTGCATACTTGACGCATGCCCTAGCGGTGTTGTACAGGAACTCGTCATTCTGCATCCAGAGGGATGCATTCCATGTTTCGTAGTTTGCCCAACCGTTCATGTGCTTTGTTCGTGTGTTCTTTTTAATTATACAGCCCGGGGCGTCCCTGACTACCCTGCTGATGACACTTGTTCATCTGTCACATACATCCATTTCATCCACGCCTCGGTGCCTTCCTTCCATATGGTACAGTCCTCCTTCCACTCCCTCGCGTATGCATAGGCGTCAGTCATGTTGGTTGCGTAGTCACACCCGTGGGGATCAACCCGATCCCATGTCTTTGGTTGAATTGCGTACATGTTCACAGTCCGTTGAGGTAGTCAGCAAGTGCTTCATCGTATTCTGCCTTCGTGTCAAAGGTGCGACCGTAGATTGTCCTAGGATAGGTGGCATCACGACCAACAGCGGCAACCATCTCACAGTCAGCGCGATCGTATCCCATTTCCACGAGGTTCGCCACGTAGGGGTTGTGGATGTTCATCAGAACCTCATCGGTCTCAAGGGCAAGGGTGCAGGGGTCTTTGAATTTGTTCATGTGTCTACAATACACGATCTGGGACGCTGTGCCTGTTTTGTGTGCCACTTAGTCAATTGGTCGGGGCAGCTGACTAGTTTGTGTTACTTAGTTAAACTTGGCAGTAACACTAACTACCCTAGCGTTAGGGTTACGTGCGAGTGCAACTTGCTTTGCTTCTTGATAGTCACGGGCAACGACTTGCTCTTTGAATACAGTTCCTGCCACGTACAGTGTTACTTCGTGTTTCATACACACTCTCTGAGTTCTGTATCAATAGCATCAACAATTGACTGATAGATGAAATCGTAGTCTTGCAGGTTGACTAACACATCCTCACAAACTTCTTTGGATTGTTGTACTTCATCACCCTCATCATCATACTTTACA
>Ga0257110_1000444_pt1 | contig 20322 bp, 20 predicted proteins | sample LP_taG_7_FD_190184 | JGI IMG/M metagenome (GOLD analysis project Ga0257110, IMG submission 190184) | Marine microbial communities from Northeast Subartic Pacific Ocean, Canada - LP_J_2015_P26_10m | ecosystem: Environmental > Aquatic > Marine > Oceanic | place: Canada: Northeast Subartic Pacific...
GAGCTGTAGGACCAGCAGGAGCCGTAGGACCAGCAGGACCAGCAGGAGCCGTAGGACCAGCAGGAGCTGTAGGACCAGCAGGAAATGATGGAAAAGATGGAGCTAATGGAGAAGATGGAGCAGCAGGAGCACAAGGACCAGCAGGAGCTGTAGGACCAGCAGGAGCCGTAGGACCAGCAGGAGCTGTAGGACCAGCAGGAAATGATGGAAAAGATGGAGCTAATGGAGAAGATGGAGCAGCAGGAGCACAAGGACCAGCAGGAGCTGTAGGACCAGCAGGACCAACCACACAAATAGCTATGCAGACAGCAATAGCAAGTGACAGTAATCCATTTACAGTTACTGGACCATTACAAGTTACAGATGATATAACCGCGTTTTATACTTCGTCTGATGAGAGATTAAAAACCAATATCGAAACCATACAAAATTCAATAGGAATTTTGAAAAAAATAAGAGGAGTAAGATTTAATTGGAATGAATTAGCAAAATCAATTAATAATAATGTAGATTTAGAAAAGAAAGAGCTAGGTGTTATAGCACAAGAATTAGAGAATGAAATACCTGAAGTATTAAAAGAAGGTTTGTCAGGATACAAAGCTGTAAGATATGAGAAAATAACACCTTTATTAATAGAATGTATTAAGAAACAACAAGAGCAGATTGAAAAATTAGGAAATGATATCGAAGAATTAAAAATAATAGTACAAAATAAGTAATTATATAGTTAATAAAATATCATTAAATATATAATATTATGGCATGGCAAAGTAGTCGAGATATAGGAGCAACAAATATAAGTTTTTCTAAGATTTACAATACGCTTTCAATGACTGGAGTTCACGAGGTATCGATTCCGATATCAATTAGTAGTTTTAGAAGTGCGGTTGTAAGTGAAAATATTAGTTTAAGAAGAGGTGGAATAACAGCAGAAGAAGATAATAAATTTAATGGTGGTTTTAGTATTACATCGAATATTATTATAGATGAAGCTGAGTTTCCTGGTACCGGTGATCCATGGCCAACAGATAATTCAATAGGAAAAGGCTGGGTAGCAGATACAACAGGTAACTATGATTATGTTTCTACTACGAGTGATAACGATAGTTCATATGCTTTTATGTACATAGATAATAGCGCGAGAGCGTCAATAAAAATGGAATGGAAAAAAAGCGGTGAACGTGGATATGATCAACTGTATATTAAACATATAGACAATCCAAGCAATGAGTCAAGTGCTGGAACAAATGGTAGTCAATGGAAAGACGTCCAGAAAAGTGGTAATAACATTTCTAATTGGGATCCATTTAACCCTGAATTCACATCATTTCCAGCTGATGTTATTAAAATAGAAAGCTATGGGAGCTTTAAAATTAGCTCTAGATTTATAATTATTTATTATAGTAAAGATAATAGTGTTGCAGATGGTGATGATAGGTCTTGGATTAAATTCACAGGCAACGATACTGGATTAGTACCAAATAGTGGCGTAGGAAGTACTAATCAATTAAGTATTAAAAATGATTTTCAAAACAGAACAAGAGGACCATCACCATATGATATTACTATAAGATCTGGAGGGTCATCTAGTATAACATCAACTAATGGGTTTCCAGATTCTATTCCTGTTAGAATTACATCAACAGTTTCAATTGACGATAGTTCTTTTACTTCAAGTGATATATTAATTACTTCAACCTCGCTTTCTCCAAGTGATTATACTATAACAAATTTTCAAAGGACTAGTTCCACACAATTTGATTTTACCTTAACTAAAAATACCACAACCACACTAGATTCAATAACGTTAGATATTTATTCTAATAGATTTCGTTCAGATAAAGGAATTTTAAATTTGGCAGCTTCTGGAAAATTAACTTGGTTTTTTAATCCTTTTGTACCTGACCCATTTCTTGATTTTGTTCATTTTAACGGAAATATAATTGGCACCAGAGATACGAGCGAGGATTACAAAGTTTTATATTCGCCTTCAATTACTAAAACAATAACAAATCAACATATTTATATTGGATTTAAGGCACATGTATCAAGTAGTACATATCATAATGATATGTGTATAGCAGCAATTGGTTTGCTTTCTGGTGAAAAAGAACCAAGATATAAATATTTATGGAATTTTAGTCAGGTTTACAATAGTTATGTGAGTCGTGGTAGTCAAATCCCAGATAGTTTAGAGTGGTTTACAGATACTGGTTTAGCTGGGCATCATAATGTAACAAAATCTACAGTAGGTTATCCAGTAAGTTTGAATGATGTAGATAGGGATAGTCTAGAAATAGCTGCTCCTATTGGACCTGATTCAATATCAACAATTCCTAATGCTGATGATAGTACAGGTAATGATGGAAAGTTTTATTGGTCAACACGTACATCCAGTAGTAGTACGGGTGCTGATGGTGGAATTAGTACAGTAGGATTTGACCAAGAAAGACAACCACCAGTGATTACTCCACAAGTGGATGAACTATTAAAAGCGCAAAATGGTCAAGATATATTAACACAAGTTGGAAGTACATATTTTGTTTACAGAGAAACATCTGGTAGTTTTCGATTATATTCTGGTTGTATAATGAGAACCGCTGCGCCGGTTGTATTAGAAAAGGGAGATGTATTACAGATAATATATCATTTTGCTACTAGTTCATCCGGTATAACTGAATTAAACGAAGTTGTATCGGGGACAAATCTAAATCAAACAACAAGAAGTGGTGATATGTTATTTTATGGATTTAAAACAGACGAGAGTGGTGGAGGATTAGACCCACCAAAAGAAGATCCACCAAAAGAAGAGATTCCAAGATAATTAAATAATTAGGCTAGTAATTACTTAAAACTCATCATAATAGATTAATTATAATGAGTGCTAAAAATGAAATTGTTTCTAACGCTTCACAGCAAACGATGGCTCCTTCCCAAGAGCAGCAGGTTAAGTTAGTAGATGCTGTAATTAGTGACCAAAACGCAGCTTTAAATGTAATTGTTGGATTTATTGGTGTTGCGCAGAAAAGAGGATGTTTTGCGATTGATGAATCTGCGAAAATTTATGAATGTATTAAAATGTTTCAAGGCGCGCCAATGTCCAACTAGGCCATAGTCTAGAATACAATTTTGTTCTTTCATCAATACACCAAACAGAATCCAAAGTCCAGTAAATAACAGTTAATTTAAATCCAGTAGTTGATTCTCTCATTGTAGAAACAGGAATCAACTTGTCTGCTAGTTGTTGAGATATTTTTAACGTTTTATTTTTGTTTACTTTTCCAATTGAACAATTTCCAGATAAGTCAATTAATTTAGGAGATTCTACATACAATGTTGCTCTACCTCTCCTACTATACAGGTCTTGTGAATATGAACAATGGTGTTTTTTTTTCCATCTACAAAGTTTATAGTGAATTTGTAATGGGTCATTTATAAATATTTGTTTTTTGGCGTTAATAATATTGATTAATGATTTGTCTATAAAATAAGTTTTTGGTCCGGCGAATGTCCAAATTTTCCATAAAATATCTTCAGGAAGATTCATTTATATATAATATATATCTATTTTATATATAAATGTCATACGGGTTAGTTTGGAGAATATATAAGCATTTAAAAAAAGGTAAAACCAGAAAAGTCAAAAAGAAAAATGCAAAAAGGAAAAAAGGTGGAAAAAAAACACGTCGTAGAAGATAATTTTATTTTCATATAGTAAATGGATATATGTAGAATGTCAATTTATCTTGCTTATGGTATGGCTATTTATTGTATATCAACGATATATTATCTTGTTCGTACGAGGTCTGTAGGAACACCTTTTAAAGACTCTTTAACACCTAAGCAAAAAAAAATTAAAGCCGCGTCAGCTAATGTTAGACGAAATATTTTTTACCAAGGAATAGCAGGAGGTGTTGTAGCAATGTTATTTTTTCAACCTTTCAAACGTTGTATTTAAATTGATTACTTAAATTTAGTATTTAAAATTAAGTATTCAACCATGTCTTTAATTCTTCCCCAGAACCTTTATAATGTTGTTCCTAGTATTTGTAATTCTAGGAGTGTATACGATAAAGAAAATAATTTTATAGGAACTTATACAGGATTTTCATCAAGACCAACCGCAACATCAGATGGACACATTGAAATCAGTACGTTAGAGGGAAATTTTTGGATTCGAGGAGAAGGTGTTTACATAGAAGGAATGGGAATTAAATTGGTTTCGGAGATTTTGTATGATTAAAAAATAATGATTATTTTAAATGGTATTGTATTTTAAGAAAGATGAATTTTATTCTAGAAAATTTTTATTGCTGGATTCGTAATAAAACTGAAGAACCACAACATCCAGCGCCAAAGATAAATGATATTAATACAAAAATGAAACCTGAACTGACATGTGGGGGGTGTTTTAAATATATCGAAACAATGGATGAATTTACTCAAATAACAAAAATTGGGAAAAACTATTTTGGTGTATGTAGTGATGAATGTTATAGAAATTGGCTTAGGAGTCCAGGGGCACAAACATTGGCACCAATAATTGATTATGAAGTATATATAGCAAACTTAAAGAGAAACGCGGCAAACCAAGAGTAAATATATCTGTTCCTTTATATATATGTCAAAACAAGGAGACGTGTTAGTCAGTTATAACAACCAATTAGTAAAATGTATTGATGAAATGCGTGAAAAAATGGATACAGTGACAAAGAAAATAGCTAAATTAGAAGAAGAAAAATCCAAAATAACTGAAAATATTACTACTTTAACTGGACAGTTGACAACCGTCGAAGAAACACTAGTTAAAAATATTAATGCTAAAGAGAAATATGCCCAAACAATACAAGAAACAGAGGCTGCTTATATGAAAATATTAGAAAGTTCTCAAACTTTACTTCATGTATTAAAAAGAGAACAAACAAAAATTGGAAAAAAACATTAATTATATATCAAAAAATAATATATAATGAATGGTTTAGAAAGTTTACCCGAAGATGTGCAAAAAATATGTTTAGGAAAGCCAATCTGTGAAAGATGTGATAGCGTTGCGATTGAGTGGCTTAGATATATGGGTTGTAGTGTATTTTAAACAATAGGATATGAAGGTTGAGTAGCTATTCCGCAATTATTATCGCGATTTCGTGACATATAAATATATCCTTTATCACCCCAACTATCTCCCCAAGAATTCTTAACAATCCAATAATCCGTGCCATTTACAGTTGTACCGTATCCAACAAGAAGAACGCCGTGATCCAACATACTAGAAGAACACGTAGGTTCATAATATACACCTCCCTTGTAGAATTGAAAAGTAGAACTAGATGCGTCAATAGCAACTGAAATAGGTCCTATAGTTGCTACAGCCTGTTTCAACCCAGTCTCTCCACCTTTAACATCTTTAAATCCAGAAAATTTAGCACCTACATTAGATTTATTAAAAACACACGGGTCATCTTGTGGGTCATATGGATATGAATCTTCTGTATCAATTCCTCCTTGTGAAATAACATATTTAAATGCTCCATCCATAAATCCACCACTACAACCAGCATCACTACCATTCACGTCACAATCTACAATTTGCGATTCACTCAAACTAATCAACTTACCAGTTTTAAGTGCGTGTTGTCCTTCCATTGAACCAACAGCTGAAAATGCCCAACAACTACCGCATTGTTGTTGATTCTTAATAGGAGTAACCACATCCTTATCACGCCAATCAACCGACTCCGGAATATCAACATCTAGTGTTTGTATTTGATCTAATGTAGGAATAATATGTTGTTGTGTGTGTTCAGCCATAACTTTATTATAAGATTTTCTACGCATCCACTCTGGATAATGAATATCCGCAAAATGATTAAGCTCCAATGTATAATCTGTATGCTCTTCATTATGTTCATTAATAAAATCTCTGTTTATTGTCCAAGCAGTAAATTTATCTGTCAAGTTAACTTGGTTCTCGTAGGTTTTATTATATTTTAGTCGCCATAGATTAAAACTATTTAAATCGTTATAAATAGTTCCATCATTGGTAGAATAGCAAACTGGTCTTGAAGCGGAAAATAGAAAAAAGCAAAACAAGTAGAGTGATTTCATTATAAGGTAAAATATATCTATCTCTTTAAGATATATTTTAAATTGTTTAGCGGCGTCTTGTACGGCGGTGCCTTTTTTTAGGTTTGCGTCTGCGTGTTCTTTTCTTTTTGCGATGTTTTTTAGTCTTTCTTTTGCGTCTGCGTCTGCGTTTGCGTGTTCTTCGTTTTCCACCAGCCAAAAGATCAAAGTGATGTCCCTTAAATTTGCCACCAGTATAAGAAGGAAATCTTTTATACTGGTCGTCTTTGCTATCAAGATATCTAAAATATCTCTTGTTTTGAAATAATCCTGTGTCTTTTGCAAACTGTCTATCTTTTGGTGCTACTCTGTATCGCTGTTCTATTTTTCGTAAAGCATCATGTGTTTTAATGAGATCATTATGTATAGCTTTTAAACCATGGCCACCACTTACTGCTGTACGTAATTGTAAGGTCAGTTCTCTGTGTTTCTTATATAATTGGTCATATGTTTTTTGAGTTTTTGCATGTATAAAACCAGGATCAATGGAGCTCAAAGTACCTTGTCTAGAGGAGACGGGTTGTATGGTTGCTACAGGTGCCACAACCATCATTGCTCTTCCGGGAGCTATCATTGCTGCTCCTCCTGGAGCGTCGTTTGACTTACTAGTAGTTTTGGATTCTTGTGCTGAAGACGTTTTAATTTTATTCAATACTGTTGTTATAATAGGGATCATTTTTCTTTCTTCCTTCGTTCCAGCGAGACTAGGGACTTGATCACGAAAGTTTTTCACTTGATCGTCCACTTCCTTCGCAGTTTTCATTTTTTCCAAACGAGGCAACCAACGATTCACGAAAAAACTCATGACATTTCTATCATCAGTAACATCTGTTTCGTCGTCAAGACCCGGACCCCACTTTTTTATTAGTTTGCCCTGACCATCCAGAAAATTTGCTTTTTCTACCTCTTCTCTAATAATTACCTGCTTTGACATATATATAAACTACAGAAATTAAAAAGTATCAGCCCGTTCTCTTGTCATAATACGATTTTCTGGTGGATGTGTCATTTCTATTTCTCGCCACACTGTACTTTGGTGCCGTTTTAAACGAAGGATTCTTTCAATATTGGCAACTTGTTTTCTTTTTAGATCGCGATTTTCTTTTCGAATACAACGCTTTAAGATTTTTAACATAAATCTACTGATAGAATTATTTATCATTTGGAATATTTTAATAATACCACCAGTTACTCCTAAAATTTCAATATATCCTTCCGCACCAGTTGTTTTGTATAAATAATAATCTGCTAACGCACCAGTTAATAAAGCATTGGAAATAATTAATACACTTTCTAGAATCATTTTAAATTTATATTTAATACTATCGTCTACATCATAATTCGGTAATTTTTTCTCATCAATGAATAAGTCTTGGTAGTATAATGGTTTAGAAGCGGTATAATAAACAATCCATGGAAAATTCCAGAATAAAATCAAAAATCCAAATGTAATAATTAACGGAAGATATACGAAATTTTGCAATTCAGGGAGTGCTGATAATGCGAATACGCCAATCAATGGAAGAAAATATCTTTTAATAGGTATGTCTCTGCATTTTGGTATTTTACAATCATCGTCGCAACATAGGGATAAACACATCTAGGTAAATAAATAAACACTATTTTAAGCTAGTTTTATTTATTCTTGGAGAGAAAAATTAAATCCTATAGTAGAATAACATAAAGTAAGCTTGTTGAAAATTAAAATAAGTTTCATATTGTTCAGCGAAACGCCATTGCGTGTTTTTATTCAGTTTTTTCTTCCATTCAAAAGGCGTCATTCTGGCAAAACTCTCACCATCAAATGCGAATGATTTGCCATTACAAGTAATATATGCTGAGAAATGTTGTTTCTTTGTATCTCTAACGACAGCACTATCTAAAACATAAGTATAAGTTTCTCCATTTTTTTTAACTTTATATTTTTTGGGAATAGTCCAACTATTGTTTTTATAATCTTCACTCCATCTCTCTAGTGTAAAATACTCTACAAGAGGTCTTGATTCTAATATTTTAACAATTGAAGGGTTACTAACTTTCTTATTAGAGGTATTTCCAACTGTCATACTAACTGTTACTAATTCTTTACTTTTTAGATATTTAATAAGACCATTATAGAAATTCAGAGGATTTCCTGCTTGCTTAGTCTTTGAAATATCATATTTTTTTAAATTTGTTTTTCCTAATGCTTTTGCAACACCTCTAATAACGTTATTTGTATCCATTAATGTAGCTAATGAATGGGATTGTCTTTCACCAATCAAGGCGGATTCAATATATTTATTGAGTATTAACAATGGCATTCTCAGTTTAGGAGCTATTTTTGTACCATTGGGTAAATTACCGGTAATCATTGCCATTCTCAAGTATCTAAAAAATTTACGAGCTTTGTCGCTGATAAAATATACCATAAAAAATGAGTTAAACCAACAGTTAGATAATTTTTGCTTAGGAGCTATAATTTTACTACAATCGATAGGTTTTTTACTTAATAAATTATCAATCATGTAAGTTTGTGCTATTTGACTTTTTAAACCAACACATTTTTCTTTACCAGACGCTCTTCTTATATAAATTTTATTTTCGGGACATTCCTTCAAACCAAGTTCAAGATGTGGACTAATGCTTTTTAACGAATCTATTACTTTATTTACATTAGGACTAAAGGATTGTGGTTTCTTAGGATTTTTCTTTTTTCCAATTTTTGTAACGGTTTTTCTTAGTTCTTTCAATTCTTTTGGAGTATTGTCTTTTAAAACAAAGACTTTTTCACATTGACCATTCTTCTTATTTCGCCTAGTACCTTTTGGGCATCTTTTCCTTTTGGTTTGAGCTATAACTTTTTTCTTTATTCTTTTTTTAGTTTTTTTGGTAAGTTTTATTTTTTTTGGTGCCTTTTTTTTAGTTTTTATTTTGTTACATCTACACGTATCTTTATTTAACTTATATTTTTCGGGGCAGTTAGGTAAGATAATTGGCATTGTTGTATATATATTAATAAAATAATTTAATATTTATAATTTGTATATGGATGAAGTTGTGACTAAAATTACAAATACAGTAAAAGATATAAACACTGGAAAAACACCTGTAAAAATGACTGATGTAAAACCACCCGCTTTTAAAGCCCCATCAAAAACGCCAAGTGCTTCAACGAATGGATGGAATACGATGACTATATTAAAAATATTTTTAATTATATTGATATTAGCATTACTTGGATTTAATATTTTTGCTTATTTAGCCAAAGGCACAGATGTATTTAGTAATTTTATGGCAGCATACGGAAAGTATATTCCGGAAGGAATTAAACGCATGTTAAATTTGTCAGAGAAAGGAACAGAATTAGGATTGGATGTGGCAGCTGGAACAGTGAAAGATGTTAAAAAGGTAATTAAAAAAACAGCTAATGCAAATTCCAAATTATGGAAAGCCAGAGATAAAAATTTAGAAAAATCAATAAATGAGGGTAATTTTGTAGGATTAAACAATCACCCGCAGCATATACCAGACAAAACAGATAGCAGGGTTCAGGAAAAAAATAAGAAAGGGTATTGTTATGTTGGAACGGATAGGACTCATAGGTCTTGTATTAAAGTAAATAAAAGCGATAAATGTATGTCTGGAAAAATATTCCCCACTAAAGCAATTTGTATAAATCCTTCATTAAGACAGTAATCAAATATAAATTTTACTATTATATTGAATTCTATTACATTCTCTATGATATCTTTTTTGACTGGAATCATTATCACAAATTCTATCACCTTCCTCTACTGCTAGCATAGGGTAAATCATGGCTCTTTTACCATTTTTACTAATTATCCAATCAGAAGCCCAAGCTTTTTTGGGGTTATCGAATTTCCATTGAATAGGAAAGTTATCCAATAAATATTTTGCGTATTTTCTAGTTATCATATACATTTGTAATCCCCATAATTCATCATTATAGTCATATACCTTATACTTATCGAATGATGTTATTAAATTATGATAATGATATGGAGGTTTATAATTAAGCAAATAACCTAGTAGAAGAATGTCGTATTGATTATTGGTTATAAAAGTAGTAACTTTTTCTATTTCTTTATCGAGAGTTTTATGAATATATATATCATCTTCACAAATGATCCCTAGAGGCTTATTGGATTCATAAAATTTTTTAATACAGTTCATATGTGATAACATTACTTTATCATGTATTGTGAGAGTCATATGGTATTTTTGTTCTATTCCTGATATATCGGTAAAACAATTAAAGGTTGGCATTAAATCTACATGTTTAAATCTATCAATCATGCGTTTTTTTCTTGATTCATTGTGACAATTAATAATATATATAGGTAAGTTGGTCATTTAAGTATAAGTGGTTTATTTACTTTAAATAATAATATCATTTTGTAATGAAATTATTAAATTAATTTAGTTGAGTAGGCCAAGTAGCGGCATTTGGACCACTGGATGGAGCTTGATCGTTTTCAAAGAACCAGTTAAGAGACAAATAGTGTGGGAATACATTCATTGAATCCTCCATAGTCAAGTCAGGTCCTGCTTCCACAATTTGTTCTATTTCTGTACCACTCAATGCTCTATCATGGTACCATAAATCAGACATTAAACCATTGAATCCACTGTTCATGTTGACATAAACATCACCGTAGTTTTGTTTTGGTACGCTTTTGAAAACATGACGCAAAACAATTGTACCATTGACATAGACATCCATTTTGTTATCTTCAACACGAATTCCAAGAAGAATCCATTTATTTAATGGAATATCATTAACTTCAACTTCTTCGACAATGTTGTTAAATGTATTCATTACGATAATAAGAGTGTTTCTGGTAGGATGAATGTAAACACCCGGTCCATTATTAGGGAAGTAAGTGCCGTTACCGTCTTGTTTTTGACTGGAACTTCCTTTGTGGAAGACGTGTTTTCTAGTGCCGGTTGCTTGTAAATGATTAATAAATAGCCAGCAAGTATATGTAAATTCTAAACCGTCTCGCTGATTAGTAGACCTCATTACTGGAATAGAACCTGGTATAGCTGGGTCTTGTGTTACAACCTTTGCTACTTCGGCTGGTTTCATACCAGAAATTAATTTTGGGCTTCGTTTCGGAGCCATAACCATAGTTAAAATTTGAGAACCCCACCGGATAAGTAAAATAAAGCCAATTGCTACTAAAATAAGAAAAACAACTTTTGCTACTAAAGAATTTGATGATAAAAAGGATTTGGTTCCTCGAACAAATTTTGTATTATTAAATTGTCCTAAAGATGAAGCGGTTGCATTTTTTACTCTATTATTTAAGCCTGTTAAAAATCCCGTACTCATTGCTATATATTATAATAAAGATTTTTAGATTTCAAAACTGTTAACTTCTTGATTATCTTTCATAAAAGCAAGTTTGATTCTGTATTTATTGAACAAGTTGGATAACCAGTTGCTTCCACCATAACCTTCGCGGTAAATAGCGTAAGCTTCACGTGGATTTACAGCACGATTAAAGTATTGAAAATTACCAGTATATCCTTGAAATGAATTTCCACTTGGTGTTAAGATTAAGTCGCCAGCAGCAGCAACTTTTGGTACTCCTGGCATTAAACAGGTTCTTACTAATTTACCGTCTAAATAACAATCTAAAGCTTGTCCATTAAGCACCATGATTAAATTAGTCCAGGCTTGTAAAGGAACATTTTCAATTTGACAGGTGGCTTCTACGGCATCACCTCCTGTTGGTGGATAAGTTGCTAAAGTAATTGTTACATTATTCATATTTGGATCAAATGCCATTTTTGGGCAAAAACTGCTGCCACAGGATCTCTGAAAAATAACTTTAGGAGATCCAGGATTCCAGTTGCTAACATAAACCCATACAGAGTAGGTAAAGTTTTGTGTAGGTCCTGGTGCTATAGAACTTGGACTAATCTTTATTTCTTGTGAAGCATCATGAATACCTACTAAAACAGCGGAACCATTGCCGAAAAAGTATAAATAAAGTAAGTAAAGTAAAACGATAATTACAACTCCAATAACGATTGTGTGCGCGTTCATTGCCATTTATATAATATAAACTAAGAAATTTATCTTAAATTATATTAAATTATTGGAGGGTCTTTATTGACTAAACTATCATAAAATAATGAGATTCGACTTGTACTAATTGGATGTGAGAAATACGTTACATTACCAACCGCGCCACTAATTCCATGTTTATCCCCAATGTAAATAGCATCAGGTGTCATATAAGGAATTACATTTTTAACAGATGCTACTAAATCTTTATTAATAAATACATCTAAAGTTCCACCAACGTAATTGATAACTATATTGTTCCATTTTTGAAGTGGTAATTTTGTTGTTGTATAGACTGTTTTTGAATAAGGACCAGCTGTTCCCTTTTTATCTACATTAACTGTTATCTTAAATGTATTAATTTCTGGATTATACCAAAGTGTGGGTTTACCAGCATAATCTAATACTTTTGTATATTGAGAATATCCTACTCCGTAATTAGGCGCTTGTGCCATTAAATAAATCCACGCATTTAATCCATAGTTATAATTGTAATCATCAGCCCCTCCGTTTAAATTTTCATATGTTCCTATGGCGGTTTGTTTATTAATATACGTTGGTTTATTATTAATTATCTTAGAATCAAATGGACCCTTTTCATCGCTTGTTTCTTGTTTTTCTAAAGCTTTTAATTTATCTTCCAATTGTTCTAAGTCAATTAAATTATCAATAATACCTTCAACTCTATTATTTGTTTGAATAAAGCTAATTGCTTGTGGAAGTGTGATAGGTTTTCCTAAAATTTTTGACACTACAACATTATCTCTAATTTCACTATAACTATTTTCATAACCTAAACTAGTTAAATATGCTTCTAGTGCCTTTTTTTTGGTTGCGTCTGTAGTTAGATAAAGTTTTTCGTTATAAATTTTTTTCCAATCAATATTATCCATTGGATTATCGTCTATTGAAATAGAATCTTCATAGGTTTTTTGTGCTACTAAAATAGCACTTTGTGCACCTTCTTCTCTTTCTCTTAATACCATATCACCGTCTCCTCCAAAATTTAAAGTGTAAAACCAAGGTCGAAACATAGGCATTAAAATATAAGTTGAGATCATAACAATTTCAGCCGCTAACACCATTAAAACCGTTTTAGGAGGCGCGATTAACCTTAATTTTGCCATTTTACAAGCAAAGGAAGCCGCGCCTTTAGCTGTCTTACACGCGGCATTTGCGGTTGCTTTACTTGCTTTACTAGCAGTTTTACCACTAGCTTTAGCTGTTGACATTAATGCTTGTGTAAGATAAATTATAGCACAAGGCACAACCATTACAATAGTAAATAGTAAGCGAATAAAAATATTATTTTTAATTTCTTCTAGTAATCTTGGGTTACCTAAAACAAAGCGTAATAAAGCAGCTAATAAAGCTATTACACATATGATTTGGACAATTAATGTAACTACATTACCCATAAATCCTGGAAATTCTTGTCCTCCTAATACAACAAGACCATAAACTAACCCAACCATTAAAGCAACCGCGGCTAGTATCTTAAATATTTTCATTGGTAATTCTCCAATGAATAACTGTTTAATTCTTGTGTGAAACGGCATACTATTAGGTAAATTTGTCATAGTAGCACTTAAAAATGCGACGCCAAACACTATTGCCAAGAAAAGTCCAATAATGTTTAATGCTCCCAATGTAACTTTAGATGTTGGCGCAGTACCTGTAAACCATTGATACATCTGGGGAATACTAATACTGAAATAAACAATAGCATAAATAATAGAAATTAGAGATACGAATGATTTACCTCGATTTTTCCACAGAAATTTACCAAAGTTAACAAATGCTTCGCCTATTGTAAACATTCCTAAAATAAAATTACCATCTCCCAATCCAACTCCTATAGAAAGAATTAACATAGCTATACTCACAATCATCGCAGGAATAATAGCTCCAAGAGTTAAATTAGGTGCTAATAGATTTTTAATTCCAGGTATAGTGCTTGTCAAAATTAAAAGAACAGATAAAATAGAATTTAATGTAATAAATTTTTTAAGAAATTCTGCTGCTTTTACCATTGAAAATACTTGACTAACAATCATGGAAATTAAATATAAACCAAGAAAACTTAATGGAACCGTCCACCACCAATTCCAATTATCAGCTAAAGACATGCTACCACTAAGTAATCCAGCAAAAAAGAATAATGTAGTCATGAATCCACTGTTTTTATTGGGTAAATATGCTATAGTACCTATTAACACTATTACTGATATAATTCCTGTGATTAAATTCATTATCTTATAATTAATTGACATTTAATTATTCTAGTTTATTTTGCAGAGTTTTCTCTCCATGACAATTTCTACACAAAGCTACTAAATTACTAACATGATTCGTTCCACCATAACGTAAATCGACTTTATGATCTACTTCGAAGGTATGGTTTAATTGAGTACCACAATTATTACATTTCCAACCCTGTTCTGCTGCTATATATTTCTTTTTTGTTTCACTAACACTGCGTTTCGTTGAATTTCCTCCAGAGTTAAGCATGCGTCTTTGTTGAGGTGTGTCATCATTGTATGCTGTGTAGCTTTGTGTCATGGAATCCATGCTATTTTTTGCGTTTGTAAAATCGAAAATTGGAGAGATTAAATCAGCTGTTTCTCGGTCAACAGGCATATATCGAATTAGTGCGTTTGCGTGTTGAAGCATTGATTTTGAGCCTTTGGGATTTTTCTTAATAAGAAGATACATAGAGAATCCTACAAAAGCAAACATGGCCATTTTGAAATATTTTTGATTGATAGATAACATTTTTGTATATTTTCCGTCGTAGTAGGTATTTACGACTAGAAATACGGTTATGCCTAAAATCATTAATCCGGCTTTCATATATAATTATTAAATATATGTTTTTATAGGAAATTCATATATTTAAATCTAGGAATAGTAAGTTCCATTGGGTGGTATTTTAGTTCCCACAGGGTAAGAGTTGATAAAATGCGTGACAGCTGCGGCATCGGCAACTTGACAGAAGGGCCCAGCGGCGGTGGTGTTCTGCGGGTTCGCGTCAAAGGTTCCGTTAAAGGTAGCTGTAAATGCCGTTATGATAACCGATGTGCCTCCGCCGGTGATATTATTATTTCGACAATCCAGCTCAGTCAATGGACAAGCAGACACATCAAGAAAATTGAGTGAATTATCATAGCACTGCAGGGTAGTCAAATTCACATTGTTAGTCACATCAAGAGTAGTGAGTGAATTATCATAGCACTGCAGGTCAGTCAATGCCGTATTTAGAGTCACATCAAGAGTATTGAGTGAATTATCATAGCACCACAGGGTTTGCAATGCCGTATTTAGAGTTACATTAAGAGAAGTGAGTGAATTACCAAAGCAACCCAGATATGTCAATGCCGTATTGGCAGACACATCAAGAGAAGTTAGCTGATTATCACGACAATCCAGCTCAGTCAATGTGGTATTTACATTAAGAGAAGTGAGCTGATTACCACCGCAATCCAGCTGAATCAATGCGGCATTTTGAGTTACATCAAGAGAAGTGAGCTGATTATTACCGCACTCCAGGGTAGTCAATGCGGTAAAACCTTCAATTCCTGTTAAATCACTAATATTTGCCCCAATTGGTGTATTTACATCTAAAAAGGTTATTGTATTAATAGTGGAAGTCTTAAAATAATCTCCATTTACCTCTACTGTTGGGTGTTCAGAAACGACTGTTGTGCGAAAATTAGCATTTGGGGCATAGGTCCAGTTGGGTCCGGGCGGCCCAGCGGGGTCATGGAAGTAACTGGTTCCTGCTGGTATTTTTGTTCCCACAGGGTAAGAGTTGATAAAATGCGCGACAGCCGAGGCATCGGCAACTTGACAGAAGGGCCCAGCGGCGGTGGTGTTCTGTGGGTTCGCGTCAAAGGTTCCACTAAATGTATCTGTAAATGCCGTTATGATAACCGATGTGCCTCCGCCGGTGATATTATTATTTCGACAATCCAGCTCAGTCAATGGACAAGCAGACACATCAAGAGTAGTGAGTGAATTATCACCGCACCCCAGGTAAGTCAATGGACAAGCAGACACATCAAGAGAAGTGAGCTGATTAAAACCGCACCGCAGGTCAGTCAATGCCGCATTTTGAGTTACATCAAGAGTATTGAGTGAATTATCATAGCAATACAGAAAAATCAATGCGGTATTTTGAGTCACATCAAGAGTATTGAGTGAATTACCATAGCAAAACAGCTCAGTCAATGCCGTATTTTGAGTTACATCAAGAGTAGTGAGTGAATTATCATAGCAATACAGAAAAATCAATGCGGTATTTTGAGTCACATCAAGAGTATTGAGTGAATTATCATAGCAATACAGCTCAGTCAATGCCGTATTTTGAGTTACATCAAGAGTAGTGAGTGAATTATCACGGCAATCCAGGGTAGTCAATGGACAAGCAGACACATCAAGAGAAGTGAGTGAATTATCATTGCAAAGCAAGCCAGTCAATGCTGTATTTTGAGTTACATCAAGAGAAGTGAGTGAATTATCACGGCAATCCAGGAATGTCAATGCGGTAAAACCTTCAATTCCTGTTAAATCACTAATATTTTCCCCATTTACATCTAAATTGGTTATTGTATTAATAGAAGCGTCGTAAATATAATTCGTAGCAAAGGACGCGCCGCTGCCAATATCAGCTATAATCGCATTATAAAAATTAGGATCCGGAAAAAAAGTGGCCCCACTAATGTCGGCGAAGTAGCTGACGGTGGGAAAATTGGGAATACTATTTTGAGAAGGCTGTATAATATTGACAAAATGCGCGACAGCCGAGGCATCGGCAACTTTACAGAAGGGCCCAGCGGCGGTGGTGTTCTGCGGGTTCGCGTCAAAGGTTCCGTTAAAGGTAGCTGTAAATGCCGTTATGATAACCGATGTGCCTCCGCCGGTGAAATTATTATCATAGCAAAGCAGGTAAGTCAATAACGTATTGAAATACACATTAAGAGTGGTAAGTGAATTATCATAGCAACTCAGGTCAGTCAATGCCGTATTTTGAGTCACATTAAGAGAATTGAGTGAATTATCATAGCAAAACAGGGTTTGCAATGCCGTATTTTGAGTCACATCAAGAGAAGTGAGTAAATTACCATAGCAATTCAGGTCAGTCAATGGACAAGCAGACACATCAAGAGAAGTGAGCTGATTATTACCGCACTCCAGGACATTCAATGCGGTATTTACATTAAGAGAAGTGAGTGAATTATTACCGCAATCCAGGTAAGTCAATGCGGTATTTAGAGTTACATCAAGAGAAGTGAGTAAATTACCATAGCAATACAGGACAGTCAATGCCGCATTTTGAGTCACATCAAGAGTATTGAGTGAATTACCATAGCAAACCAGCAAAGTCAATGCCGTATTTTGAGTCACATCAAGAGAAGTGAGTGAATTATCACCGCACTCCAGGAATGTCAATGCGGTAAAACCTTCAATTCCTGTTAAATCACTAATATTTGCCCCAGTTACATCTAAACTGGTTATTGTATTAATAGTGGAAGTCTTAAAATACTCTCCATTTACCTCTACTGTTGGGTCAAGATTCAGTACCTCAATGCGAAAATTAGCATCTGGGGCATAGGTCCAGTTGGGTCCGGGCGATCCATCTTCCATTTTTTCTTTTTTGGTTTCGGCATGGGTTCTTTTCTTAACATAATTACATATAGCCCTTCTAGAGCGACCACCATTACATAAAATTATTCCGGGTTTACCCCATCTACCAGATTTCTTCTTATCGTTTAGTTGAATTTTTGAAATAAGAACTCTTTTTGGTATACGTCCTGACATTATAAATTAAAGCAAGATTATTTTATAGTAGTTTTCCTCTTTTGGTTTTAAATTTACGACTAGAAATACGGTTATGCCTAAAATCATTAATCCGGCTTTCATATATAATTATTAAATATATGTTTTTATAGGAAATTCATATATATAAATTTAAGAAAAGTAGTTAGTTCCTGCTGGTATTTTTGTTCCCACAGGGTAAGAGTTGATAAAATGCGTGACAGCTGCGGCATCGGCAACTTGACAGAAGTCTCCTGATGGATTAATACCTGTGTTCTGCGGGTTCGCTTCAAAGATTCCGCTATAGGCAGCTGTAAATGCCGTTATGATAACCGATGTGCCTCCGCCGGTGAAATTATTATCATAGCATCGCAGGTCAGTCAAATTCACATTGTTACTCACATCAAGAGAATTGAGTGAATTATCATAGCAATACAGCTCAATCAATGCCGTATTGGCAGACACATCAAGAGTATTGAGTGAATTGACACGGCAATACAGTATGTCCAATAACGTATTTTGAGTTACATCAAGAGTATTGAGTGAATTATTATCGCACAGCAGCTGGGTCAAATTCACATTGTTAGTTACATCAAGAGAAGTGAGCTGATTATCAGCACACCGCAGCTCAATCAATGCCGTATTGGCAGACACATCAAGAGAAGTGAGTGAATTATTTTGGCAATACAGCTGAGTCAAATTCACATTGTTAGTTACATCAAGAGAAGTGAGAATATAATTTCGATAGCAATACAGTATGTCCAATAACGTATTTTGAGTTACATCAAGAGAAATGAGCTGATTATCACCACACCGCAGCTCAGTCAATGCGGTAAAACCTTCAATTCCTGTTAAATCACTAATAGTTTTATTATCTACATCTAAATTGGTTATTGTATTAATAGAAGCGTCGTAAATATAATTCGTAGCAAAGGACGCGCCGCTGCCAATTTCATTTATAATCGCATTATAAAAATTAGTATCCGGAAAGTAAGTGACCCCGCCGCCGAAGTAACTGGTTCCTGAGGGAATACTTGCGTTGTACGAAGCGTCGAAATGTATTTGCGCACTGGCGTCCGCCACTTTACAGAAGTCTCCTGATGGATTAATACCTGTGTTCATTTGACCCGCATCAAAGGTTCCACTAAATGTATCTGTAAATGCCGTTATGATAACCGATGTGCCTCCGCCGGTGAAATTATTACCATAGCAATACAGGACAGTCAATGCCGCATTTTGAGTTACATCAAGAGAAGTGAGCTGATTACCATCGCACCGCAGGTCAGTCAATGCCGCATTTAGAGTTACATCAAGAGTATTGAGTGAATTATCAGAGCACCGCAGGTCAGTCAATGCCGTATTTACATTAAGAGAAGTGAGCTGATTAAAACTGCACTCCAGGAAATTCAATGCCGCATTTTGAGTTACATCAAGAGTTTCGAGTGAATTAGATTGGCAATACAGGATAGTCAATGCTGTATTTTGAGTTACATCAAGAGAAGTGAGCTGATTAAGAGCGCACCGCAGGTCAGTCAATGCCGTATTGGCAGACACATCAAGAGTGCCGGAGATTTGGTTTAAGGCGCAGTCCAAGGAGGTTAATCCGGTACAACTAGTTACATCAAGACTGGTGATTTGGTTTTGACCACAGGAAAGGGAAGTTAATTGAGAACAGTCTGTTACATCAAGTAAGTTCAAGTCAAGGTTGACGCAAGAGAGGTCTGAGAGTTGACTGTTATTAACCTTTAAAGTTTTTAGTCCGGTACACAGAGAAACATTAACAGCTGGCGCTGTAGGTGTACTATTATTGAGGGGGTTGTTACCACAGTCAATGGTAGTTAATGTAGATGGCAAGGGGTCACCGCCACTGAAGTTGGGGATGTTGTTATTGCTACAGTTGAGGTAGATTAATTGATTATTCTCATTCAAGTTGAATGTCCCGCCGATGTTGTTATTGGCGAAGTTCAAGTAGGTTAATTGCGTATTGTTATCTACCCTAGGGCTAGCAAAACTGCTGATGTTGTTATTGGCGCAGTCCAAGTAGGTTAATGCAAAATTGTCAGTTACATCAAGACTGGTGAGTGAGTTGTCGTAGCACCACAGGGAAGTCAAATTCACATTGTTAGTCACATCAAGAGTATTGAGTGAATTATCATAGCACTCCAGGCATTGCAATAACGTATTTAGAGTCACATCAAGAGTATTGAGTGAATTATTATCGCAAGCCAGCTCAGTCAATGCTATATTGGTAGACACATTAAGAGAAGTGAGTGAATTATTAAAGCAACCCAGGTTAGTCAATG
>Ga0257110_1000446_pt1 | contig 20267 bp, 19 predicted proteins | sample LP_taG_7_FD_190184 | JGI IMG/M metagenome (GOLD analysis project Ga0257110, IMG submission 190184) | Marine microbial communities from Northeast Subartic Pacific Ocean, Canada - LP_J_2015_P26_10m | ecosystem: Environmental > Aquatic > Marine > Oceanic | place: Canada: Northeast Subartic Pacific...
GAACATGATGCAATGTATATGTTACAGCATTATGATAAAGCTCGGCAGAGATTACTGGAGATCCGTGCACGTGATGAGCGCCGTGTTAAATTAGCTCGACAGTCTGGTATGTCTGCAGATGAAATCGCAGAATTTGAAAGGCAAGCTTCTGAAGAAAAGTCCAATGCTGAAGAAAAAGAAATTGAATCGGAAGCATCTGCTAAGAAAGTTGCACCAAAGAAAGTTGCTGCTAGTTCGATGATTTCTTTTGAAGATTCAGATGATGATGATGATGATATTTTCTGATTTCAGATAATTACTTAATATGACTTCTTACTAACACTGAGGATGGCATTTTTGGAGGGTCACTAAAACCAAAGTTTGCCTTTGGATAAAAATCTGTGAATTCTCCTAAATTTTTATCTCCAATAAATGCCTTTGCTAAAGTTAATTTTGATAATCGGTCTACTACGTACCATTCTTTCTTTCCATCTTTTGTTTTTCCATGTGTTTTTGTTCTAAACATCAACCACCCAAAGAAATATTCTATACTTGCGACAAACCACAAAGGTCTTTTTTTAATAATGAATGAAATCCCCTTATTCCATTCAAAATAGCAATTAATATCTTCCGTTTCTAATTTAATCATATTTTGTGTTTCTTCTAACTTTATCTCTTCAATCTTGATAATATCAAAATTATACATAGATGATATATAATTTCCAATTTCTTTATTTGGTGCAATAAGAACCTTTGTTCCATCTGATTTAGCCCACATAATATCTGCAAAAACACCAAATGGGGATTTTTTCCAAGATCCAATTACTAACCTATCTCCTGAAGAGAAACCGCATGATGTGATACGTCCCTCAAAGATATCCATAATATACCGAATTAACTTTACTTAATCAAATACTGTATAACACTACACGTCAATTCAGTAGTTGCTGGTGGGACTGGCCGGACTTGAACCGGCGGCCTCCGCATCTTCAGTGCGGCGCTCTCCCAGCTGAGCTACAGTCCCTTTAGCGTCCACGCCACTGCTCTTTCCTCTTCAATTGTTCCGAGAACTCAATTTGCTTCTGAAAGTACTTCCATCTGCATTTCATGTAGTGCTAAATTGCCTTTTTCGGCCATATTGAGCAATGCATCGAGTTGTTTTCGCGTATATGTTGATTCCTCTCCTGTTCCTTGGACTTCTACAAATTCTCCATTACTTGTCATTACAACATTCATGTCAACATCTGCATTACTATCTAGAATGTAGTCTAAATCAAGATATATTTCATCTCCCATTAATCCAACACTTATCGCAGCTACATTATTGCTGATTACTGAGTTTTCATGCGCCATCTTTTGTTCATCGGTTAATTCAGGAGCTTTCCATCCATTCTTCAAATCTTCACGGCTGGGTCTCAATTCTTTAGGCAAACACTCGCCTTTAGAAATTAATCTACGAACTGCAAGTCTCAGTGCTATACATGCAGCAGTAATTGATGCACATCTTGTGCCTCCATCGGCATTTAGTACATCACAATCAACTGTTAATGCCAAAGGTCCGAGTTGTTCTAAATCAATTGCACCCCTTAATGAGCGAGCAATTAATCTCTCAATTTCCTGAGTTCTTCCCTTAGCACCGCCTCTTTCTCTACGGAATCTACTATCTGTTGAACCAGGTAATAATGAATATTCTGCATGTACCCAGCCTCTATTAGAATCTCGGGGGAACCATCTTGGCAAACCATCTGCTTTAGTTACACATGCCAGAATAACTGTATTGCCTTGACGGTATAATATGGATGCCAGAGCATTGGGTGTGAAATCTAGAGTCACCTCGATTTCTCTCAATTCATCCTGTTCTCTATCTGTCTCGAAATCGCCACTCTTCATCTTAGCCATAGTCGGCCGGTTAAACACCCTCTCATGAATCATTCTCTTCTAGCATGAGCCGGTCTGAATGATTTTACTACCTCTGGATGTGTTGTAATATAAGGGCCATCAATCAAGTCTACACAATAAGGGACAGCAGCAAATATCTCATCTAGAATCTCTCTTATTGATCGTGGAGAGCCTGGTAAATTAATTATCAGAGTACTGCCTCTTATTCCCGCCGTTTGTCGTGATAATATAGCAGTAGGGACATATTTCAAAGAAATATTTCTCATTTGCTCTCCAAATCCTGGTAGCATCTTTTGACATACTGCATTGGTTGCTTCTGGTGAAACATCCCTAGGTGCTGGTCCAGTACCTCCTGTTGTGAGAATTATAGAACATTTTTGATTATCAGATAGGTCGCACAATGCTTCCTCGATTTCTGATTGCTCATCTGGAACAATTATCCTAATCACTTCCCACGACGATGATACTGCTTCATGCAAAAAATCTTCTATGGCCGGTCCACTAAGATCTTCATAATCTCCTGAACTTGCTCTGTCAGATGCAGTTAAAATTCCGAATCTACAGAAATCCTCGCCTACCATTGTTCTCCTATAAACAGCATTGAATCAAAACGCCATCGGTCCAAATCTTTGACAAAGTAATGAACATGTTCAAGGACCTCCACGCTAGCAAAGACCTCCCGGAGGTTGCAAGTGTTGAGTCTACCCAAACATACACGCCGTTGCTATACCCCATTTATCCATCAAGAATCAGTCTTTTTGGCATTTGCATCGGTTTTAGAAGTAGTCTCACCATTACAATCCTGATGTAGGTGTAGTATTATGACAGATTATGAGAAATATGCAGCGCAAGTTGCTTTAGTTAAAGAAGAATGTAAAGACGCAGATGACAAAGAAATTGCTGAAGAATTTAGGCGTTATCAAGAAGAATTCCTGATAGAACCTAATGATGCTGTTAGATCCGTTATTATGAAATTTCAGAAAGCTTCAGGTAAAGAAGTTTCATCTATTTCTTCAACTCCTGCAAGAGTTGAAAAGAAAGTAGACCGTTTCTCAGACTTAGGTTCAGAAGATAAGAATGTAACAATCGAAGTTGCGGTTGTAACCTATGTCCCTCGCATCCAAATGGTTAGAGGCGAAGAAAAGCAAATTGCATTTGGTTGGATTGAAGATAATCCTTGGGAATCTAATGATAAAAGAGAAAGGTGGGATTTCAAAGATTGGGGTGCTCATTCAGAAAATCTTGCACCAAATTCAGTTGTCAGACTTGAAGGTGTTTCAGTTAATGAATGGAATGACAAACGTTCGATAAATATTAATCGAGGAAGTAGAGTTACCGTTCTTCGAGAAGGCGGTCCTGCCGTTGCTCCTATGAGTGATGAACCAGTTACAATAGAGAAGGCATCGGAAAATGAAGGATATGTAACTCTACTTGCTAGAATAATTTCGCTCAAACCAGATGTCATAGTGAAAAGAGATGGCAGTGGTAGTCTAGATATATTTAGAGGTACATTTGCTGATTCTTCTGGCAAGATAAGCTTTCTTTCTTGGGTTCCAGTTAATCATGAAATTGGGGATTTAGTCAAGATTGAAGGTGCTATGATCAGAAAATTCAGAGAAACACCTGAAGTTAATATTAACGATAGAACAAAAATCGAGAAATATCATGATAATAATTTTGCCAGTACAGAAGAATTATCTCAAATTACAACTTCTAAAATTGGTGATTTGAGAAATGGAATGAAAGATGTAATCACTACAGTTCAAGTAGAATCATGGCAATCTCGTACATTTACTAATTCTGATGGTGAAGAGAAAATCGTCAGAAGTGGAGATGTGATGGACCCTACTGGAAGGTGTCGACTTACTGCTTGGTGTGAAATAGACCCAAAGCCAGGTGATTTCTTACATTTGACAAATGCTCGTGTTCAGTTTTGGCAAGGTTCTCCAGATCTTGTTGTTGATTCCTCTGATCAAGTTTCCAATCTAACAGATGCTCCCTGGGAAGCAATTGATCCAGAACAACATTGGGTCGATATTGAATTATCTGACTTAGTTACTAGTGGTTCTAGGAGAGGTATCAAAACAAGAGGTACTATTGTAGCTATCAGAGCAGATTCTGGAATAATACATCGATGCCCTGAGTGTCGTAGAATTCTTCGAGATGGCGCTTGTATTGATCATGGGGCACAACATGGTGTTGAAGATCTGAGGTTGAAGTTTGTCGTTGATAATGGAGTTCACAATGCTCCCTTAATAATGGCTAAAGATCCATCTGAGAAATTATTAAACATGTCTCAAGAAATTGTCAAAGAGAAGATATCAAAAACCGGCCATGAAGATTTCCTTTCTGAAATTAGAAATAATTATCTCGCTAGAAAAGTAATAATCCATGGTCGCTCATTAGTTGATACTCAAGGGGCTATGGTATTAGCAGAGGAAGTTACTTTTGATAATACTTCAAATGAAGATGCCGCTAATCTAGTAATGCAGGAATGGGGGGTGCTTCTATGATCAATCAAATTAGAGTAGGGCGACAAAGTGCAATCCGTATTTTTGCTCAAGAATATTCAGATTCTAATCTTCCTTTAGAAGGAATCGGTGAATACGCGCCCTCATTCATAATTACGAAATTAGGTGCGAAAATAAATCGTGCACTTTTCGGAGGAGTTATCGATAGATTTGAAAGAAGAGATGGCGATAATGGTCCGTCTTATTCCGGTCAGTTAAGGGATGCTACTGGAGGTATACACCGATTCCAAATAGCCCCCTTCCAACCTGAATTACATGCCGATGCTGAAGAGCTTCTCGCGCGATTTGAGTCGGGTGACCGATTCTTGATGATGATGGTAGGTCGAGCACGATGGTTTGAAAGTGATGATGGAGGGATTTTTACATCTTTCCGCGCTGAAGAGTTTTGTATAGTTCAAAGAGAAGTTTATGTAAATTGGTTAGTAGAAACTTCAGCTGCTACTCTGAGAAGGTTGGCTGCATATTCAGCATCATTAGGTTCTGATAATAACTCTGATGCATTAGAATCAGTTGGCGTTCCATCTGATTTAATTGAAGGGATGATATTAGCTAAGGGACATTATGGAGAGTTTGATCCTGAAAGTTACAGAGTGGGTGTTTTACAAGGTCTTTCAATGGCTCTAAATTCTAATGCAGATATTGAAACAATGATGCCTCCATCCGTTCAAGAATCACAACCATCTGAATCCGAAGGAATATTTTCATCCAATGAATCAGAAGATATTGTGAATAAATCTAATTTAGCACCACAAGGTAATGTCGAAGATTTAATTCTTAGTGTAGTGAGAAATTCATCTAATGTAGATGGAATTCCGTATGATTCGATAGTTCTTGCTTGTACTGAGGCTGGATTTTCTAGAGAATCATCAGAAGACGCGATTGAAGACCTCAGGGATATAAAGTGTCAAATAATCGAGCCTAGATTTGGATTCTTCCAAATTCTAGACTGATTATTTTTCTTTATTCGCAAGTATATTATCTATCATTGATAGTTTCCCCCTAACTCTTTCAATAGTATCTGAATCTTTTATGCTACTTTTTGCCGACACACCCATTTCGGCTCCTTTGATTTCTGCAATATTAGTTGCTACTAACGATAACCTTTGTTTTACTTTATCGTTTGATAAAGGCCAACCTCTTCTTACTGCCAGTCTAAGGAGTAAATCTTTTTCTTTTTCGCCCCAAAAACCCTCATGACTTTTGATAATAGTGCCTATCATTCTATCTAAATCTTCAACTCTAGCTTGAATAGTTAAGATGTCTCCTTGAGTTGTGAAGTCTGCATCTTCAAAGCCAATTAGTAGAGAATCATATGCATCTTCCAGAGCCGCATTAGATGATTCTTCAATTTTATTTTTTCCTATATCTTTATCTAAATCAAATTCATTATTCAAAATCACAATATTATTTGACTCAGAGATACTCTTTGTTACTTGAGATTTTTTCGAAATCCCACCTCTTCTTAAACTTCTTTTGATTCTACCCCAAGCCTTAGATTGACTAGTCAATACTCCGGCAACTCTACCCATCAATACAGTTCTATTTCCTGTTAGTGGCAACTCTAAATATTGACACATTTCATGTAATTTTTCTCTATCTAATTCTGCCAATCTTTCAATAGTCATCCTTCTTGAATCAAAATTGAGGTGCAACCATAGTCTCTGTCTCCTTTCTTTATGCGAACCTGATGACTTAATTCCAAAAACTTTCAAAACTTCTCCGATTTCTTTATGCGGCATAGATTGAATACCATCCCAAGACAAATCTAAATTATCTAGGATTTGTAACTGTATCATTCTCGCCCTCAGGACTTCTACTGAACCGGATTTACTAATCTTCAAATCTTCCGCTTGGTCTCTTAATGACATTAATTTAGACCTGTAGAGATTATCTAACAGTACTATATCGACCTGCAAATGCCTTCTCCTCCATATGTCCGAGAATAATACTGTGTGATATTGATTGCGTATAAATCATTGATTCAATGCACTTTTCTACCGTTAAGTCCGAATGCCGAAATTAATTATTTAGAAAATCGATTTCATTCATTCCTGCATTCTTAACTATTTTCTGCCAATCTTTCTCAGTAGCAATCATTGCTCTTTCATATTTTGAATAAGGAATCACTCTATCAACTGCAATAGTTCTTTTCCCATTGCTTGAAATTGTCTCTATCCTGAATTCCACCAATACTTCATTTGTATTTGCTTCACCCTCTGAATCATGAAATGCTTGCTCCATTGTCAAGTCTTTATGTTCTTCAGCCTGTTTCATCAAGGTGCTCATTTTTCGATGCCGGGTTAGGATACCAATAGTTTTCAATTCATCTTCATTCATTCCACCTAAGAAATGATTTTGAATCTTCCAAATAGTTTCTCCCTCAATTTCAGAGAATATTTTAACGGTTTTCTTAGGGAAATTTTTTCTACCCACTAATACTACTAAATCCGAGTATGGAGTTGGTAAGAAGTGGCTGTCTCCTCTATTTTGAGGGTCAGGGAGTAATGTATGCCTCCTTTCAGTTATGTTCAATGTAGAATAAATAACTCTTGGAACTATATATCCATCAATTTCATTATTTTGACGTAATTTTTCCATCCAAGAGTATATTTCTAAGTCATCTCCTAGTACATGTTCTCTTTTTTCTATTTCAATAAATGCGTTTGGTGATAAAACTCTCATTCCTTTACGAGATCTTCTCAGTTGCCTTCTGATTAGTTTAGATTTAGATAAAATAATAGCCGATTTAGGCTGATACTGGATTTTATTTTCTGAAACTAGTATCATATTGGGAGTTCTAGGTGATCTCGCTCCAAGAACTTCACAGTTCGCTTCATACATCTGCATTTGTTTTCCATGCAGAAGTCTTGCTGGCATTGCGAGTATATCGGAATCTCCATTGTCAAGACTTTCCAAAGCTAATTTGAAAGACCCTAATTCTATTGATTCGATTTGCATATCTGGAGATTCACTAGATTCGAAGAATTTCTCCATGTATTGATCAACGGGGCACGATGGTATAGATAGGGTTGTAAATTGTATTCTTTCCATAATCGCGTCCACCTCTAGGGAAGGAGTACGTGCCGTACTCAAATCAACCGGCTAGACACTTATTGATATAGGCGACCCCTTCCATCATGTATTGAAGTTACATGGTCACTCTAAGATCAGCTCAGCGACAACTCAGTAAAAGAAGAGATATTGTTGAAGAATCATTAGAAGATTTTGTTCAAGAAAAAATGTCTAGTAAGCAGGCTCCTGCAATGGTTTTAGCTCGTGAAGTTTTACTTGCAGGTGGAAAGAGGTATCGTCCAGTATTGACACTGTTAGCCTTTGAATGTGCAGGTGGTAAAGATACATCTAAAGTAATTGATCTTGCTCTTGCAGCTGAACTAATACATACTGCAACTTTAGTCCATGATGATATATACGACTTTTCTAAAACAAGACGAGGTAAACCCACCTTGCATGCATCACACGGTTTAGCACATGGCATAATTGGTGGTGACTATCTATTCGTATTGGGTTTCGGTTTGGGTGGTAAATATGAAGCGAAAATTGTTGAAAAAATGGCTGATACATGTGCAAATATTGCCTCTGGAGAATTATTACAACATGAGCATGTAGGGAATCTTGCGACAACTCCTGAAGATTATTATTCAATTATCGATGGTAAAACAGCGGGTCCTTTTGCTACAGCCTGTGCGTGTGCTGCCATAGTTGCTGGAGCCTCTAAAGATACAATCAATGCTCTTGAAGAATTTGGATGGGAAGTCGGAAGAGCCTTCCAACTTGTTGATGACTTACTTGATTTAATTGGAGATGAAAATATGGGTAAGCCTAGAGGTGGGGATGTTCATGAAGGTAAGATGACTCTCCCTATTATTCATGCCTTGACTATGTTGCATGGGGTCGAAAGAGAACAATTAGCAGATGTCCTAAAAAACTTCTCAGACGATAGATGGAATGAATTGGTATCTTTGCTTTCATCAGCAGGTTCTTTTGAATACTCAGAGCAATTAATTGAAAATCACGTCAATAGAGCTTTAATCCAACTAGATTCTTTACCTCAAAGTATTGCTAGAGATTTGATGGCAGAAGTGGCTAAAAGATCACGTTCACGAAAAAAATAAAATTTTATTAGATACTCTATGGTGGAAAAATGAGTGATAAGAAAGACTGGGAAGTTATTGTAATTGGTGGTGGTCCTGCTGGTTCAACTACTGCTAGATATATTGCTGAAGGTGGTTGTGATGTTCTAGTTATTGATGGGCGAGATCCTATCGGAACACCTTTGCAATGCGGAGAATTAGTTCCAACTAACGATGAAATGCGGCGTCTTTGTCCAGATGTCCCCGATATTGATGATTTACTACAAACTCCATCCCATGCAGTATCTCGGAAAACCTCTGAGATGCACCTTGTTCCACCTTCGGGTAAACCTCTTCGATATTCATTTGAAGGATTTATGCTAAATCGTGTAGCGCATGATGAAGCACTTGTGGATTTAGCTAAATCAAAGGGCGCGGAATATTTAGTCGGTGCAAGAGTTGACTCAATAGATGGTAATATAGTAAAATTAAGAGATGGTAGAGAATTTAATGCGAAAGTAATAGTTGGAGCCGGTGGACACAATGACCCACTAAGGAGAACTTTTTGGGATGAATCTAGCTTAAAAATACCAGTGAAGTTTGTGTTGATGGATGGTGATTTCGGAGATGCAGTGGAATTACATTTCGGCTCAATGGCTCCTGGTGGTTATGCCTGGATGTTTCCAAAAGCAAACGGTGCTAACATTGGTGTAGGTATCCAAAATAAGTTCTCTAAAGGTAAAAAACTAAATGATTTAACAGATGATTTTGTTAGTCGATACGGTAATGAAATAACTTTCACAGGTGCTGGTTCGTTACCAATGTCGGGTACGATTAGCACCTTTGTTAAGGGGAATTATGTTCTTGTAGGAGATTCTGCAGGAATGGTCTTGCCATCTAATGGGGCAGGAATTACTATCGCCATGATTGGAGGAAGGATTGCTGGACAGGTTATTTCGGAGCATTTGAAACATGGTATTCCTCTGTCGGAATATGAAAAACGCTGGAATAAGCAGATGGGTAAGGTTATGCGTAATTCAAAAAGAGCCTTCTTCCTTGGTAGTTTTATTCTAAGGTTACCAGATAGGATAATAAATTTAATGTTCAATAGATTAACTAAGTTAATGGTTTGGAGATTTATCACTTGTAGGAATATGTTTGTAATATTCTAGTTTCAGCCTAAGGGTTTTTCAGCCTGCCAGATAGTTGCCATGCCCGGGAAAATTAATTTCGCTCTAGAGTTTTCAAAACCAACTTCTTCAAGCATTTTCACATAGTCATTTGTTGTCCCAAAATGAACATATGTCTTAGTTAACCACTTCCATGGATGTTCGTCTTGTTTACAAATTACTTTTGCGTAACTACCTACCCAAATTCTCATCCATAACCAACCTAAGTATCCATGAATTTTGTTTATTTTAGCTGGATCTACGATCACTATTGATGAACCTGGCTTTAATACCCTTAATACTTCACTTAAACCTGCTTTTTTATCATACCAGTCTCTAAATGAAAATAATGTACAAACGGCATCGAATGTGTTTACTTCAAAAGGTAGTTCTTCTGCTTTACCTTCAACAAATTTAGCCGCGGAGTATCCATTCTTTTTCCTCATTTCATTTACTCTTGGTTCAGCCACACGAAGCATTTCAGGTATGGGGTCTAGACAAATTAATTCCCTTCCTTCCAATTCTTCGGCAAAACTCCCGGGGCCACATCCTACTTCTAAGATAAGTCCATTTTCAGGCAATCTTTCTCTGACTTTTCTCCTCCATTTAGAGACTTGCCCCATTGTTGCAAAACGATTAATTTTATCGTAAACAGGTATAGTTGCCTCAAGATTTCTTTGGAGTTCATTCCAATCATCTTCACCGATGGTTTCGGTATCCATGACTATCGCAAAAGATACAGGTATTTGGTAAGTGCTGATAATAGTATCATGATTATCGATGAAAGAGTTTAGGACAGTCATCGGTTATTATCATAAACTCATTTTGGGTCGAAACATTCGTACAGGTGATGGTTATGGCTAGAGATAATGTATTACGTGCAATTAAAAATGCAGAAATAGAGGCCACTGAGGCGTTGTCTGACGCAAAGAGGGAAGCAATAGCGATTACTTCTAAAGCGAGACAAAAAGCATCAGAAATTGTTGTCGAGGGAAAATCGATTTCTGAGTCTGAGGCTCAGAATTTAATTTCTGAGACTCGAAAATCTGCTGGTTCAGAGGCTGAAATAGTTTCTAAGGACGGCCATGATGCAGGAGAAAAAGTCCATAATTCTGGCAAAAAGAATCGAGATAAAGCAGTTAAACTAGTTGTCGACTATTTTAGAAAATAATTGTAGGTGTAAGAATGTCTCAAATTAAAACGCAGCGCATGGGTAGGATACTAGCCGCTGGTTCTAAAGGGAGAATCGATGAGGTACTAGGTATCTTAGCCAAACTTAATGCAATACATTTCATCGAATATGATGGCGCAGATGATGGTTTCAATCTGGGGACTCCTAAAGAAGAATCTGAGGTAGTTGGTAAGCGCCTCAATAAATTACGGTCTGCTGCTTCAATTGTTAATTTCCAAGGCCCTAAGTCGCCGATTTCTGCAGATAAAGTAAGATCTGAATTAGATAATAGTCTAAATGAGGCTGTAGAACAACTACTTCAAAAGAGCAGCCAACTTGATTCTCTTAGAAACTCTCTGTCTAGTGCTCAAGAACAGAAAGAAATACTAGAATTACTTTCGTCTCTTGAAATCGATATTGATCTTTTATCTGGATACTCATCTCTCTCTTCGTTTGTTGGAACAATCTCTGGGAGTATTTTTGAGATTGAGTCTAAAATTGATGGTGGTGAATTTTCAGGCATCTGTTCTCAGGGTAAATTTAATGGAATCAAAGTAGTAGCGATATTTGTAAGAAATGAATATTCAAATCATGTACAATCAAGCTTAAATCAATCGGGTTTCCAAGCAATCAACATCCCGGAAAATATGATAGGGAAATCCTCTGAATTACTATCTGAATTACAAGTGAAAATTAATCATTTAATTTTAGAAGAAGAATCTATTTCTGATGAAATTAATGCTTGGTCTGATGAATTTGGGCCATCGTTAGCTTGCGGTCTCGAAGTTCTTGAAAGGGATCATGACATTCTCACAGCACCGGTCAAAATAGCAGTTTCAGAACATGCTTTCTTCATTGATGGTTGGGTGGAAATGTCCCGTTCAGATGAAGTTCAATCAGCATTGAAAAATACTTGTTTGTACACTGAAGTCACCCCATTCAAAATAAATGCAGGTGGTGGGGGACATGGTCACTCAGGTCATCATCGTCAAGAAATGCCTCCAATTTCTTATCATGAAAGGACATTAAGCAAGCCTATGGAACTGTTAACCGATGCTGTGGGTAGACCTGCCTATGGGCGAATAGATCCTACTTTGTTCATGTTTGTTACATATCCAATTTTCTTTGGAATGATGCTCGGAGATATGGCATATGGGCTAGTAACTTTAGCTCTGGGTGCATACGTACTTAGCAGAGCAAACTCTAATGAAATGATTCAACTTGGTGGTAAATTCTTGATTTACATAGGATTAGGGACTCTCATTTTTGGTTATATTTATGCGGAATTTGCCGGATGGGAAATTTTCCTTTACGACAAACTCACTTATGCTGATGGTAGTTACATGAAGGATTCAAGTGGCCATTACATGTACAGTGAGAATCTGTCTCCAGTGGCTTTCCTCGCTAATCTCTACCCGTTAAATCTCGAACATGGCTATGGCCCCGTGGCAGAATTAGGCTACGGCATTACCCTGGCGTTCCCATTCCACAGAGTAGGGACACATCTAAACGATCTCATAATCTTGACAATCTACGTCGGATTCTTCCACATCATTATTGGTAAACTAATTGGTTTCAGAGATGTTTTATTTTACGGTACTGATCACGGACATATAGGTCCAGTTGCTGCATTTTTCGAACATGGAGTTTGGATTTTACTACTAATCGGAGGTTTCTTCTTTTCATACGGATATTTAGGGTCCTCCAAATACGGCCTTGATGTGGAACATTTGATGCTACCTGGTGCTATTGTTGCACTATCATCTGTAGCTATGCTAATTTGGACACTCTACAAATATCATGGAATTCCAATTGCGGTATCCCTTATTCTGGCGCCTATTGAAGCAATGGGTATGATGCCTTCAGTGATTTCATATGTCCGTCTATTCGCTGTAGGGATTGTCGGCGTAAAAATTGCAGAAACAGGAAATAAATTATGGGAGCCAATGATGGAAGCAGACGCTATATTAGTACCCGTATTCTTTATCGGATGGTTATCTGTACAGATGTTTGCATGGGCATTAGGTGTTTTCAGCCCTAACATTCACGCGGCTAGACTCCATTTTGTAGAATGGATGAGGCAATATTATGATTCAAGCGGAGAGGCATTCGAGCCTTTCGGTTTCCGCTCAAACTTCGTGGAGGTTGAGTGATTACATTCCAAGCATCAAGCTTAGAAAAAAGGAGGAAATAAAATGAATAAAAAAAATACAATAAGAGGAATGAGTATACTGATGACACTTTCGTCATTAGTAATGATTGCCGGTAGCGTACAAGCAGAAGCAGATAACGAATCTACTGTAGCAGCGTACAAAAATATTGCAGCAGGAATCGCTCTAGGATTGACTGGAATTGGTACAGGTATGAGCCAAGGTCAAATTGGAGCAGCAGCAGTTGGAATGATTGCCGAAGATAGTAGTAAGTTCGTTAATGGACTTATTTTTACTGCTCTACCAGAAACTATTGTTCTTTTCGGATTCCTTTCAATATTCTTGCTTTAAGTGAGAATATTGGACTGAATATGGATATAGAGAGGTGTATGAATGACATTAGATGCATTAGCAAACGAAATTGCAACACAGGCTAAAGCAGAGGCAGAATTGATTATTGCCGATGCTAAGCAACAAGCTAAAAAAATTGAAGATGAAGCTAAATCTGAGGCTATGAAATTTTCACAAGGCGTACAATCGCGCGCAGAGAGAGAAAGTGCGCAGTTGTCAGTAGAATTAGTTGCATCAGCTAAACAAGCAAACCAAAAACATCTCCTAATCGCAAGGCGTGAAGAACTAGATGATACTTGGGAAACCATACGCTCTTCAGTAGGATCTCCCGATCTTGAAGGCCGTTCTAAGATTCTATCAGAGCTTTTATCTGAGGCATCTAAAAACGGTGGCAATATGATATTAAGACCAGTTTCAACCGATCGTAAAGCACTTGAAAAAAGTGATTTCGCTCTTGGAGATGATGTAGAAGGACTCGGTGGATTTATTCTTGAGTCAAAGGATGGTTCTATCGTTCTTGACTATCGATTTGATAGTCGTTTGGATGAAGCATGGAAAGAGAATATTAGAGAAGTAAACAATATTTTATTTGGTAATTAGAAAGGTGAAAAAAATGTTGGGTCAAGCTAGTCGTCGTTCGAATATATGCAATGCTTCTGCTCGAGCGAAGGCACGTAAAGCATCTCTAATAGATTCGACAAGAATGCGTCAACTCCTACAGACAGGTCCCGAATCCATTGGGGCTAGCATAGGAGAGTTAGGTTATAGGAATGAAATGGACATTTATTCGGCTCGAATGAGTGGTGCAGATGCTGTTGAGGCTGCACTTTTTCACAATCTTGACAATGATCTTTCAGATGTAATGAATTTCTGTCATGGGCCTTTAAAGTCCATAGTGGCAATTTATGTCGAAAGATTTGCTTATGAGAAAGCTAAAACAGTACTAAGGGCAGTCAATGGAGGCTGTTCTGATGAGTTAATAGAATCTCAAATTTTACCCTCTGAAAATCCTATGAATGCAGTTTGGTTAGATATTGTTAGAACTACTGAAACTCTACATGAGGCCGCTAGTTCAATGGCCGGAACTCCTTGGGGTAAAGAATTAGCAAAATTAGACGATACTGACGCAACACTTGAAGAAATGGAAGATGCCTTAGATCGACAATATTACAACCATGCTCTAAAGGTATCCAAGGGTAGAGATTCCAACGCTCATTTAGTTAAATATATCAGAACTGAGATTGACCATAGAAATATCATCAATCAATTCCGTGAATTACGTCAAAACATTTCTACTGAAAAACGTTTACAGATGGTAATTCCAGGTGGGCGACTATCACAATCAGTAATGTCACAAGTCTCTCAGGCAAGTTCAACTAAAGAAATATTAGAATCTTTAAGACGTAGTAACGCATTTGATGAAACTGGCTTCGATGAAGCAATTGAAAAATCAGATGCATTAGGTTCTCTAGATCCAATTGCTACTCTTCTGAATCATAAAAGACATGATTTATTGAGAAGTTTTTCTTATCTGAATCCTGTTTCAGTTTTTCCTGTGATTTATTACATCGAGCGCAAAGTGCTCGAAATACAGAATCTTCGCCTCTTAGTGCGTGGTAAGACGATCGGCCTCACATCAGAGGTATTAGAAGCACATATGGATTTTTGAGGTAGATATTATGGAAATAGCAGTAGTCGGTTCCCTAGATTTTACTCTTGGTTTCCAACTTGCAGGCGTGTTGAGATTACACAACCCTGCTAATATCGATGAATTGACTTCAACTATGAAGTCTTTATTGAATGAAAAAGAAGTAGGAGTTGTTGTAATTGATAACTCTGATTTATTACAGTTACCGGAAAGATTGCGAGTGCAACTCTCCGAGAGCATCACACCCACTGTATTGGGTATTGGGACAGAAGAGGATAATACCCTCAGAGAGTCCATCAAGTCGGCACTAGGAGTCGATTTGTGGAAGTAAATCCTAGAAAAAAAATAAAGGAAGTGAATTAAAAATGAGTGAAGAAAATGGAGTGATTTATCGCATCTCTGGACCAGTTGTAACAGCAGTAGGAATTTCGCCAAGGATGTATGAAGTTGTACGAGTAGGTGATGAAGGTTTGATGGGTGAAGTTATCGAACTACACGGTGAACAATCAGTTATTCAGGTATATGAAGAAACCTCAGGTGTCAGACCGGGTGAACCAGTTATTAGAACAGGACAAACTCTGTCAGTCCAACTAGGGCCTGGTCTTTTAACTAAGATTTATGATGGTATTCAAAGGCCTCTACCTGAACTTGAGAAGACCATGGGTGTTTTCATCAAAAGAGGGGTCGATGCAGATGGTCTCGATTTGGAGAAGATTTGGGAATTTAATGCGACAGCTAAAGCAGGAGATTCAATATCATCTGGAGATGTTCTAGGAACAGTACAGGAAACCAAAACTATTGAACATAGAGTCATGGTTCCTCCTGGTACTTCAGGTGTAATTAAGAGTATTAATTCAGGAGAATTTAATGTTACTCAGACTGTTTGTACTTTAGAAGATGGAACAGATATCCAGATGATGCAAAAGTGGCCAGTTCGAACACCTCGTCCTTTCACAAAGAAACATGCCCCAGAAGTTCCTCTACAAACAGGTCAAAGAATTCTTGATTTCCTTTTCCCGTTAGCTAAGGGCGGAACAGCAGGTATCCCTGGTCCATTCGGTTCAGGAAAAACTGTTACACAGCAGCAACTAGCTAAATGGTCTGATGCAGATATTGTTGTTTATATCGGATGTGGTGAGCGTGGAAATGAGATGACAGAAGTTCTCGATGAATTCCCTCATCTTATGGATCCTAAAACTGGTGAAGCTTTAATGAATAGAACTACAATGATTGCTAATACTTCAAATATGCCAGTTGCCGCTAGAGAAGCTTCTGTTTATACAGGTATTACAATAGCTGAATATTTCAGAGATATGGGCTATGATGTCGCTTTAATGGCAGATTCAACTAGTCGTTGGGCTGAAGCAATGAGAGAAATTTCGTCTCGTTTAGAAGAGATGCCTGGTGAAGAAGGTTATCCTGCATATCTATCTAGCCGTTTAGCAGAATTCTATGAACGAGCGGGTAGAGTTGAAACTCTTTCTGGAGGGGATGGTTCTGTATCTGTAATAGGTGCGGTATCACCACCTGGAGGAGATATTTCCGAACCAGTCAGCCAAGGTACTCTGCGTATTGTTAAGGTATTCTGGGGTCTAGATGCAGGTCTTGCACGTCAGAGGCATTTCCCTGCGATTAATTGGCTAAATTCTTACTCACTATATCCCCCTTCACTCGATCAATGGTATAGGGACAATATCAAGAGTGATTTCCCTGAAATTAGGACTGAAATCAGTGCCCTACTTCAAGTTGAAGCAGAGTTGCAAGAAATTGTTCAGTTAGTAGGTTCCGACGCTTTACCGGTTGATCAACAACTTACTCTCGAAGTAGCTCGAATGATTAGAGAATTTTTCCTACAACAGAATGCTTTCCATGATGTAGATACTTACACCGATTTAAAACTCCAATATACTATGGCTAAGGCTATACTTTCGTTCCAAGAAGAATCTAAGAAAGCGCTTGCGGGTGGTGCTGCTCTTGAAGATGTAGTTAACGTGCCAGCACGTACTGACTTAATGAGAGGCCGATTCGAATCTGGCTATGAAGGTAAAATCGACAAAATGTTAGAGACAATGATTAAACAGATTGCCGAGACTATGGAGGATAACTGAGAGGTGGTATAAATGACTGGAAAAGAATATAGAACAATCACTGACGTAAAGGGGCCTCTTGTGTTCCTAAATAAAACTGAACCTGTTGCTTTTGGAGAAATTGTAGAATTAAGACTTACTGATGGTACTCTGAAGAATGGACAAGTTCTAGATACATCTGATGATCAAGTCATTGTCCAAGTTTTCGAAGGTACTGCTTCAATAGATAAGCAAACAGGGATAAAATTCCTTGGTGATGTATTCAAATTACCAGTAAGTACTGATATGATAGGGCGAATTCTTGATGGCGCTGGACGTCCAAGAGATGGAGGTCCAGATATTGTAGCGGATGAAAAGGCTGACATCATAGGTGCGGCTATCAATCCTTATTCTCGTCAGAGTCCTGATACATTTATTCAAACTGGAATTTCTGCAATTGATGCTTGTACATCATTAGTTCGTGGTCAGAAATTACCTATCTTCAGTGCTTCAGGGCTTCCTCATAACGATATTGCACTACAAATTGCTAGACAAGCGAAACTTGTTGACAGCGACGATGACTTCGTGGTAGTTTTCTGTGCTATGGGAATAACAGCAGAAGAATATAATTTCTTCGTACATGATTTGGAGAGAACAGGAGCTTTAGAGAATGCTTGTCTTTTCGTAAATCTTGCTGATGACCCTGCTGTTGAGAGATTGATTACTCCTAGGCTAGCTCTTACTGCTGCTGAATATCTTGCTTTTGAGAAGGATTATCACGTTTTAGTTATCTACACTGATATGACTAATTATTGTGAATCACTACGTCAAATAGGCGCAGCTCGTGAAGAAGTGCCCGGACGTAGAGGTTATCCTGGATACATGTATACTGATCTAGCAATGCTGTATGAACGCGCAGGTTTAGTGAAAGGAAAGAAAGGTTCAATCACCCAATTCCCTATATTGACAATGCCTGGTGACGATATTACTCATCCTATTCCTGATCTTTCAGGATATATTACTGAAGGACAGATTGTTATTTCTCGTGAACTTCATCAGAAAGGAATCTATCCACCGATTAACGTTCTACCATCTTTATCTAGGCTGATGAATGCTGGTATTGGCGACGGTAAAACACGCGAAGATCATAAATCAGTATCAGATCAACTTTATGCAGCATATGCTCAAGGAAGAGAATTACGTGGTTTAGTGGCAATTGTTGGTGAAGATGCTTTGAATGAACGTGACTTACAGTTACTAAAATTCGCAGATATCTTCGAGAATAAATTCCTTAGACAAAGTCGTGATGAAGATCGTTCGATTTCGGAAGGTACACTTGATTATGCATGGGAACTTCTCTCAAATATTGATACGAAATATCTAGTGCGTCTAGATCAGAAATGGATTGATAAATATCATCCAACTGATAAGAAAGAATGAATACATTTAGTGAATATAGTTAGGAGATGAGAAAGATGGCACTAGACATCAAACCTACACGCTCAGAACTGATTAATCTGAAACGTAGGATTAAACAAACATCAAGTGGTTACAACCTTTTAAAAATGAAGAGGGACGGATTATTCTTTGAGTTTCGTACATTGTTAGCAGAGATGATTGCAGCTAGAGAAGAACTTGTAGGGACTTATCGAGATGCCTTGAAATCAATTGCTTTAGCATCCTCAATTGAGGGTGGATTAGCGGTCAAAAGTGCTGCAATAGCGGCAACTTCAGGCCCCGAAGTCACAGTTTCCCGAAGGAATATAATGGGAGTAGTAGTGCCTAAAGTAGATGGTACCAACCTTACAACAACCGTTGAAACTAGGCCTACTGGAATCATTGGGGGCTCACCCTACATTGATGAGTCCGCAGATTCATATTCTGTATTGATATCGAAAATTGTTAAGGCTGCAGAGATGGAAGCTACTTTGAAAAGACTTCTTGAAGAAATTGAAGCGACAAAGAGACGAGTAAATGCTTTGGAGTTTGTTGTGATCCCTGAAATGAAAGAGGCTCAATCGTTTATTCAACTAAGATTAGAAGAAATGGAAAGAGAGGAAACCTTCCGTCTTAAGAGATTCAAAAATAAGTAATTTTGTATTACTTAGTCGCATAGCGCCACACACGGTTTCATAGGGGGCAATCTATGTTCAGTAGTCAAGTACGAAGGAGGGGTGACTGTGTCTGAGAGTAAATCAATTATTATCGATAAAGAAACTTGGAATCAGAATGAGTTACTTGAGACTATTTGTAGTCGTTATTTTATCATAGGTAATCAATCCAGTATTGGTAATATTTCATGGGAAGTAAATAGTCGTAATCATGAAAATATTAGTTCATCTCTTAAGCATCTAAATAAACATCTAAAACCTCTAAGTTTGTTAGGATTATTGGATGAAGGGAATCCTCCAACTCTGACGATAATTCGATATCCAGTTGATCCAGTAAATGTTCCCATTTGGCAGCAAGTACTAATTTGGATGACAATGTTCTCATTTACTACATTAGCAGGTGGCTATTGGATATCGCAATTTGAAATAAATGATTCAATATTTACTTATGATTTGGTATACCAATCATTAATCTATTTCAGTATTCCCATTTTTTCAGTTACTATAATTGCACATATTTTTAGAAAATATGTTGCTTCTTTATTTGAAGTAGACGTGGGGAATTTAGTACCCATTGCATTCCCATTAATTTCGCCCTTTTGGCCATTCGGAATTGTTGGGGTTTTCGGCCAAAAGAGAGTAGATACCATCACTTATCCGAATCGTCGTTCATTGGGATTGATAGAATCTTCATCTGCAGTTGTATTTCTCTTAGGTGGTTCTATACTGTCTTTTATCGGACTTACTTTAACTCCTGATTTACCTCCTGAATCTATTTCAGATCCATTATTATTAGATTTAAATGTCATTATCACTTTACTATCTGAGATATTTCTTGATTCTGATATTTCAGTAAGTCTTCAATGGCTCCATCCATTAGCTCTAGCTGGCACCGGTCTGTCAATTATCGGCTGGATACTACTTCTTCCTATTCCTGGATTCCCTGGGGATAGAATTCTTCATTCTATAATAGGCCCTAAGAATCTAGATTCTAATGGTAATGAAACCTCGATATTCTTGATTACTCTAGGTGTGATGTGTATTGTATTCCTAGGGACAACATTCTGGCCTTGGTTAATTCTTGCTTCTTTAGCTTCTTGG
>Ga0257110_1000448_pt1 | contig 20132 bp, 14 predicted proteins | sample LP_taG_7_FD_190184 | JGI IMG/M metagenome (GOLD analysis project Ga0257110, IMG submission 190184) | Marine microbial communities from Northeast Subartic Pacific Ocean, Canada - LP_J_2015_P26_10m | ecosystem: Environmental > Aquatic > Marine > Oceanic | place: Canada: Northeast Subartic Pacific...
TCTGAGTTATAGGTTCACCGCCTGAACTTGGAATTTGAAACACACGTAATGCACCAGCATTTGTTGCCGAGGTATCATCATACTTTATACCCACAACCACTGTTGTACCTTTAGATGATATACCCACACTACAACCAAGTTGGTCACCAGCAGCTAAACCATCGATGGATTGCCCAATTTGATTCCAAGTACCATTCATATATTGATAAATTGTTGTTTGACCTGCGAGGTTAAGCCCATTAGGATCTCTCCCAACAGCACCAATCGCAACTATTGAACCATCAGCTGATATAGATACTGAATAACCAAACGAGTCATTAGTAGCTAAACCATCAATATCTTGGCCGAGCTGAGACCACGCGCTACCCGTATATTTTAAAACACGTACATGACCGGCGTTACTATTACCATTTGAGTCATTACCTGTAGCGCCAATAGCAACAGTAGTACCATCAGATGATAAACTTACCGCCGTACCAAAATAATCGGAATTTGCTTCGCCATAAATAGTACCAATACGACCCCAATCAGACCCATTATATTCATACATAAATACAGAACCCTTATCCCTAGAACCATACCCCTTTGCTCCGATGGCAATTATTGTACCATTCGATGATAATGATACCCTTTCTCCGGCGTAGTCACCTGCGTATATACCTATAATATCTGAACCTATTTGTGACCATAGAGTGCCATTATATTCATATATTCTTGTAATACCATTTCTGTCCGGAATTCCATACACTGACCCAACCGCAACTATCGTACCATCTGAGGATAAAGATACTGATATACCACTCCTTTCATCGGCTACAATTCCATCTATATCTTGACCCAATTGAATCCAGTCTGCTCCATCATATTGAAATACTCTGCAATGGCCCGCTTTAACTCCACCATCTGAATTATAAAATGAACCTATTGCTATAATATTACCATCTTCAGAAAGAGATACTGATTCACCACTTCTATCTCCAGATGATTCACCTAATATATCTGTTCCCATTTGTGTCCAAGATGAACCATTATATTTCAATACTCTTGTATAACCGCTGTCTGTCGCATTACTAATATATGAACCTCCAGCCACAACCGTACCATCTCCTGAAATTGCTGTTGAAATTCCTAGTTTACCGTTATCCACCGTACCTAATAATTTGTCTCCCAATTGACTCCAAACATTCGACTCTATCACTAACGGAGTTGCACCACCTGTGGCGTTATTTTTCAATGATGCTTCAACTGTAAAATTTATTCCTCCTATAACGATACTGTCTGAACCCAAATCTATGTATGTATTAGAAGCATCCAGCGTAATTCCACTCGCATCTATATCAGATTGTTCTAAATCAACTAATGACGCTATTTTACCGTTAACTGAATCTGTTATTGTATTATTCACTATTGACGCATTTTCAAATTCCCATTTGTTGGAAATATTCACCCCGAGAATTCCTTTACTACCCCCGGCTATCCAATACTTACCATTATAACACGCAACCTTCCCCTCGAGAAACATATCACCACTTCCAGATACATCATTCCACGTTGTACCATTCGAACTCCACGATATTGTGTGTGAACTATCATCACCCACTGCAACCATATGTTTCGCAGGAAATCTCACACTATGTAAATACCTATAATCTACACTGGTAAGATGGAAATCGATGCCACTTTGTAAATTCCACACAATACCATCTTCAGAAATATATACCGTGGCCCCTTGTGTATCACCGCAAATATACCAAGTTGTTCCAGCGTATCCAACAGACCTACACTCGGTTGTAAACAAACTGGTTGTATACGCAGTCCAATTCACTCCATCCAAAGAATATATTAGTGTATGATTCCCTTGACCACCCGCTATAAATCTCCCGTTTCCATAATCAACCGAGAACCCGGAAGTCAAAAGAGAATTTCCTATTCCGGTCCACGATATCCCATCACTTGAATACGCCACACTATCCGAAGTTCCCTCTCCTAAACATACATATGTATCTTTAGCATATATCAATGAATTTCCATTTGAAGTAAATATTGTGTTTCCCAATCCGGTCCAATTTATACCATCACTTGAATGAGCAAGCGTATTGGAAGAACCGCCACATCCAACCCACACCCCATTAGCATAAATAACGGAATTTCCACCGGATGAAAAAATGGAACTACCTAATCCAACCCACTGAACGGCGTCGTATGAATACGCAATGGTGTTCGCCCCTTCTCCTACAGCAACATATACCCCATCACCATAAGCCACGCCATTTACTTTCGTAAATAATCCGTTGCAGCTCGCGTCGACCCAATAAACCCCATCGTAAGAATACAATATGGGCGTTGCTCCTTGACCGACCGCTACATATGTCTCGTCATCATCTCTACAAATTAGCACTTGTTCACAACTTGTCAACGAACTACTAATGTCTGTCCACGTTGTTCCATTAGTGGATTTTACAAGGGCCTTAAATGAATTATTCGTAGACCCGATGAACAATTCGTCGTTTTTGTCTACTATTCGCAAAGACTGATACTCAGAAGACGTATTATAACCGGTGTATGAAGTTGTTATAGTGGTGGGTTTTATAAAGGTATTTTCGGAATATACGACGGTTTTTGCGTGTACATTTTCCGTTTTTGAGAACGAAAGATCATAGTTCGTTATCTCATTTTCGACAACCAAACAAGTTATGTCGTTTGCGGAAATTTCATTCGAGGCAACATTAGCATCGCTAATAACCAAGAACCCATTACTGTTAAGTGTGCCCACAGACTGAAACAACTGGGTGCTATTAATGGACATATATATACATTAATAGATTTTATAACTTATGGACATTTTATAACCTATGGACCATTTACATAGACGGTATAGTCGTAATCTCCGTCACTATAATCGATTGTATAAGATTTTTTGCGTCCTAACCACACCGCATTTATAGGGTCATTTGGCATTTTGACAACGTCTATAAATCCGCTTTTTACTAAATTCTCCGACATATTGGAATCATAATAATTATATATATGAGGTTCTGTAACTTCAAATGCCCACTTTCGAAACTGACTTAACAACGCATCCCCCTTCAACATTTTTGGGTCGATATCCACTATGGCCAAGACCCCTCCCGGGGATAATATACGATTCATTTCGTCCAAAATCGTCTGCGTGGCATTAGGAGGAACTTCGTGAAACAAAAAATTACAAACTATCAAATCAAATGTGTTTTCTGCGAAAGGCGTTTGTTCAGCATTTGCGTGGATATATTCTATATTCGTTTCCTGGGTTTCAGAACGAAAGGCTCCTACAGAAAGAAAATACGGGCTCAAATCCAAACCATATATGTTGGATACTTGTGGAAACCCGCGCTTCAAATATTCAGTAGAAATCCCACCAGAACATCCCACATCTAATATACTTTCAACTATCGTTTGTGGCGGATGTTCCCGGATATACGTCTTGATATTAGAAGAAACATTGTGGCGAACCCACCTCTCGGAATCCATCGCGCACACGCCTTTCCAATAATTCACACACATAGATAATGAAGCCGCCTCGTTTTCTTGCGCGGCCAACCAATTCATATTTCCGGCGTCATACCCGTGGAATGGCTTCAAAAAATACTCCGGGTAAATTATGGAACAATTCTCTATTCGCGATTTCATTTGTTGGAGTTCGTCGAAATTAGAGGGGAGTTTATAATATTCCGTCAGGCGTTCCCAATCGACACCCTTTATTATAGCTCTGTTTATGAACCATTTACGTGCTTGCTCCTTCAAAGGAGTACTCACCAGGTTCCACATAGGAGGCACTTTGTCGTCCTTTATAGCGGTTGAGTATACTATTTTTGTCGGTTTCAAGTAAAACGCACTGGCACTGACTATCAAACACAATAATCGGAACATCATTATTGTATCTATATATGCAATAATCTTTATATGAGTATAATTATAATATCATACACCATACTCATCATTATTGTGTGTCTGGGTTCTCAACTATATTATTAGGTTCTCAAATCATCAAAATAAATTTGTATGAAATAATATACAAAATATGTAACAAGAAATTATTGAAGGGTTTTATATGAGACATTTTTTTCAGGGATTTGAGAACCATTCGAGAACCAATTTGTTATTATTCATTCATAGACATTCTTAGTGTTTTGAATACAAAACCATCCTTCTTTTTTGTAGTTTGGTTCGAAATGAAATCCTTCATATTTTTAATGGTTTGTAGGTAATCCTCACTATTGTATATTTTCAGCAAAAAACCAAAGAAGTTTTTATTATTCCTTTTATTGAAACGAAGCGAACTATTATTGTTGATCACACACCATTCAACGAAATCATTGATTTTGTAGAAAAACGCGGATTTAAATAAAAAATAAGCCATTACATTCGTGTTCTCCTTATATTTTGTATCGCGCTCATTTTGCTTGTTTTTTGCCCATAATACAGAATATTCAATCCCCATAAAATCCAATATTTTGGCACACTGAAATTGCGCAAACAACGACTCGTAAAACACTTTCGTCTCCAGTTTATTTATCCGTTTCTCATTATCTGTGATATGTAGCGTGAGAACCATCATATTTAAAATCTCCGCCCAAACTTCTGTGTACGTTTCGTAAAAAGAAGGATCATTATTTACCGGGAAAACACTATGTATTAGTTCATTCAATCTGGATTGATTCATCGCTGAAAAATCCAAACCGAATGCGTGAAATGTTTCGTGTATGAGAACCTTAAACCACTCTTCTTGTCGATAAATGTAAATATCATTCGAATCGCGAACAACGTTACACGCATACGTGAATGCCGTATTTGCGTGAGACTCGTCAATTATTGTGTTGGAGGAATCGGGCAACATCTTTTTGTGATGGGTAAAATACAAATAAATGTTTATATTCGGAGAACATAACTTTTCTATGAAATTCATCAATGTAAATAACCATATTTTAATTTTTCTCAATACATTAGGAAATTCTTTGGCGCCAGACTTCATCGAGGATAAATACACATTTATCTTGTGTTTATTTGTATTGGGTGACCCGATGTAAAATTCATATTTACGGAATATTTCCATTTCTTCGCATTCATCCCGAAGCTCTTCAGATATTATATGATGCTTGGTGCCTTTTGGAAGAGCATCCAATTTTGTATAAACTATGTGCGGTTGCCACGAGAGAGACTTCCTCATAATCTTGTATATTTTGTCTAAAAAAGTTTTTGACTTTTCTGAAAATATATCATCTCTTTTCTTGAAATTAGAAAAAAGTTTTTTTATCAGTTTTGAATCTTCGCGAAAATTCATTTTTTTCAGAGTTCTATACATTTGGCGAAGATATGAATATATCTAAATAACCCCACTAATCTTCCCATTCTGCACCCATCTCCAACACCATATCGTGGAATTGCTGTTTTTTTGCCCTCTTCTCTTCATCCAATTCACGAAGAGCGCGTTGTTCTGATTTTTTCTTTTCCAACGTTTCGTCAAACATATTTTGTTGGGCCTTCATACGCTCGGCTTCGGCGTGCTTTTTTTCTTCTGCTTTTTCTTTCAATTGTTTGAAAACCGGTCCTACGCAGGATTCAAACAATTTTTGGAACTGTCTTTCGACATCCCTATTCTTGAGTAATCGGACAACTGAATCCGACAACTGAATATGCTTCGCGAATTTGGCGAACGCAACAAGTTCACGCCCCGAAAACAATTCGCAAACACTATCATAATAATCGCGGACACTCACCTGATGATTCATTACAGCCATATTATGACCGTTCGAATCCATCGAGTGACAATTGTTGCGATTGAAATAATCGCGCAACTTGTAAGACATGTACGAGACTTTATCGCCGGAGGATAACGCTAAGTATGCTGGTTGCTTGAAAGAAGGATGATTGAAATTCATAGTTCTTATATAATTTGGTGGGAATTTATGCCTTAGTGTTGTTCGTAAAAAAGGGAATCAATTTTTTATTAGATAGATTTCAAAAAAAACGATTCAAAAAAAAACGTTTTAAAAAAATTGATTCAAAAGAATGACAAGTAGATAGAGTAACAAATACAATACAATATGGGAATCAAATACTTGAACAAATTCTTGATGGATAATTGCAGTATCCGGTCTATACGCAGGATGTATTTTAGAGAGTTGGAAGGGAAAACCATCACTGTGGACATCAGTATATATATGTATCACTTTCTCGGGGACGGGATGCTAATGGAAAATATGTATCTACTATTGTCTATATTGAAATATTACTGTGTGACACCCATATTTATATTCGATGGAAAACCGCCCCCTGAGAAATGGGAGCTAATCAAACAACGCAATTCCGAAAGACGACAAGCAAAACACAAATATTATGAAATGATCGAGTCCGGGCTCACTGTTTCTCCCGAAGAGTTAGAAACGCTGCGGAAAAAAATGGTGAAACTAACACAAGAAGATATTACTCAAACAAAAGAACTCATTGATGCGTTTGGGTTCACATATATTAATGCGCCGAATGAAGCAGACCACTTGTGCGTATCTTTTGTAAGAACGGGCATCGCATACGCGTGTTTAAGCGACGATTGTGATATGTTCTTGCTAAATTGTCCAAGGGTAATTCGCTGTTTGAGTCTTATGAAAAGAAGCGCGATGATATATCATACAGATAACATTCTACGGGAACTCGATATTGGTCACGGCGATTTCTTAAAAATTATGGTGTTAACTGGAACAGACTACAATACCCAGCAAAAACGGTCGTTGAAAGTCTGTCTTGACCTCTATAAACAGTTCAAGATAGACAATGTGCCATTAATCGACGACTTTAATGAATGGATGTGTGTGAAAAAACACGTCCCAAACAAGGAGGAATTGGACTCTCTCTGCGATATGTTTAATATGGATACCATTATAAACGAATATTGTTCTATTATGAATGAATACACGAATCAAGATATAAAAAGAAACGATATCAATAAAATCAAACAACTGATGATCCCGTACAATTTCATATTTGTTTGAAATCCTACATTATCGTAGAAACATAGCATCCCTTATAATCCTCTATTCCTGTATGAGTTAAATTTATCGACACATCGGCATATATTTCACCGCCCATCTTGGTCCATCGGCTACAAAATAACCAATCTTCAGAAAAATAATGGCCATCCTCCACACCACAGTCAAACAAGGCATACGCGTATTCATTTTCTTCCGGCTTCAAAAAATTCACATCGTCGACATACTTGGTTGATGGATATGCTACCATCATTTTTTCTAATAACGGTCTGCGAATCATCATAAACCCGGTGGCAAGATGCTTCACACGCGCCATATTCTTGTCTATCTGTAGAACCGAGTTGAGATAATTCACGTTGTATTTCAGTAAATTCGACTGAACCATTACACTATCACTCAGCATATTTTTCAATTGAGACCCATTCTTCTTTTGTATCAGAGACTGTACTACATTCGAATTGTATGGGTTTTGGGGGTCGTGAAGCAATTTGTTCCAATCATAGTTTTTGAGAGGATAAATACCACCCACCAACTCCTTATCAGCCACCAACAATTTCAATATATCAGACGGTTCCCAGGTAATATCGTTGTCTATAAAAAGGAAATGTGTAGCAGTCGGGTCACTCATCGCGCGAGCAATCAAATTATTCCTTGCTCGGGACACCAAACTATCATTCTTACAGAATTCCACTTTTAACGGGATTCCTATTTTTTGAAACAATTCTTTCGTTCTCATTAGAGAATGCACATAATTCACATAACAAAGACTCGCAAAACAAGGGGTTAAAATATATACCACCGGCTGGCATTTCGCCTTGAATTCCGCGATTTTCTGTTCCATCGATGGTTCTTGCGACGGCGGGACATCTATTGACGGACGAACTTTCATATTGTCTATTTGTTCAGAACTATCTTCATCAATCAGTTTATATTTAACGGGTTCACTTTTCGATAAATCCATTGAATAATTGTGTATGATACTATGTCGAAATTTATTTAAGTAGTTAAGTAGTTGAATCTTATATTCAAAAAAATTGATTGTATTTTTATTGTATTTCACATATATTATAATAAACTATGAATCTCACAAACGACCAGCTAAAACATTTGAAAACCGAATGGGAAACATTAATGGATATGGCGCCAAATGAATTCCCTCTAAGAACATTTGATAATTTCCACGATGCAAAAAAATACCTTCTTACCGAACTAATTTGCCCCACTTTCAAACGCAACCTGGCTATGAAATACTGTTATATGCCTTCATACAGCAACGAAAGCGAAGTCTACATCCTCGCCAGACTACAAATGTGGTCTCATCAAAAACTTATCGCGCGGTTAGGTAATATCAAACACTTCTACAAATTCATCCTCTTATACGAAGAAGAATACGGAAAACCGTCTGCTATGAAATACTATAATGAAATAAGAGAACAAATGTTAAAAGTTAGTTCGTGCGATGACCTTTATGGGGGTGTATCTTTCTATATTCCAATCACGTATCCCACAAAAAATCAATGGACGATAGAAACAATGATCATCAATACAGAAACTGTCGAAACACTTTCGAAACATCAGCATTGTCCCATCTGCCTCGACGACGTCCCTTCATACAAATCCATCATCACCAACTGTAATCACCAGTTTTGCCAAAAATGCATTTGCGAGCACATCGACATATCAACACCCCAAAACATACCAAAATGCCCGATGTGCAGAACGGTGGTTCATCAATTCGAAATTAAAGACTTCGAATACTACGACGAACTACACGAAAAATACGACAAAACTATCGTGTAATAGTTGTGTAGGACATCCTTCAAAAAAGGCTATCGAATTTATAATGCATAAAACAAACTTTTTATTTTTTGTTTTATGGTTTTCTGATGTTTATTTTGCGGTTTTTAGTGTTACTTTTTTTATGATTTTGTCCGTTTTATGATTTTTTTGATTTTTGATTTTTTTGATTTTTAATTTTTTATAAATGTGCGACTGAAACACCATTTACTTCTTCTCAGTCTTTGGGAAGTGATGCTTCATGAATCTCTGAAGATTGAAGTAGGTAAGAGCGTCGTCCTTGGTAAGCTTCAAAAGCTTGGCCAACTTGGCATCAGCATTAATGTTTCTACCATTCTTTGGGTCTTGGAGCTTGTGCTCTCTGATGTATCCATTGATCTCCTTGCTCACCTCAGTTCTGGCAAGCTCAGAACCCTTGGCCTTACCAAGAAAGGTGGCAAGCTCGTCGCTAATAAGAGTTGGCTTCACAAATCCAGAAGGAGCTCTGTTTCCAGAAGAACGCTTCTTCTTTGCGGCAGCCTTCTGTAAGACCTTGAGCTCCTTGGTAACACTCTTCTCAAGAGTCTTATACTCAGTCTTTAGGGTCTGTAGAACACTAAATGCGGATTGAAGCTTGGCACCCACCTCGGCGAACTTGATAGCCAAAGGCGAAACCTCTGCGGCATCAACAACCGTATTCTCAATCACTGGGACTGGAGCTGGGGCCTCCTTCTTCTCAGAAACCTTCTTCTCGGTAGTCTTCTTTGTTGCCTTCTCGGTAACAGGAGCAGTTGTCTTAGTAGTAGCAGTTCTAACCATCTCGCAGATTATAATATATATATACCTATTTTTTTAAGTATTTTAACGCATATATATATTTATTACTCGGTCATACATCTAATAAAATATGCCTAAATAATCTTTTTGAGGATTATGTCTAAAATCATAAAGATTCATACAAATATGGCATCGCTACTCTGGCCTCGCGACTGACTACGGTTAATGCGGTTAGTGCGTGTAATGCACCTAATTTTCTATGTTCAACGTCAATACCGGTCAGAACCATATATTCAAACGCTCTCAAACAAGCATCTTTGATAAACTCGCCACTAATCTCTCTCAGATTCAGACGTCTTTGTTGAATTTCCCTAAATGGATCAGTCAGTACACAGATTTGACGTCTCAATTCTTGTGATATTTGCCCTCTATAAAACCAAATCTCATACAGATTTCTATATAATCGAATATACTCTTCGCGATTTAAATTGGAGAACCAAGATGATTGAGTGTAATTTCCCAACTGGTCTATCTCCATAAAAATACTCTCTATACGCTCTTCCAAAGGCCTCTCGTGTAAGAGAGTCATCGCCATTCTGTAATTATTGCGAAGGATGTTAAGACGGGCATCTGCATTGGACATATAATTGTAATCTCTCAACACATTCCCCGAGTTCTCATTCGCTGAACCACCATAAACCAGTATATCCTTAAAATGATGAGGAAAGAATATGTTTATCAACAGCGCCTTCCTAATTATTCTTTCTACCACTGAACTAGAAAACTTTCTACGATTATACGGATTATGTATATCCACAATATCGATGTTTTTTAGTAATACATTCAATAACTTTAAATCTAGTACATATCGAGCAATCTTCTTGGAGTTCTTTATTAAAAGCAACAATGAAACCACATTGAACCCGTATTCAAAACCGTCTTCGTCTTTATACATTAAGAACACTTCATCATCTATCTCATCTAAAGGTTCTAAAGTATAAAAATCCGTATCATTTATACAAAGCTTTTGGCTCTCTGTATTATCTAAACTACGAAGAAAAAGTCCCACTATATATTTCTTACACACACCCTGTATAAGTGTGGCATTCTTATCCTGTGTGAATCTCTCTACAATTCGGTCTATTACAATAGCCTTCTTTCCAGACACCAATAGCCTGTGTGATTTGGCTATCTTCTTTAATTCGGGCAATTTCATCTTGTTCAAGTTTATTCCATTCGCAAAATATTCGGTGTAATTCAGAGGTTTTATTACATTCTCTGTGTCGTCACGTATTACCGTATTATTTAATAGAGGTTTAGATAGCATCGAAATATTATATATTGTATTTAATATAATTCTATATTTTTTATTGGTTTGTATATTTATTATAGGGCTGACACATTGTCATTCATTTTTCTCTCTCACACACACACACACTTTTCAGTATACATCCACCACTACGAATATTTTATATATACGATTTATATATACGATTTATATATACCATGAAATATTTGTTTATCGATATCAGACAAAGTGACGAAGTTTACAATAAAAGGTTTGACTCATCCGACCTGTACAATCATTACACTATTCCTATGAACATGATTCGATTCAATATCGACATTATCAAACAACACCTCAATCTTGTCGATAATATTTATATTGTATGCCGTTCATCAAGCAGATCGCAAGTCATCAAAGATAAATATTTCGCAGATGAACCTCGCATCAAAGCCGACCCCAATTTTCAATTCGTCAAACTCAAACACGGACAAAATACAGTGAAACTTAATGAGGATACACTTAATATCAATATTGTAGGAGCCAATCGTTTCAATCTATACAACATTATGCGTATCACACAAATACTGTCAGGTATCTTAATATTGATACTGGGTGGATATACATACTATACAACACGAAACATCAAAAACATTAATCATATTCCATTACTCATATTGCTGGCATTCGGGCTAATGACACTATTCAACGGTATTACAGCAACTTGTTCATTGGCTTTGTTATTAGTTAACTATATCAACTAAAAAAGGACATCGACAAACATTATAATAATACGCAAAAATACACGATATACACGTAAAAAATCGATTTTATAAAATTATTTTTTCATAAAATTGATTCAAAAAAATGACAATGAGAAATACGCATTATAATCAGTTATATTATTAGTATTATGTCTCAATCTACTATTGTCGTTCAATACAATGACTGGAATGTCGATGCTGTCAAGTATATGGTACCCAAGGTCAACAAGCAACAAGGAAAAAGTATCTCTATATTGAATTCGACAGCGAATAGATCACTTTATGTGACTACTCCTTTGTTACATACTTGGGGATGTTCCGACTTTATGAACGAAGATGGAACAAATGACGGTAAGTTCAGCGTACAACTGAACCTTCCCAACAAGGACTACGAAACAAAAAACACAAAAATATTCTTGGAAAAGATGAAGGCATTCGAAGAAAAGATTATCGACGATGCGGTCAAGAACAGCGAAGAGTGGTGGGGAGAAGAAATGGACCGCGGAATCCTGAAACACACATTCTTCCCATTTGTCAAATACCAAAAGGACAAAACTACTAAAAAAATCGATACTTCCAAGCCACCTTCCATCAAGGCCAAGGTGCCTGTGTATGACGATGTGTGGAATGTCGAAATATATGATACAAAGCAAACACGACTCTTCCCCGACGAAAACTCGATGTTCACTCCTATCGACCTTATTCCTAAGCAAAGTCGTATTGCTTGTGTATTACAATGTGGTGGTATCTGGATCGGCGGTAAGGGTTGGGGACTCACTTGGAAGATGAGCCAGTGTATTGTCAAGCCTCGCGACAATGTAACCATCTCCGGAAGTTGCCATATTCAACTGTCTGATGAAGATTCGGAAGCCATCGACAACCAAGAATTGCCCGATGACACCCCCGCGGAAGAACCTCAAACAAATGACGATGTCGACGTCGAAGACAGTGATAATGAAGCTGAACCACAAGAAGAAGAAGAAGAGGAGCCAGTAGTAGAGCCAGTAAAAAAGAAGATTGTAAAGAAGATTGTCAAGAAGACCAAGCCATAGGAAATTAAGCGGTTGAATTTAGTTGTAGGGATTTAGCTAGGATTATTTCATAAATAATATTTTTTTGTCTTATTATTATTTTTCGATTGAATAAAAATAATAATATTACTCATCTTCTTCGCCATTTTGGAGTTGAAGTGACTCCGGCATATTTACACAGTTATCCATCGTGACCTTATCCCTATGATTATACGCCATCAACATCACATCGTCCATCGCCTTCTTATATTTCTCGGGATTATTCTTCATCCCATCTATGAAATTATTCAGTCGACTATCCATCTTCGTATTCAACAACGCCTTGCGTTCATCATAAAAATCACAAATTTCACTGAATCGTGTATCAACAATCTCTGTAAATACGTTTTCGGCCAACTCCGTTATAAACTTCTGCTCGATTTCACTATACTTATGGGCATACTTACTACGCAAGTTCGTCAAAGCCACATTCAAATACTCCGGATATTGCCCAGAGAAATGCACCTTGTGAATATAATACTTCAAACTCCCGTGGATTTTACTCAATACTTGCTGCTTATCTGAATCCGTTAACGCATCCGCAATTGTCTCACTCCCCAACTGAACCCGATACGACACATTCACATTATTAATTATCGTATTGTTCACATTTATCGTGTTGTTTGTGTTGATAGTGTTATTGTTTGTTACAGCACGGCTTTCTTGACTATTTTTTCCTTTCTTTGTATACCGGCAAACCTGCTGGCTTTGAAGCTCCTTGTTCTTCTGTTCCAAGTCACGTTGCAGTTCTTCTATTCTTAATTCAAGTGTTGAGTTGTGCTCCTTTAAAATTTTACAGCGTGTTTGGTGCCGTTTTAATGAACTATGTGTCGAAAAAGTGGTCGAACAGTGTTCGCATGTTCTATTTTTGTTCATTTCTTGTTTTTTTATGTAGTCTTTTGCGTTTTTTTTATGTTTTGGTGTCAATATATGATTTTCGAAATTCCGTTTACTACTGTATTCCCCATCACAAATTTTACAGGTATATTTGTTGGTTGAATTCTCGAGCGAATTTCTTGAAATTGGTTCATTTTGATTTATTTTTGTTCGGATTGGTTCACGATTTACATTAGTTTCTTTGTGATTTTTCCAATACACTACTCGTGAATTGGACTCAGCCTTTGATGAACACGAAGAATATGACTCCAAAACGACGATTTCCCAGTTGGCTACCCCTCCGTTTGCAGTAATTTCTTGATAAAGTGAATGTTTATTTGGGTCCATTTTCAGTTTGCGGAATCTATGTCTCACAATATTTAAATTTGTTGTAGCGCCGATTTCTGTATATTTTACCGGTGGGTTTTTACATTTGATTTCATAAATTACAGTCTTAGAATAGTCTGTAGGTGGCATTATATAATAATGTATATATATACTTATATATATATTTATATTAGTTTCATCTAAATACTTTCAAAATACTTTCATAATGCTTTCAAAATGAATATATTTGACTTTCAAAATGTTTCAAAAATATTTTAATTTCCCAGAGAGAGAGAGCCGACTATTTTAAAAATTTGTTGTATAAAAAATAGAATGAGAATCATATTTTTTAAAAACTCAAATCCATGGAATATAATTTGTTTTAGGAAAAATCAAAAACGGAATTCTATTTATATCAAATATATCCATGAGTTGTCTCAGTAGTTTGGTTTCTTTTGGATAATCGTTGCCAATATTTTTATACGGGTGAACTTCGTTTTGTAAACGTTGTATCCTTTTAGAATTTTACAGCGTGATTTGTGTCTAAGAAGAAGTTTAGTTATTTTTATAATTACAAGTATATATAATGAACTTGTGTGGTGGTCGGGCTTCCGTTGAAAATTCGGTTTACACCACCAAGATTAGTAAATTTTTGAAAGACTTACCGCATAGAAACGAGATTAGCCACTTTTTAATTTTATTAAATGACCAGGATTTCGAGAAAGCTTGTCCATTGTTCCCATCATTAAGGTATAGGATCCTTCATTTTAATGATTTTCCGGGTAAACTCGAGGTCAAGAGATTTTCAGATGTAGAATTCCTTGAACATAAAATCGAAGACAGTCCACAGCCAAAACAGTTGTACATTAAGCTACCTAAAGAAAAACTATTCATAGATATCAAAAACTACGAATATCGATTACTCACATCCAAAATGAATGAAATCATAAATATTTTTATGGATTTAGGTGCAATAAAAATTGAAACCTCATACTTTCGAGAAAATACCGAAAATATAGAAATATCTGGTGGAGTAAATGTGAATATAAATCATATTGATGTAGGAACAGATAACTCATATATAAATAACAATACTGCGGTCAATTACACAAAAGAAATGATAGAATTTCCTGTGAGAGATAATTTCGAACTGGATGTGTTTAAGCTGTATAAAAATTACTATTTACCGAAGATGAACGAATGGCAGAATATCATTACCCGGCGCGTTGATGGTGAAAATCAAACAATAAACTATATGTTTACCAATAAGGAAAACAAGAAATTGAGAAGAAAGCTTGTCGAAAAACTTAAATGTTTGAACATTTCTGTATGCTATAATTATGAAGAATGTGTGGATGTTATGAAGTCTTTTAATGTTACATTTAACGAGATAAAGGCTGAAAACATTTTTTATAGTCAGGAGGAGAAAGACGCAAAAAAGAAGAAGAAACAAGCTGAAGAATATGAAAATGCGTATATTTGTTGGGTTCCCAATTGGTTGTCAAATTATTTCGTTGTTTCCCTATAATATCGAGACCGATTTTCATATCCAAAAGGAACTTTCCATAAAACATTCACGTGGTAGGTTCTCAACAGGTTCTCGAATCGCTCAAAAATATTTCGTGTATGAAATTCACGGAATATTTTCACAAGGATGTTTATGGTATTTTTTTATAAAAAATTGATTCATAAATTAAGAAGGTTATTATATGCATAACACAGTAGTTTATAATACAATGGAAACACCGACATTATCAGCTTACGAAAAGCATAAACCAGCTATCTACAAATGGCGTCATCTTAACAAAGAAAGATACAATGATATCTGTAATAAAGCTCAAGTTATATATTATCAAAAAAATAAAGAACGAATTAGCAAATACAAAAAAGAGTATTATTTACGAAAGAAGGCCGAGAAACTGGCTAAAGAGAGCAAAGCATAATACGGTTAGTTCTCAAAACACCGAAAAAAATCATCTTTACCATTATTTTTTATCGCACGAACCCGTTGATTTATTTCTAAAAGAGCCTTTAGGGCAACGCTTGCGTTTTGTTTTCTTTTTTATGGATGCGTCAATCGTTTTTATTAGTGCGTTGACCCTACGTTTCTTCTCGGTGTATTTCTTCTTATACTTTTTGGCGATGTCCCTTCGAGATTTACATTGTTTGATGATGTCTTTACATTTAATTCCGTTGATTTCGTGTTGGACTTGTGAGAGTTTATCGCTGATTGTTTTATCGGAGGCCAAGTCGGATTTCAACGCGTGTTTTCGGATTTGAAGGTCAGATACGGAGGTCATACGGGTATGTTTATATGTTATATGTTTACATGATATTAGAATATATTCTACATCTACATATCATATTCTCTACAAATATCGAAAGACCAATTTATGTTTGTATTGAGGATACGAATGAAACTGCCATCAGAACAGGCTATATTCCTATTTGTGAATGGTACTATTCCGAGTTCTAATTCATTAATACACGATGTATGATGAACACAAAGATGTAGACGGATTTCTGTATATTGGATACTCGGGTGAAAATACATTTGGAAATCAGTAAAACACATAATCATAAATAAGGAATATTGTGTAAATCATTTTATTATCTCGTGGAATATTATATATAAATGAATAAACGTAATTGTTCATATCGTAGAAGTGAACGTAATAATACTAGAAATACATTTAAGAACCGAAAAATAAAAAAAGGAGGAGAGAAAATTATATTTAACAATGAAACACTTAGAAAGGCGATCAAAGAGTGGTTCAATAGTGAATCGGCGGCAATTACGAAGTACGGACCCATCAGTAAGTGGGACACAAGCTCAGTGACTAATATGAAACAATTGTTCTATAATAATCCTAATGTAGAGAAATTCAATGAAGATATCAGTAAGTGGGACGTATCTAAAGTAACTGATATGACCGGTATGTTCGAAGGTATCGAATCTTTCAACCAACCTATCGGTGCGTGGAACGTATCTAAAGTAACTAATATGGAGAGTATGTTCTCTGAAGCAGCTGAATTCAACCAACCTATCGGTGCGTGGAACGTATCTAAAGTAACTAATATGAGTTATATGTTCTATGAAGCAGCTGAATTCAACCAACCTATCGGTGCGTGGAACGTATCTAAAGTAACTAATATGGAGAGTATGTTCTCTCAAGCCGCTTCTTTTAACCAACCTATCGGTGCGTGGAACGTATCTAAAGTAACTAGTATGGGGAGTATGTTCGAAAGTGCCGCTGCTTTCAACCAACCTATCGGTGCGTGGAACGTATCTAACGTGCATGATATGAGTAATATGATTAGACAAGCACTTAAATTCAACCAACCTATTGGTGAGTGGAATGTATCTAAAGTGAGAGATATGAGGTCTATGTTTTATCTTTGTGAAGATTTCAACCAACCTATTGGTGCGTGGAACGTATCTAACGTGATAGATATGAACAGTATGTTCCAAAGTGCCGCTTCTTTCAACCAACCTATTGGTGCGTGGAATGTATCTAAAGTATATGATATGGAGGAAATGTTCGAAAGTGCCGCTTCTTTCAACCAACCTATCGGTGCGTGGAACGTATCTAATGTTGAAAGTATGGTGTCTATGTTCTCTGGTGCCGCTTCTTTCAACTCATCTATCGGTGCGTGGAATGTATCTAAAGTAACTAATATGGACTTTATGTTCCAAAGTACCGCTGCTTTCAACCAACCTATCGGTGCGTGGAACGTATCTAACGCGCATGATATGAGTAATATGTTTAGACAAGCAGTTGAATTCAACCAACCTATTGGTGAGTGGAACGTATCTAATGTTATTAATATGAACTGTATGTTCGAAGGTGCCGCTGCTTTCAACCAACCTATCGGTGAGTGGAACGTATCTAAAGTAACTAATATGAAGTGTATGTTCGAAAGCGCCGCTTCTTTCAACCAACCTATCGGTGAGTGGAACGTATCTAAAGTAACTAATATGGAGAGTATGTTCGAAAGAAACGGCACTTTCAACCAACCTATCGGTGAGTGGAACGTATCTAATGTTATTAATATGAACTATATGTTCGAAAGTGCCAATTCTTTCAACCAAGATTTAAAAAAATGGAATATTCAAAAGGTTGATAGTAAACATAGAGAGACAACAATAGACTTACAAAATTATATGGGTTTTGAAGATCAAATGGCCAGACGTTACTATCCAATATTGCATAGAGTATTGAATCAGTTAATTCATAATGGTGTCGAGATTCAAGGAACACCAGAACAAAAATTGGAGAATGAACGTAATATTCAAAAAGTATATGATATGAAAATAAATATAGATGAGCCAACTACAAAGACTGAGGAAGAATTGAAACAGGCGAGAATGATCGATTTAGAGAAAGAAGGTATTGATGTGATTAATGACCCCAATAGTGAAACGAAAATATCTGAGTTTATAAAAGAGTGTCTCGAAGAAGAACCACCCGGGAAACCTATACTTTTTCAACTTCACGGAAGTGTGTATATGTTTGATTATAACGTAATAAAACAAAATATGAACTTTCCAGAAGGGCAGATAGTATACGGTTGTTATGAGAATAATAATGGAGTGAATAAGACTAAACCAGCAGGTTATGAAGGTGAAATTGAATCAAATATAAATTTAGATGAAATTTTGTTCGATATGAATAAATTAATTAATAAGACTTATTTAGTACCGTTTATATCGATGAAGAAGATATTGGAAAATGCAGAAACAAGTCCAACAACGGAACCTATAATGTTGAGTATAATCGATGATAGACCCATTGACAAACACTCAGTGAAAGCAATAGCCCAGCTACCATTTTATTTTGGTGTAGGAAAATTACATTGTAATAATAAGGGTAGTAATGAACCAGACATAATATACAATGTATATTCTGGGTTAGTAAAACCTCCCCCAGTACAACCACCCCTAGTACAACCAGACAAAGGTGGTAAAAGAAAAACAAAGAAAATACAAACAAAAAAGGGTAGAAAGACTGCGATAAGAAGAAAATGATCAAAATCTACAAAACCTATCTACAAAACCTATCTACAAAACCTATCTACAAAACCTATCTACAAAACCTATCTACATAACTTACCTGTCGATATTCGTGTGCGATTACACACACGAATATGATGTGAGATATATTGAGACAAAGAAGATTCAACGAAATTTCCCAAAGAAGTATTTGTTTGCGAAGGTTTTATAAGGCGATACCTTAGAGACAAATATGTGCGAAAAGTGGCGAAATCCAACAACTCTGTCCGTGAGTTTTGTAAAAAATTGATTCTAAAAAATGATATGAAGATAAGAGCATAATATATATATATTACTATACTATTACTACTATGTCAAAGCCAATTATTGATTACAAGGAATGGGATGTTACTTCTAACAAGTATATGCCTCCCAAGATTAATAAGCAACAAGGAAAGACGATAAATATGATCAATACCAAGACCAATCGTTCGATTCATATTACGACTCCATTGTTGCACACTTGGGGGTGTCAAGACTTTGTAGGAGAGACGGGTGTGGGAGATGGCAAGTTTAGTGTTACTCTAAATTTACCAAACAAGGATTATGAAACAAAAGATACAAAGATGTTTTTGGAAAAGATGAAGGCATTTGAAGAGCGCGTAATAGACGATGCTGTCAAGAATAGTGAGTTGTGGTGGGGCGAGGAAATGGACCGAGGAATTTTGAAGCATACATTCTTCCCTTTTGTGAAGTATCAGAAGGACAAGGTTACAAAGAAGGTTGACCAATCGAAGGCACCGTCAATTAAGGCCAAGGTTCCGAATTACAACAACGAATGGTCGGTGGAGATTTTCGATACAAAGAACAATAGACTCTTTCCGTCGGAGGATAGTATGGATACACCCATTGATTTGATTTCGAGTGGAAGTAATATTGCTTGTGTATTACAATGTGGTGGGATTTGGATTGGTGGCAAGGGATGGGGGCTAACGTGGAAGCTGGTCCAATGTGTTGTTAAGCCAAGAGCCAATGTTTCTATTACAGGAAAGTGTCATATTCAGTTGTCGGATGAAGACTGTGAGGCGATTGAGAGTCAAGAGTTGCCAGAGGAGGAGGACACACAAGAACAACCCGAAACTATAGACCCAGCTGTTGAAGATAGCGATGAAGAAGTGGAGCCAGTAAAGGAACCAGAACCAGAGCCAGTAAAGGAACCAGAGCCAGTAAAGGAACCAGAGCCAG